>Ga0209692_10004450_pt1 | contig 12651 bp, 9 predicted proteins | sample tdDd472_FD_187129 | JGI IMG/M metagenome (GOLD analysis project Ga0209692, IMG submission 187129) | Marine sediment microbial communities from the Atlantic coast under amendment with organic carbon and nitrate - tdDd47.2 (SPAdes)... | ecosystem: Environmental > Aquatic > Marine > Coastal >...
GGTCACTCTGAAGATCCTGAAAGCCGCCTACGTCGACAACGAACGCGCGCGGGATTTGTTTCTCGCCGAACGCGACGTACTGACGGGTGTCGAGCACCCGAACGTGCTCTTGACCATCGATGTGGGCGAGTGGGAGCGACGGCCCTGGTTCGTGACGGAAACGGTCGCCGAACCGCGCCTGAACGAGACCATGCGGGCTGGCCAGGCTCTTGAGGAGCGCCGCGCGATTCGCATTGCGCTCGGGATCGCGCGCGGCCTCAACTACTTGTCCGAGCGCGGCCTGATCTACAAGAACGTGCGCCCGAAGAACATTCTGCTCCCACGGCCCGCCGCCCCCAAGCTGGTCACGTTCCGCTACGTCCGCAGGATCGAGGAAGCCGCGAGCTTTCAGGGGGCCAACGTCCAAAGCGGACTGTACTGCGCGCCGGAGCTCACCAGGACCGACTTCGGCGAGGTCTCGACCAAGGCGAACGTCTACGCACTCGGATCCATCCTCTATCGCATGCTGGCAGGCGCGCCGCCGGTCGAGGGCAAGTCCGCGGAAGCGCGCGAGGCGCATGCGCGGGGCAACGTAGTGCCGCTCAAGGAGCGTCGCCCCTACTTGCGCGACCGGGCGTACGCGGTTGTCGATCACCTGCTGGCACCGAACCCGCGCGACCGGGCGGGCCCCGCCGTCGCCGTCGCCCTGCTTGAGGCGTACGAGAACGACCCGTTGGTCACGAACCCGCCGCGCAAGAAGCGGAAGACGCGTCGGCGCCGCTAGCGGGCGCGTCGAATCTCAACGCCGACGCTCTTGGCGAAGCGCAGGGCTCCCGGCTTCTCGATCCGGATTCGGACGGCGCGCACATCGGCGAAGTCGGCCAGGATCAGCGCCGCGACGCGGCCGGCCAAGTGTTCGACCAGCGCGAACCGCTCGCCCTCGACGAGCTTGAGTACCGCCTTTGTGACGCTGCGGTAGTTCACGGTGTCCTCGATGCGGTCGCTTGCGCAGGCCCGCTCCAGATCCGCTTCAAGTTCGAGGTCGAGGTGCACCTCCTGCCGTTCGCGCTGTTCCCACTCTTCAATTCCCACGAACGTGCGGCAATGAAGATCAGTGATGTGGATCCGGTCCGGCATGTCGGAGAGGGTACTCGCAAGTCGGCCCGGCTACGCCAGGTTTTCATGGCTAGCGGGGAGGCACGGTCGGATCGCGTCCCACGCCGGGAAGCGACCCCGGCTTTCGTCCGCCGAACGGGTTGTAGCGGCCGCCGCGGCGGCGGGTCGGATCTTCCTCGGGATCCGCTTGCGGGGCACCCGGCTTCTTTGCGCCCTTGGCAGTCGTTGCTGCCAGCGGCGGAGCCCAAACCATGCCGGCGTAGACCACGCGCCCCGACGCCGCCACGAGGCCTTGGGCGAGAAATCCGGCGTCGCGACCGCCCGCAACCCAGCGCAATCCGCCGCCCGGAATCTCCCGCAGCCGACCCGCTTCCGCGGTCAATGTGCGCAGGGCAAGCAGCGCACGCCCCCGGGGATTGCCGCGCTCCGCGCGTTGCACCAGAATCGGACGCGGCATACCCGCGCGCACGGCGGACCGCTGTTCGATCACGGCCGTCGTCAGGATGTCCGCCCAAGCATCGCGGAAGAGCGCATGACTCGCGAAGACGTGCGCGGACAGAACGTTTCCGCCGACGAGAATGACGCACCCCACGGCGGTACCCGCTCGATCCTGCTTGCTCGCGAGCCGGTCGCTGCGAGGGAACCAACGCGCAGAGTCCCTCGCGAGTTGGACGTAAGCCGCGTGCGCCTTGGTGCCCCGCGCCGCTTCTGCGCCGACGGAGTGCCCCTGCGTCTCGCCGAGCACCACACGCGCGGCGGCGGTCGGTGCCAGAAGACCAACGAGGGCATCATTCGGCCGGACTCGCTGCACCCTCTCTTCGCGGACCGGCGCGTGGAGCGACCCTCCCTTCGGGATCGTATCCACCTGCAGAATCTGGAACTCCTCCGCATCAGCGCGCACAAACAGTCCTGGAATCAGCAGGACGGGTCGCGCGCCTGCGTTTCTCGCGCGCGCGATCCCGGCGACCGCGCGCCGCAAACGCAATCGAGATCCGGGCCATTCCGGAAACGCGTCGTCATCTACGGAAGCCTCGGAAGGCGTGCGCGCATAGAGCGGCACCACATCGATTCCCGCGTTCCGTACCGCCGGCCCCGCCAACAGGGAGTGGATGCGCGCGACGACCGGGTCTCGCGCGCGAGATGCGTCGGAGGGACGGCCCGCGGCGACGATCGGCGGCGCTACCGGGCGGCGCGGGGCGAGCAGCGACCCGCCACGGGGCTCAGCGGACACGAACGTACTCAGCGCGAGTAGCGCGAGCACACGAGTCGCTCCCCGAGTCCGCCCCAACACACTGATGGTAACGCATGCCGAACCGCGGTTGCCGCGCACTTCAACGGGCGGACCGGTGAAATGGAGCCCCGCGTATCCGAAACGAGCCGAAAACCCTCGGGCCTACTTGCCTGGTGCCGCCGGCTGCTTCGCGGTTCCATGGAGCGCCTCGAGCCTCTCCATCGACTCCGCGGACGGATCGGCCGGGTCGTACCCGGTCTTCTCCACCGCTTCCCCGACGATGCCCTGCAGCGAGTGATAGGCACCCGTGCGGACCTCCTGACTGGGATCGCGACAGAGTTCGATCAGGGCGTCGACGTGCGCTCGTGTCCCGTTGGCCCGAGCCGCTTCCGCCGCCGCGACGCGCACCTCGGCGCGCCGGTCCTGACAAACCCGCGCCCACGTGGAGTCCGCGGGATATGCGGCGGCCAAGACGGGCGCCAGCATCACCAGATCGGCGGCCATTTCCCGGCCCGCAACCTGACGAGCTGCGCGCAGGGACTGGCGCCATCCGGCGTTGTGAAGCATCACCACGGCGGACGCTTTCTCCGTTTGCTCTTTCCACCAGGACCATGCCGCCGTGTCGAAGTCCGCCATGAGCCCTGCGCACTCCGCGTCGAGCAGGAGTTCGCGCAGCTCCTCCTCCTGTCCCAGGCGGAGCGCTTCGGTCGGGTCGCGGAGCGCAACCGACGGGACTTTCTCCTCGCCGGGTTCAAGCGCCTGTCCTCGCAAAGCGTGCAATCGATTCCGCACGTAGAGCGCTTCCCCACCGCCCAGTTCCTGGCTGAGGCGCGCCAACGCAGCCTCCTCGGGCACTCCCCCTTCGCGCAGAAGCAGGATCTCATAGAACCGCCGGCGGTCCGCGTCCTCCATGGACGCCGACATCTGGCGCAACGCAACTCGTCGATCGCGGACGAGCGTCAGGCGCGCCGCACTCGCCCAGTCGTTCTTGGCCATCAGCTCGCGATAGAGGCACTCTTCCGCAGCCGCCCGCGCACGCAGGTCCTCGCGCGCCCCATCGGCAATCGCGTAGAGATCGGCACTCGCGGCATCCGCGGTCGCAAGGGTCTCGCGCAACCGCGCCGTGCGCTGCGCCGCCGCAGGAAGCGAGTCGTACAGATCCGCAGCCCAAGGCGGGCCTTCCTTCGAACCCATGCTCGCGACAAGCGCACGCCACTCCTGATGAGCTGCGCCGATCGCTTCGACGCGGTCTCCATCCGTGAGGGGGGCTACTTCGCCGGCGAACCGGGCGCCGCTGCAGACGTAGGCGGCCAATAGATGCGACGGATCCCCGAGACGCGCGGCCTGAAGATCGCGCGCAACTTTCGACACCCGGACAAGAAAGGCATCGCGTTCAAGCTTGGGCTGCCCGCGTGCCGCGAGCAGGAACAGTCCGTCCGCGCTCTCCCAAATGCTCACGTGCGGAAAGGCAGAGCAGGCTGCGGCGACCGCCGACTGCACGGACTCCAAGTTCAACTCCCGTGCCGGCAGGCGCTGACACAGCATCCCGCCGGCCCGCAACGCGTCGTGCATCAGCGCGTAAAACTGGGATGTGTAGAAGAGCACTCCGTGGAAGGCCGCCCCCGCCGACTCGCTGGAGACTTGACGTGGCTCGAAGACGACGACGTCGTACGCATTTCGCCTCGTTCGCACGATGTGTCGCAGCGGTCCCGCGGCGGCGGTCACTTTGTCCTGATCAAGGACCTTCCGGTTCTGATGCGTCAGCTCTGCCGCCAGCTCGAAGACGGCCTCTTCGTTGTCGATGACGTCGACGGCCTGCACCTCGGCATGAACGGCGACAGCACCCGCCACAGCCCCCGACCCAAAAGAGCCCACGAGCACGCGCTCCGGCTTTCCGTGCAACAACAGCGGCAGGTGCGCGATGAAGCGACGACCTTCGACGGCGCAATCCGCGGGCGTGTCGGCGACGCCGTTGCGATACAACGTGCGTTCGGCGTTGCTAAGGTTCTCGACCACACGGTAGGTGGTGCTCGGCGTCATGCGGACGGCAACGGTTCGCGGGCGCGCATCGGATCCCGAGGCCTGCAATCCCGCGTTCGCCGAGGAGCCGAGCGAAAGCCCGCCAACCAGCAACACGAGCACCGTCGCCAACGTTGCGGCACTCGCGGGAATCCACTCGCGAACCCCGCGACCAAATCCGTTCCACGTTCCGACGATGACGAGCAGCACGGCGGACAAGAAGATCATCCCGCCCGGGGCGAACGAGCCCAGGAGCGGTCCGACCAGGGCGAGCAGTGAGAACGCCCAAGCGGCCGCGAAAATAAAGATGAGTGTTCCCGACTGGCGACCGACAGACTCACGGTCCGACAGCCGGGCACGCAGCACAAGCGGCAGCGCCAGTCCCACGCCGAATGCGCCCGGGACCACGAGCGCCAACGCCGCAGCCATCCCGACTTGCGAGCGCAACATGTTCTGGGCAAACAAGAGGGGCGCGAGAGTCAACACCGCCGCGCCCAGCAGCGCACGCGCCAGAACGCGGCGCGCGTTGCTTCCGGCGTCAACGAGCATGGCGCCCGCGCACCATCCGAGACCGAGCCCGGCAAGCGACAACAGGAAGTACTCTCCGTCCACCGCGATCACTCGCTGCCACGCGAAGCGCTGCAGCGGTACCACGATGCCGAGTCCCACCAGCGCCGCAATCCCGGCGACTCCTCCGCCGCCCGTCCACGGTGCGCGCACGTTCGCCGTAACCGCACCGGCCGAACTGCTGCTGAACACCTCTCGGGCGCCGACGCGCGAAGACAAACCCCACGCGGCCGCTCCAACCACCGCGTGGACGACGCCTCCCAGCATGGCGGCGAGCGATCCGAGCACGCCTCCGATCACGATCGCTCCGGCTCCTCCGAGCGCCATCGAACCGAGAATGACACCGGTCGCGGCGGCGGCACGGTCCGTGGTGTGTGCTGCTGCGCGTGTGAGGACGGCGATCGTTGCGCCGGTCAGCAATCCGGGCAAGCCAGCGAGCGCAAGTGCCGTGACCAGCATGCCCGGGTTGTCGCCTACGAGGTCCCGAAGCGTGGGAAGAGCCAGAGCGTAAATGGCCAGGCCCAGCTGCAGGAGCCCGCACCAGCGGAGCGGTCGGGTCGACGCATCGCTGCGCGCACCCACCAACAGCGTTCCGAGTGCAGCGCCGCCAATGAAGCAGCCGAACACCGTGGCTTGAACCTCAATGGTCGCGCCGAACTCGAAACTCAGACCGGCGGCAATGCGCAGGACCTGAATCAAGGCCCCGGCACCCGCCAGAAGAGCGAGCGGCATCACAAGCCAGAACGGGACAGGGTAGGTGAGTTTTGCTCTTCCCATGGACTCCTCAGGGTCGCACGGAACGGCGACACGCTGATGCCATCGGAATCCGCCCACCAACCGCTTAAGGAGCGATCCCCAACGGGGTCCCGAATCCGGGCACCCACCCGCAAATAGCCAAGGACCCCGCTCCCGCAGGGTCCCCTGATCTCAATTGCCGCCGGGCTCAACCGCCCGACTCATAGCGCCATCCGCGTCAGCGGATGGGCCACCAACACCGCGCGTCAGCGGATGGGCCAGCAACACCGCTACTTGTTCGGGTATTTGCTTGCGATGCGAATCGTCTTGATCCGCTCGCGTTCTTTGCGGCGGCGGCGTTCGCTCGGCTTTTCGTAGAACGAGGCCCGCTTCAACTCGCGCGTAATGCCCTCGTTGTTGCAGATCTTTCGGAGGCGACGAAGCGCCTTGTCGAGCGGCTCGCTCGGCTTGACCTGAACTTTGACCATGCGTCGGTGAACTCCTATCGAACAGCGATTGCCACGATTCCCGTGGCCAAACCGCCATGTTATCGGCCATTTTGGCCGCGGGTCAAGAATGGGAAGCACTTAATCCCCGCTTCCCAACGGTCGAATAGATGGCGGTGAGGACTACAGACCGCGCACCGAAGCACGCTCCCGCCGCCGCCCACCTCAAGGTGGGGCTCGATACGCCCTGCAACATGTGCGGAAAGGCGATCTACTTCAACTATCAGGGCCCGCTGGATGGCATTTGCGGGAACTGCACCGACCATCTCCGGCGCAAGCTCGCCCCCCGCGGCCGCAGCGGCGGGCCCGTGATTCAAAAAACGCGCACATCCGGATTCGGTCTGGGCACGGTGGCCCTCGCCTTCTTCGCGGGAGCCGCCGCGGCCGTGATCGTGCTGCTCTCCGGCGTCCTCCCGCTCTGATTCGCCGCCCGCGGGGGCTTTCGGCCGCGGCCGCCTCCATCCGGCCGAGCGAATTGCCTCCCAAAACCACGCGCAAGGTCGATGCCCGCTGCGGCGTCCTACCCGTAACGGAGAATCCCGCCGGTTGCGGGGTTTGCAGGCCGGGCTTATGGTTTGCTCTGGCAACCATTGGAGGAACAGCACGCAATGCGCGCGCTTCACAGATATCTCGTCCCCTTGGCACTTCTTATCCTGGCCACCCCTGCGCTCGCGCAGGACCCCGAGGATGAGGGCAAGGTCGACGAAGACCTCGTGATCATCAACGTGACGAAGGAGATGGAGCTCAGCAACTTCCTCGACGTCATTTCGAAGGCGACGGGCAAGCCGCTGCTCTATGACCCGCAAGGCCAGCGCGTGCGCGGCCAGAAGATGGGATCGACGTTTTCGCATCGGGTTCCGCGCGACAAGCTGTTCATCACGTTCCGCGCGATCCTCAGTTTCTACGAGCTGACCCTGGTCCCGATCGGCCCCAAGGGCTACGAGATCTACCTGGCAATCGACTCCCGCTCGACGAACAACTTCGTCAAGAACAAGGCGGTCTACGTCGATTACCGCGAGCTGGAGCAGTACTCCGATCATGACGGCCTGTTCATCAGCTGCGCCATTCCGGTCAAGCACATCGAGAACCTGACCACCCTGCGCACGGCGCTTTCGACGATGGTCACGCCGGCGGGCATTGGTCGCGTCCAGGAGGTCGTCGGATCGGGAAACATCATCGTGATGGACTTCGCGCCGACGGTCGTCTCCATGGCGCGCTTGCTGCGCCAGATGGATGTGCAGCCGGAGAGCAAACGGATGGTGATGGAGTTTGTGCCGCTTGAGTTCGCCTACGCGGACGAGGTGGCGGACATCATCTCCGAGCTGGTCACGGTGCAGCGCCAGGCGCAGACGCCGAGCAACCGGCGCGGTGCCTCGGTCACCTCCAATTCGCCCGAACCGCGAATCATCGCGTACGCGCCGAAGAACGCGCTCGTCGTGGCTTCGACCGCCGAGGACTTCGCGCGCATCGAAGTCCTCATTGACAAATTCGACAAGAAGGGCGACACGTCTTCGACGGTCAAGGTCATCCGCCTTAACCACGTCGAGGCCGAGGAAATCGCCGATACGCTCACGCAGGTCCTTGAGGGTCTGGGCGGTGTTCTGAGCACCCAGGGCCCGACGAACCGTGGCGGCAACCGCCCGCGCGGCGCCAACACGACGCGCACCGGCGGCAGCAATCAGGACCAGGAGCCGCAGGTCGTTCCCGATCCGGCCACCAACTCCCTGATTCTTGCGGCGGACGCCAAGACGATCACCGCGTTGCAGGACATCATCGCGCAGCTCGACATTCCCAAGGACCAGGTGCTGATCGAGGCGAGCCTCATCGCGTTGATCCGGACCGACGACTTCCAGCTCGGCGTCGAGCTCGTCGGCGTCGACGAGGGCGGCCTCAACTCGAGTTCCGCCAGCGGCTTCGGCGTCACCAACTTCGGCCTCTCGACCTTCGAGGACACCGACGGCGACCTGATCCCCGATATCAACGTCCCGACCGCTCTGCAGTCCGGCGGCGGCGGCCTCGTGGCCGGTATCTTCCGCAACGGCGGCATCCCGGTCATGCTCACGGCGCTGCAGCAGCTCAACCACGCCAAGGTGCTGTCCATGCCTTCGGTGGTGACCTACGACAACAGCGCGGCGACCTTGGAGTCGTTGAGCGACGAACCGGTTGGCTCGCAGGCGGAGCTCAGCTCCGGTTCGCTGCAGCAGGGATTCGACGAATTCGTCTCGGCCGGTGTCACGCTGGTCGTCTCCCCGCACATCAGTGCGGACGAGTACCTGCGCCTCGACATCGAGCTGGAAGTCAGCTCGTTCCAGGGCGACTCCTCGGCCAACGGCCTGCCGCCCCCCCGTCAGCGAAACATCATCAACACCACCATCGCGCTGCCCAACGAGCACACGGTCGTCATGGGCGGCCTGATCGGCGAGGACGAGACGATCTCGGAGTCCAAGGTGCCGCTGCTGGGTGACATCCCGGTGCTGGGATACCTGTTCAAGAACAAGACTCGCCGCAAGGTGAAGCGCAACCTCTTCGTTTTCGTGACGCCCCACATCCTGCGTCAGCACGGCGTGGACTTCACGGAGCTGCACAAGCAGACCTGGATCTCGAAGATGAAGGCGGACGAGCTGATCGATCACATCGACCTGCACAACTCGCACTTCAAGCTCGATCCGCGCTACAAGGATCCGGAGGATCTGGAGCAGGCCATGCTGGACGTCAGCTCGCACGTCGACGCGGGCCGCTTCCAGGAGGTTCCGGCCGAAATCGCGCTGCAGGAGTTGCAGGCCCTGCGTCGCAACGTGCCGGGACTCGCGGGCAAGCCCACTCCCGATCCTGAAGAGGACTAGGAGGCCTGAAGAGGACCAGGAACGGCCCGCGCGGGCGGCCTCGGAGTCGCGGAATCCCGCCGTAATCCCGGTTCGCGGAGGTAGACTAGGCGCCTTGCCCGGTGTGCACGAAAGCGCGCGGCCGGGGCGTCTAATTGCCGTGCCTGCAGCTCGCTCCCCACGGGGCTGGCTGCAGCGGAAACTACGAAGCCACCACGATGAGAGAACTCGTCCGCGAATTCATCCAGGAAAACAACCTGCTCGACACCGAGCGGCTCGATGAAGTGTTCCGTCTCGAGGAGGAGACGGGCCAGAGTTTCGAGCGAATCATCCTGCACAAGGGCTACATGTCGGAAAACGACGTGCTTCGCTCGCTCGCCCACGCCCTCGACATGGAGTACAAGCCGGCCCTCGCGGACGAGAAGGTGCCGGAGGCGTTCACCCACCAGGTGCCCGTCGGCTTCGCGCGCAACTACGCTTTGTGTGCGGTCGACGAAGCCAACGGGACGATCCGCGTCGCAACGGCCTTCCCGCTCGACACGCATCCCATGGATGACCTCGCGTCGATGCTGGGCTCCGAGGTGGAGCCGGTACTGGCGCCGCGCGCCGAGATCACAGCGCTGATCAACCGCGCCTACAAGGCCAAGGCGGGCATCGTCGACGAGACGATGGACGGCATGCGCGAGGACGACGTGATGTCCGAGGCGATGGCCCTGGACGAGTCCGAGGATCTGCTCGCCACCGCCAACAAGGCGCCGATCATCCGGCTCGTCAACATGGTCCTCTTCCAGGCGCTCAAGATGCGCGCCTCGGATGTTCACTTCCAGCCCTTCCCCGACCGCCTCCAGGTGCGCTATCGCATCGACGGCGTGCTCTACGACATGGAGGCGCCGCCCAAGAAGGTGCAGGACGCGATCCTGTCGCGCATCAAGGTCATGGGCAACATGGACATCGCCGAACGGCGCCTGCCTCAGGATGGCCGCGCGTCGGTGAAACTGGGCGACTCGGATGTCGACATTCGCATCTCGTCGGTGCCCACCAGCAGCGGCGAACGCGTCGTACTGCGCCTGCTCGACAAGAGCGCGCGCCTCTACGAGTTGAAGGAGATCGGCCTCGAGACGGACAACCTCAAGATCGTCGAGAAGTACATCCAGTACAACCACGGCATCCTGCTCGTGACCGGCCCCACCGGCTCCGGCAAGAGCACGACGCTGTACGCCGCGCTGCAACAGGTGAACTCGACGCAGCTCAACGTCATCACGCTGGAGGATCCGATCGAGTATCAGCTCGAAGGCATCAGCCAGATCCAGATCAACGAGAAGAAGGGGCTCACGTTCGCGAAGGGCCTGCGCCATCTCCTGCGTCAGGACCCCGACATCATGATGGTCGGTGAGATTCGTGACGTGGAGACGGCCGGCATCGCGATTCAGGCCGCACTCACCGGTCACCTTGTGTACTCGACCCTTCACACCAACGACGCCGCCAGCACGATCACCCGTCTGGTCGACATCGGGCTCGAGCCCTACCTGGTCGCGTCCTCGCTGATCTGCGTGATCGCGCAGCGCCTGGTACGGCGCATCTGTCCCGAGTGCCGCTACGATTGCGAGCCGACCGAAGAGGACCTGTTCGACGTGAAGTCGATCGGCTTGACGATCGACCAGTTCCCCAACGGGAAGATCTGGAAGGGTCGCGGCTGTCCGTCCTGCTACAACACCGGCTACACCGACCGAACCGGCATCTACGAGGTGCTCCCGGTCGACGAGATCATCAAGGAGCAGGTGATGTCGCGCGTGAACTCGACCGTCATCAAGAAAGACTCCCTCGAGCGCGGCTGCCGGACGCTCCGCATGGACGGCGCCTTCAAGGTACTGAGCGGCGTGACGACCCCCGCCGAGGTGCTGCGCGTGACGCAGCTGGACGCCTTCTAATCGCGGATTGACGCATGCCGATCTACGAATACAAGGGCGTCGACGTCAAGGGAGGCAGCAAGCGCGGCATCGTGGATGCCGACGCTCCGCGCGACGCGCGCGCGAAGCTGCGCGAGCAGGGCGTCCTTGTCACCGACCTCAACGTTTCGGACGTCTCGCTCGCCGCGGACGACAGTCGCGAGCAGAAGGACGACAAGCGTTCCTGGTTCAAGAAGACGTTCCGATTCGAGCGCTCCGTCAAGGGCGGCGATTCGCTGCCGGTCTACACGCGACAGCTCTCCACGCTGATCCGCTCCGGCATCCCGCTGGCGCAGGCGCTCGGCGCACTGATCGAGCAGGTCGAGCACAAGGACATCGAGGCGATCCTGCGCGACGTCCGCGAGCAGGTCATGCGCGGCGCCAACTTCGGCGACGCACTCGCCAACCACCCGGGTCTGTTCGACACGTTGTTCGTGAACATGGTTCGGGCCGGGGAGGCTTCCGGCCATCTTGACGAGGTGCTCGTGCGCCTTGCCGACTATCGCACCCGCCAGGCCCAGATCGCCGGACGCGTCAAGACGGCGCTGATCTACCCCGCGGTCATGTTCGTGATTGGCGCGGCCGTCGTAATCTTCCTCGTCAACGTCGTTGTCCCCCGCCTGGTGAACATCGCCAAGGCGCGCGGTCAGACGCTGCCGTGGATGACGCGCCTGCTGGACAACCTGTCGATCTTCCTCCAGAACAACCTGCTGTTGCTCACGTTCATGGTGTTCGCCGGCTGGATTGTCTGGCGCTACGTGCTGTTGGCCCGGCCGGAAGTTCGCCTGTGGTGGGATGGCGCCAAACTCAAGATCCCGGTGCTCGGTACGGTCCTGAAAAAGCAGATCGTCTCGCGCTTCGCCACCACCATGTCGACCCTGCTGCGATCCGGCGTCACGGTGCTCGACGCGCTCGAGATCGTGAGCACGATCATGCGGAACAAGGTGATGGAAAACACGCTCGATGAAGTGCGCACGCGCATTCTCGAGGGCGCGGACATCGCCACCCCCCTGAAGAAATCGGGAGTCTTCCCGCCGGTCGTCGGATACATGGTGGCCGTCGGCGAGCAGACCGGTCAGTTGGACGAGATGCTCGAACGCATCGCCGAGGTCTACGAGGAAGAGATCGAAACCACGACGACCCGTGCGCTCGCGATCCTGGAGCCCATGATGATTGTCGTGATGGCATTCGTGGTCGGCTTCATCGTGATCGCCGTCATGCTGCCGATTTTGCAATCCTCGTCGTCAATCGGCGCCCCCAGATAAGCAAGCAAGAAAGAGAACTGCCATGCGCAACCGAGGCTTCACCCTCATCGAAATCATGGTCGTCGTCGTCATCATCGGGATGCTGGCGGCGTTCGCCGGCCCGAAGATCTGGCAGCTGTTCGCCCGCGGCCAGGAGGACATCGCGCTCACCAAGTGTCGCGACATCCACAACTCCGTGAGCACCTGGATGACGCTGACCAAAAAGGGCGTCCCGACGGACCTCTCCGAGCTGGAGGAGTCGATCACCCGCGGTGGCGACGAGCCGTTCATGAAGGAAGAGGACGATCCGTGGGGTCTGCCCTACTACATCGAGAAGCTCGGCCGTCGGAAGTTCCGCATTTGCAGCGCCGGGCCGGACGGTGACGAGGGAACCGACGACGATCTCTGTTACCCGGAAGACGACGAGAGATAGTCGGCAACGTGCGAAAGTCCGGAGGCTTCACCCTTATCGAGCTGATGATCGTT
>Ga0209692_10004452_pt1 | contig 12650 bp, 12 predicted proteins | sample tdDd472_FD_187129 | JGI IMG/M metagenome (GOLD analysis project Ga0209692, IMG submission 187129) | Marine sediment microbial communities from the Atlantic coast under amendment with organic carbon and nitrate - tdDd47.2 (SPAdes)... | ecosystem: Environmental > Aquatic > Marine > Coastal >...
TATTATACAACTATACAAATAATAGCCGGAGCACGCTTCCGGCGCAATTGCCCTGATGTGAATATTTGGTGACATGGCCCGCACACCGCTCTGGAAATCCATCGCCATTGCCCTGACGGCGGATATCGCCGAACAGCGCTATGACACCGGCGACCATCTCCCCACCGAGGCGCAGCTGGCGGCGAAATTCGGCGTCAACCGGCATACCGTGCGCCGGGCGCTGGCGGAAATGGCCGAACAGGGCCTGGTGCACGCGCGGCGCGGGGCCGGGGTTTTCGTGGCCTCACGCCCGACGGACTACCCGATCGGCAAGCGGGTGCGGTTTCACCGCAATGTCGCGGCAGGCGGCCAGTTGCCGGCCAAGAAGCTGCTGACGCTGGACATCCGCGCCGCCGACAGCCGCGAGGCCGAGGCACTGGACATCGCGCCCGGGGATCCGGTTCTGGTCTATGACGGGCTGTCGCTGGCCGACGATGCGCCGATCGCGCTGTTCTGCAGCACCTTCCCGGCCGGGCGGTTCCCGGGCCTGCGCGACGCGCTGAGCGCGACCCGCTCGGTAACCGAGGCGCTGGCGCGCTGCGGCGTGCCCGACTACACCCGCCGGCAGACCCGGATCACCGCCAAGCAGGCCAATGCGACCCAGGCGCTGCACTTGCGCGTGGCCGAGGGCGCGCCGATCCTGCGCACGGTCGGGGTGAATGTCGATCCAAAGGGGCGCCCGGTGGAATACGGCCGCACCTGGTTCGCCGGCGACCGGGTCACGCTGACCGTGGACGGGACGTGACCGGGGCAATCTATTCGTATTTTTCCAGAAACGCCTCAGCGCTCAGCGCCCGGAAATCGGGCAGTGCGGCGCGCAGCCGGTCATGATCCCAGTCCCACCAGGCCAGCGCGATCATCCGCTCGGCGACCTTGGGCGGCTGGCGGTGGCGGATCACCTTTGCCGGCATCCCGGCGACGATGGCATAGGGCGCGACATCCTTGGTCACAACCGCGCCCGAGGCCACCACCGCCCCGTCGCCCACGGTCACCTCGGGCTTGATGATACAATTGTGGCCCAGCCAGGTGTCATGGCCGATCCTGGCCCGGCGCGACGTGCGATGGGCAAAGAACTCGGGATCGAACGCCTCCCCGTCCCAGTAATCCGCCGAACGGTACAGGAAATGATGCAGGCTGGCGGTGTGCAGCGGGTGGTCGGTCGGACCGACGCGCGCGTAGCTGGCGATATTGGCAAACTTTCCGATGGTCGCATTGGCGATGTCGGTGGCGCGGTCGGTATAGGAATAGTCCAGGAATTCCGAGTTCTGTACCCGGCTGCCGCTGCCCAGTTCGCAATAGGCGCCGAAGGTTGTGTTCACCACCTCGCAATCGGGATGGATGACGGGGTCAGTGGGGCTGAGGCGGGGCATGGCAATAATCCTTTATTGCTAGACAGTTTATGCGGGCGCGGGCATCTTCTTCTCGTTTCCATATACTCCCGCCGGAGGCGGACCGGAGCCCTCAGCGCCCGCTCTCGTCGCCCGCGATCAGCCTCCGCCGCAACCAGCCCGAGAACCAGTCCATCACCATCACCATCAGGATGATGAGAATGATGTAATAGGCCACCTCTTCCCAGTCCTTCTGGGTGATGATCGCCTGGGTCAGCAAGAGCCCGATGCCGCCCCCCGTGATCGCACCGATGATCGTCGCCGACCGGGTGTTGGATTCCAAGTAATACAGCACCTGGCTCAGCAGCACCGGGGTGATCTGCGGGATCACGCCGAACCGGTAGCGTTGCAGCGGCTTGGCCCCGGTCGAGGCGATGCCCTCGATCTGCTTGTTGTCCACGTTCTCCAGCGCCTCCGAGAACATCTTGCCGAAGCTGCCGGTATCGGTGAGCAGAATGGCCAGCGACCCGGTCAGCGGACCGGGGCCAAAGGCGCGCGACAGGATGATCGTCCAGATCAACCCGTCGACCCCGCGCACGAAATCGAACAGGCGACGGACCCCGAACCGTGCGGCAGCGACCGGGGTAAAGTTCCTTGCCGCAAGGAACGCCAGCGGCAGGGCCACGATCGCCGCGCCCATGGTGCCGAGAAACGCCATCAGCACGGTTTCGAAGATCGCCCACAAGACATCCTTGTGACGCCACATGGCATTGTTCCAGACATCGTGCACGATCGCGGCGAGGTTGCTCTTGTCCGCCACGACCCGGTCGCCGGACAGGGCAAGCCTCAGCAATTCTGTCGGCAACTTGCCATAGAACGGACTGTCCAGGGTGAACCAGAACAGCTCCCACCCGAAGGAATAGCGGAACACCTCGGTGCGGGCGCGGGTGACGCTGGCGCGGCCCCCCTTGCCGGAGATCGTCACCCGCGAAGAGCCCGCACTGATCCAGTCGGGCACCGCGCCGTCCGGGGTTTCGAGCAGGATCTCGCGGCCCTCCACCGTCGCCGTGACGGTGCCGTAGCCCGGCACTGTATAGCGCAACGTCGGCCCGTCGATCTCGGCGTTTTCCCCGGCGGTCAGGACGACGCGCGCCGTGCTTTCGCCGGTCAGCGTCACGAAGTCCGGGGTCATGCCCTCGGGATAGGTGCCCTTGTTCTCGCCCTCGATGGCGATGCTCAGCCCGCCGGTGCGATTGTCATGGGTGATGTGGGTCTTGTGGCTGTAGCTGTCGGCGACCAGAACCGCGGCATTGTCCATGCGCGCGCGCTCGAGCAGATCGGGAATGTCGAAGGCGAAGAACAGGTAGACGAAATAGGCCAGGATCACGACCGGCGCGGCAAAGGCGGCCAGACGCTTGCGCGCGAGCAGCGCGGTGGCGGCGTCCTTTTGCCGGGACAGGGCGGGGATATCTGCAATCGCGGTCATGGATCAGGACTTTCCGACAAGCTTGTTGCGGTAGTGGCTCGACAACTGGTCGAAGAAAACGATGGTCAGGAACAGCAGGATGAAGATCGCGGCCACCTCGTCATAGCGGCCCTGCCCCCAGCTGAAAGCGTTCTTGAGGTCATAGCCGATGCCGCCCGAGCCCACGAAGCCGAGGATGGCAGAGGCGCGGATATTGATCTCGAAGCGCAGCAGCGCATAGCTCAGCCAGTTCGGCGCCACTTGCGGCACCACGCCCAGCAGCATGCGCTGGGTCCAGCTTGCGCCGACCGAGGCCAGGCCCTCGATCGGCTTGAGCGAGGCGTTTTCGTTGACCTCGGAGAACAGCTTGCCGAGCGCGCCAGTGGTGTGGAACGCGATGGCGATCATCGCGGGTACCGGGCCGCCGCCGAGCACAAAGATCAGCACCAGCGCCACGACGATCTCGGGCACCGCGCGGGAGATGTCCATCAGCCGGCGGAACAACGGGATCAGCCGCGGAAACCGCGCCAGCCCGCGGGTCGACAGCAGCGACAGGACGATGGCCGCCAGGGCACCCACCAGGGTCGAGGCCGCGGCGATGTTGACCGTCTCGATCAGCGACGGAAAGAACTTCACCATCAGCGCGGGAAGCAGCGCCACCTTTTCGGCGGCCTCCGACACCACCTCGCCGGGGAAGATGAAGATGTTCAGGATGCCGCCCCAGAACCCGCCCGCATTGCGGCTGTCGGCCAGCATGAACCCCGATGTCATCATGGCGACGAAGACGATCAACACGATCCCGCCGTACATCTGCCTGGTGCGGGTCATCGCCGTGTAGGCCTCGCGCAATTTCGGGCTTTCTGCGTCGTGACCCAGCGCGGTTTCGGTCATGTGGTCTGCTCCTGAAACGGAAGATCCGGGTCACCCCCGGAAAAATGGCCGGCCCTGCGGGGGACCGGCCAAAGATGCAGCGCGAGGCTTACATCTTGGATTTGCGCGCCTCGATGATCGAGAGGTAGGCGTCATGGTTGATCGGCATCAGGCCCAGCGCCTCGCCGGCCATGAAGTTATAGGCACAGTCGGCATCCATGTAGGGCAACGACGCGATCAGCGCGGTCATGTCGATCTTCACGCGCTCCGGCAGGTCCTTGCGCAGAACGATCGGGCCCTCCGGGATCGGCTTCGACTTCCAGATTTCGACCAGGTCGTTCATGTCGACCAGGCCGGCATCCGATGCCTTGCGCAGGGCGCCGGAGTTATAGCCGTCTTCCCAGTTGCCCAGGCCGTCGGCCCAGGTCACGCCGCCATCGACGTCGCCGTTGTTCACTGCAACGATGGTCTGCTCGTGACCGCCGGTGAACTTCACTTCACCGAAGTAGTCGCCCGACTCCATCGAGGCACCGGTGGTTTCCGGGATCTCGATCGAGGGGATCAGGTAGCCCGAGGTCGAGTTGGGATCGCCGAACCCGAACACCTTGCCCTTCATGTCCTCCAGCGAGGTGATGCCGCTGTCCACACGGGCGAAGCCGACCGAGTGATAGCCGTAGGAGCCGTCGACGTTGACCTTGACCAGAACCGGTTCGACCGCGTCGGGGTTGGTCAGCCAGGTCTTGGCATAGCCCGAGGCGCCCAGCCAGGCCATGTCGATGGTGCCGCCCAGCAGGCCCTGGATCACGCCGTCATAGTCGGCCGGGGTGAACAGCTTGGTCGGAACACCCAGCAGGGCCTCGGTCTTGGCGCGGAAGCACTCGTTCGAGGTCATGCGGTCCTGGGCGTTCTCGCCGCCGAGGATGCCGATGCGGAATTCGCTGATGCCTTCGGCCAGGGCCGGGGCGGTCAGCGCGGTGGTCGCAACGATGGCGGCAAGCAGTTTCTTCATCTTTCACTCTCCAGGTTGTTGGACCCGGCCCCCTGCGGACCGGGCGTGGAAATTCTCAGATCAGCACCTCGGCCCGGGGTTTCGCCGTCAAGGCGGGGCCGTCGAGCGCGTCGATCTCGGTCGAGGTCGCGGCCTCGGAGAAGCTGGCATCGGCGCCGTAGATCTCGCGCGCCACGCCGGTTGTCAGCTGCTCGGGCAGCCCGTCGAACACGATGCGCCCGTCGCGCATCCCCACCACCCGGTCGCAATAGCGCCGGGCGGTATCCAGCGTGTGCAGGTTGCAGATGACGGTGCGGCCGTCTTCTTCGTGGATGCGGCGCAGCGCCTCCATCACGGTCTGGGCGTTCATCGGGTCGAGGCTGGCGATCGGCTCGTCGGCCAGGATCATCTTGGGGTCCTGCATCAGCGCGCGGGCGATGGCGACGCGCTGCTGCTGCCCGCCCGACAGCGCCTCGGCGCGTTTCGGCGCGTGCGCGGCGATGCCCAGCCGGTCGAGGATGTCGATGGCCCGATGGATGTCTCCGGTCGGGAAAAGGTTGAACATGGTGGACAGCGTCGAGCGGCGGTTGAGCGTGCCGTGCAGCACGTTCGAGACCACGTCCATGCGCGGCACCAGGTTGAACTGCTGAAAGATCATCGCGCAGTCGGATTGCCAGGCGCGCTTGTCCTTGCCGGTCAGCGTGGTCACGTCGCGCCCGTCGAACAGGATCTGCCCCTCGGTCGCGTCGGCCAGGCGGTTGATCATCCGCAGCAGGGTGGATTTGCCAGCGCCCGACCGTCCGATGATGCCGATCATTCCGGGCTTGTCGATATGCAGCGTCGCGGTATCCACCGCGGTGTTCTCGCCGAACCGTTTGGTCAGTTTCTCGATGCGCAGCACGGGCTACCCCTTGTTCTGTCGGGGTCTGACCTAGCGGCGCTGTTCAAAAGCTTTGTGTCAGCGTGGTGAATGTTTCGTGACGCCCGGATCGCGCCCTCTCGTCAATTCGCCCTACCCACCGGGGGCGCGGGCACATATATGCAGAGCAGGCCAAGCGGAGATATACCGATGAGTTTCGACCGTTCCATCAAGATCGCCCCCTCAATCCTGTCGGCCGATTTCGCCGATTTCGGGCGCGAGATCCACGCCATCGAGGACCAGGGCGCCGACTGGGTGCATGTGGACGTGATGGACGGCCATTTCGTGCCCAACCTCACCTTCGGCCCGCCCGCCGTCAAAGCCTTCCGACCGCATGTGAAAACCGTGATGGACGTGCACCTGATGATCGCCCCGGTCGACCCCTATATCGAGGCCTATGCCGAAGCCGGCGCCGATGTGATCACCGCCCATTTCGAGGCCGGACCGCACCCCCACCGCACCCTGCAGGCGATCCGGGCGGCGGGCTGCAAGGCCGGGCTGGCGCTGAACCCCGGCACGCCGGCCTCTGCCGTCGAATACCTGCTCGACATGGTGGATCTGGTCTGTGTGATGACCGTGAACCCCGGCTTCGGCGGGCAGAAGTTCATCCATTCCCAGGTCGAGAAGATCAAGCAGCTGCGCCGGATGATCGGCACCCGTCCGGTGCATATCCAGGTCGACGGCGGCGTCGATCCCACCACCGCGCCGCTGGTGGCCGATGCCGGCGCCGACGTGCTGGTGGCGGGCTCGGCGGTGTTCAGGGGCGGCTCGGTCGAGGCGCCGCAGGTCTACGGCCAGAACATCCGCGCCATCCGCGAGGCGGCGCAGGGGGTCTACGTCTGAGGGCGGGCGATCCGCACCGTAGGGCGGGCTTCAGCCCGCCGTTGCCCATCGCCCCTCCTCGGGTGGCGGGCTGAAGCCCGCCCTACGCCTTCCCCCCGACCGACGCTCAGGACCAGTCCGGTTTCCGCTTGTCCAGAAACGCCGCAATTCCCTCGGCTGCTTCGGCGCTGCCGGTGGCCCGCGCCATGGCATCGCGTTCGCGGGTGAGTTGCTCGGCCTCGGACAGGTCATAGGCCGCCGCCACCAGCCGCCGGATCGCCCCCTGCGTCTCGCGCGGCCCGCGCGCCAGCGCATCGGCCAGCCCCTGCGCCGCGGCCTCGGCCTCGCCCGGCTCGGTCAACAGGTTCACCGCCCCCAATGCCGCCATCCGGTCGGCCCCCACGGAACGGCCCAAAAGGCACATCTCCATCGCCAGCGGGCGTGGCAGGCAGCGCGCCAGCGATGCGGTCAGCCCGCCGTCGGGCACCAGCCCGGCCTTGACATAGGCGGCGGTGAACTGCGCGTCGCGCGCCGCCACGATCAGGTCGCAGGCCAGCGCGAGGGACAGCCCCGCCCCCGCCGCGCCGCCCTCGATCGCCGCGATCACCGGCACCGGGCAGGCGCGAATCGCGCGGATGCGGTCGTGCAGTTTTTCGATCTGGGCGCGGCGTTCGTCCTCGGCCATGCCTTGCCGCTCGATCAACACGTTGAGATCGCCGCCGGCGCAGAAGAACCCGCCCTCGGAGGTCAGGATCACGGCACGAATACGCGGCTGCGCGGCCTGCTCCACCGCCACGGTGATGGCCTTGTAAAGATCCGGTGACAGCGCGCCGCGGCGCTTGGCGTTCATGTTGACGACCACCAGCCGGTCGCCCTGATCCTCGATACGTGCGGATGGCATTGCGATCCCTCCCGGATGTTGCGCTATCGTGCTGGTGGCACCCGCTGGTACACGCCGGTGCCGGTTGCAACAAGTCGGTCGTCAGTATCAAACAACGCCCCTTCGATGAACAGGGTGCGCTTGCCGCCGCCGGTGACCCGACCGATTGCCATCGCCCGGCCCTGACCGCAGGGGGCGAGAAACTGGGTGGTGAAGGACAGGCTCATCATCTGCGGTAATGTCTCATGGTCCAGATGCAGCGACCCGGTATAGCCGCAGGCGCTGTCCAGAAGCATCGCCTGAATGCCGCCATGCAGCACTCCGTGGCGGTTCGAATGACGGTCCTCCACATCGAGATAGAGCCGCGCGCGATGATCGGGTTGGCGCACATCCACGGTCCAGCCGATCAGGTTTTGCGCGCCGGTCTCACCATGGATGAGACCGGCGGCGTCGATTTCAGGCCGCGCTGAGTTCAATGAATCGCTCCAGATGATGATCGGTATCCCCAAAGCGATGGTCGGTCATCACGATGCGCTTGGCGATATGGGCCAGTTCGTATTCCTGCGTCATGGCGATGCCGCCGTGCATCTGGATCGCCTCCTCGGCCACCAACCGCCCGGCGCGCCCGATCAGGTTGCGCGCCGCCGCGATGTGCCGGTCGCGAGACAGGGGGTCGTCGGCCAGATGACCGGCGGCGTTGATCACCGCCGAACGGGCCTGCTCCAGTTCGATCAGCAGGTCGGAGAACCGGTGCTGCAGCGCCTGGAACGTCCCGATGGGCCGACCGAACTGCTGCCGCGTCATCAGGTAGCCGCGGGTGAGTTCCGTCGCGGTCTCCATCGCGCCCAGCGCCTCGGCCGACAGCGCCACGCTGGCCGCCGCCACCGCCGCCGCGATGGCGGGGTAAGCTTCGCCAGCAGCCCCCAACCGGGCCGAGGCGGGCAGGCGCAGGTTGTCGAGCGTGATCTCGGCGGCACGGCCGCCGGCGAGCATCGGATAGCCGCGCAGGGCCACCCCGGCGCTGTCCGCCGGCACCAGGAAGAGGGAGATTCCGTCCGCGTCATCCGCAGCACCGCTTTCGCGGGCCGAGACGATCAGGGACCCGGCGGCCTCGGCGTTGACGACCACGGCCTTGCGCCCGTTCAGTACGATTTCCGCGCCGTTTTGTACGGCCGTGGTTTCGACCCGGCTGAGGTCATAGCGGCTGGTCGGCTCACCATGCGCGACGGCCAGGTGCAGGCTGCCCGCGATCACCTTTTCGAGCAGCGCCTGCTGGTCCGCGTCGCCCAGCGCGGCGATCAGCCGTCCGCCCAGCACCGCGGTGTCGAGAAACGGCTCGACCACGCCGGCGCGGCCCAGTTCCTCGAACACGGTGGTGATGTCGAACCCGGCGCCGCCGAAGCCGCCCTGCTCCTCGCTGAACAGCGCGCCGATGACGCCCAGGTCGGCCAGTTCGGACCAGATCGTGGCGCTGATCCCGGTGTCGCTCTCGAGGATCTCGTTGCGTGCCTTGGTGGTGTACTTGTCGGCCAGATAGCGCCGCAGCGTGTCCTGCAGCATCTGCCGTTCATCGGTCAGCGTGAAATCCATGTTCCTCAGCCCCCCATCTTGACTTTGGCGATGATCCCGCGCTGGATCTCGTTCGAGCCGCCGAAGATCGACAGCTTGCGGTTGTTGAAATACTGCGCTGCCACGGGCCCGGCGTACTCCGGGCCGATCGGCGCGTTGTCGCCTTCGACCGCCTCGGAGGCGAAGGGCATCGCGTAGGGGCCCACCGCGCGCCGGGCGAGATCGTTGATCTCCTGCCGGATGATGGTGCCCTTGACCTTGAGCATGGAGCTTTCCACGCCGGGGGCCTGCCCCGCCGCCGCCTGGCTGATGATGCGCAGGTTGGTGGTGGACATCGCCATCAGGTCGATCTCGACCCGTGCCAGCCGGGCGGCGAAATGCGGGTTCTCGATCAGCGGGCGACCGCCGGCCATCTCGGCCCGCGCGATGCGCTTGACCGCGTCGATCCCGGCCTGGGAAAACCCGACGCCGGCGATGTTGGTGCGCTCATGCGTCAGCAGGTACTTGGCATAGGTCCAGCCCTTGTTCTCCTCGCCCACCAGGTTCTCGACCGGAACCTTCACGTCGTTGAAGAAGACCTCGTTCACTTCGGGCGTGCCGTCGAGCAGGATGATCGGGCGCACCTCGATGCCCGGCGTGTCCATGTCGATCAGCAGAAAGGAGATCCCCTCTTGCTGTTTCACGTCCGGGTCGGTGCGCACCAGGCAGAAGATCATGTTGGCGTGCTGGCCCAGCGTGGTCCAGGTCTTCTGCCCGTTGACGATGTAGTGATCGCCGTCGCGCACCGCGCGGGTCTTGAGGCTGGCCAGGTCCGAACCGGCGCCCGGTTCGGAATAGCCCTGGCACCACCAGTCTTCGCCCGACAGGATGCGCGGCAGGTAATGGTCCTGCTGTTGCTTTGAGCCGAATTTCTGCAGCACCGGCGCCAACATGCCGAGGCCAAAGGGCACGATGCGCGGGGCGTTGGCCATCGCCGCCTCCTCCTCGAAGATATGGCGTTGCACCGCGTTCCACTCGGCGCCGCCAAACGCCTTGGGCCAGTTCTGGGCCAGCCAGCCGCGCGCGTTCAGGATCGCGTGCCAGCGTTCGATATCGGCCTTGCCCAGCTCGGCGCCGGAGCGGACCTTGTCGGACAGCTCCTTTGGCAGGTCGTCGCGGAGAAAGGCGCGAACCTCGTCACGGAACGCCTGCTCCTCGGGGGAATAGCTCAGGTCCATCGGGACGCTCCTCTCAGTAGATTTCGAACAGGCCCGCCGCGCCCATGCCGCCGCCGATGCACATGGTCACCACGCCCAGCTTGGCGCCGCGCCGCTTGCCCTCGCGCAGGATGTGGCCGATCATGCGGCCGCCGGTCATGCCGAAGGGGTGGCCGATGGCGATGGAGCCGCCGTTGACGTTGCATTTCTCGTCGTCGATTCCGAGCCGGTCGCGGCAATAGAGCGCCTGCGACGCGAAAGCCTCGTTCAACTCCCAGATGTCGATGTCGTCGACCTTGAGCCCGTGACGTTCCAGCAGGCGCGGCACGGCAAAGACCGGGCCGATGCCCATCTCGTCGGGCTCGCATCCGGCAACGGCAAAGCCCTTGAAGGCACCCATCGCCTCGATCCCGCGCTTTTCGGCATCGGCGCTGTCCATCAGCACCACGGCAGCGGCGCCATCGGAAAGCTGGCTGGCGTTGCCGGCGGTGACGAAGTTGCCCGCGCCGCGCACCGGCTCCAGCTTGGCCAGCCCCTCGAGCGTGGTTTGCGGCCGGTTGCATTCGTCGCGATCGACCACGACCTCTTGCATCGTGATCTCGCCGGTTTCCTTGTCCTTGACGGCCATGGTGGCGGTCATCGGCACGATCTCGTCGGCGAAGAGGCCGCTTTCCTGCGCCTTGGCGATCCGCTGCTGGCTGCGCAGACCGTATTCGTCCTGCGCCTCGCGCGTGATGCCATAGCGGTTGGCGACGATGTCGGCAGTTTCGATCATGGTCATGTAGACCGCCGGCTTATGCTCCAGCAGCCACGGATCGGGCGCTTGCCGCGCCTTGGGCTGCACCATCGAGATGCTTTCAACCCCGCCGGCGACCATCGGGCCGGCGCCTTCGCAGGTGATCGCGTTGGCGGCCATCGCCACGGTCTGCAGCCCGGAGGAGCAGAACCGGTTGACCGTCACGCCGGATGTGGTGATCGGCAGCCCGGCGCGCAGGGCGATCTGGCGCGCGATGTTGCTGCCGGTCTCGGCCTCGGGCGTGCCGCAGCCCATGAAGCAATCCTCGATCTCGCCGGGTTCGAGCCCGGAGCGCTCCACCGCGGCCTGCACCGCGTGGCCACCCATGGTGGCGCCATGGGTGATGTTGAACGATCCCCGGAAGGACTTGGCCAGACCGGTGCGGTTGGCAGCTACGATAACAGCTTGTTTCATCGGGATTTCTCCTTTTCAATCCTTGTTCAGATCGTCGAACGTGCGCCCTTCGGCGACGAGTTGTTCCAACAGCGGCGCCGGGTCCCAGAAATAGGGATCCGCCTCGGCCCAGGACTTGATGTCCGCGAGCAGCCCGTCAAGGCCCTGCATGTCGGCCCATTTCATCGGCCCGCCGCGATAGCGCGGAAAGCCGTAGCCGTAGAGCAGGGTGACATCGACATCGAGCGGTCGCTTGGCGATCCCCTCGCCCACCACCTTGGCGGCCTCGTTGACCATCGCGGCCATGTAGCGGCGCACGATCTCGTCGTCCGTGAACGCGCGCGGGGTGAGGCCCTGCGCGGCGCGGTCGGCCTCGATCAGCGGCATCATGTCGGGGTTGGGCACGCGGGCCTTGGCGCCGGCGGCATAGTCGTAATAACCCTTGCCGGTCTTCTGGCCGAAATGGCCCGCCTCGCAAAGCTTGTCGGCATAGGTGAAATCGCGCGCGCGCGGGTCCATCCCCTCGGCGCGCTTGCGCTTGCGCACGGCCCAGCCGATGTCGAGCCCGGCCAGATCGCCCACCGCATAGGGGCCCATGGCAAAGCCGAATTTCTCAAGCGCCGCGTCGATCTGATAGGGGCTGGCGCCGTCAAGGATCATGTAGTCGGCGCAGGTGCGGTATTTCGACAGGATGCGATTGCCGATGAAGCCGTCGCAGACCCCGGCGCGGACCGAGACCTTGCCCATCTTCTTGCCCAGCGCGAAACCGGTGGCGGCCACGTCCGGCGCGGTCTTGTCGGCGACCACGACCTCGAGCAGTTTCATCACATGGGCCGGCGAGAAGAAGTGCAGCCCGATGACGTCGCCGGGACGCGAGGTGCAGGCGGCAATCTCGTTCACGTCGAGGTAAGAGGTGTTGGAGGCCAGCACTGCGCCCGGCTTGCAGACCGCGTCGAGCTTGCCGAACACGTCCTTTTTCACGCCCATCTCCTCGAACACCGCCTCGATCACCAGATCGGCGTCGGAGAGCGCGGCGTAATCAGTGGCCAGCGTCAGCGATTTTTCGGTCAGCTCCTCGAACTGCGCCTGGCTGATCTTGCCGCGTTTCAGCGCACCTTGCAGGTTGCCCGAGATCCGGGTCTTGGCGGCCTGCGCCGCCTCCGCGTTCATCTCGATCAGCGTGACCTTGAGCCCCGAGAGCAGCGCCGAGGTGGCGATGCCCGCCCCCATGGTGCCGCCGCCGATGACGCCGATGGCGGTCAGGTCGCGGGGCGTCACCCCGTCCAGTTCGGGCAGCTTGCCAACTGCGCGCTCGGCAAAGAAGGCGTGGATCAGCCCCTCGCGCTGGTCGGTGGCCATGAGTTCCATGAACAGCTCGCGCTCGC
>Ga0209692_10004454_pt1 | contig 12649 bp, 8 predicted proteins | sample tdDd472_FD_187129 | JGI IMG/M metagenome (GOLD analysis project Ga0209692, IMG submission 187129) | Marine sediment microbial communities from the Atlantic coast under amendment with organic carbon and nitrate - tdDd47.2 (SPAdes)... | ecosystem: Environmental > Aquatic > Marine > Coastal >...
ATCAATGGCCGTGACTCCGGCGAACCCGCCATTCGGGCCGAAGACCGGCATGGAGGCTGTGCTGATCAGTTGCCCGGTCGAGGCGTCGACCAAAAGATCGCCCCAAACGAGTTTCCCTTGGGCGCGCGCTTCCCGATACCAGTCGCGCAGGCGCGGGTCGTAGCCCTCAGGATAGCCGCCATGGCCTGGGTAGGCGGCATGGAGCCCGTTCTCAAGCGCCGTATACTGCCAGAAAAACAAGTCGCCATGGACCTGCCCCAACTCCTGGTAGACCGGCAACAGCCCGGAAAGGCGGCTGATATCTTTGGCAAATTCAAGAACCGTTTTGCCTTCGGGCAACCCGAACACCTGCTCAGCATAGGACACCGACATGGGGGCCGTTGTCCCATCCGGGCCGCGACGCAGATGGCGCTCCGAAGTCACCATTCCCGGCGGCAGATAACCCCGATCATAATCGCTGTCCAGGTAAGGGCGTTCCAGCCTTTGCGGCGGATTAGCTTTTAACGCCCGCTCGGCGCTTAAGGCCTGAACCTTGAGGGCGGTCTCGACCAACTCCATCTCGCGGGTCAGGTTTTCGGTTGAAAAGGCGATCACCTCTTCAAGCCGACTGATCACCCGCTCTGTCGCCTGCTCACCGATCCACTGAGACAGATTGGCGCTCACCTTGCGCGCCCCCTGATTCCATTGCCAAGTGGAAACCGCCAGCGGCAGTAACGCAATGGTCGTCAGCAATATCAGGAGTTTCCAGTGAAGGCGCATAGAGCCGGAGCAATCCCAAACGGGTTAAAACAATGGTCCTATCTTGAGTGGCGCAGAGCCCGCAATCAAACGGAAAACACATAAAATTGCCGGGCATTTCTGCCCGGCAAGTTCTTGTTCAAGGGGACTTTTGATCGGGAGCGCCTTCTTGGGGGAGGGGACTGGGAGGGGGAAAGAAGGGCTCCTCTGACTTTTCGAAGATCAGTTTACGCTCATTCAATCCATCCGTCTGTGACGACAATCACAGTTTATCTAAAATTTTAGATAAATCCACACGAACGACGCCTCCCCCCATATAAAGAACAAGCCCCTCCGGGGAAGAGGGGCCATTCTTGGGAAATTCATCTGGGTTCGCAAGGACCAGCGGCGGTTGAGAGGGATAGCTTGGGACTAAGAGAGCCACCCTGGTCTATGAATGAATGTAGCGATCAGACGCCGCCTCTTCTGTGACGCCAATCACACGAAGAGGCGGATTCTTCATTTTTTTAAGAAACGTTGCTTTTTCGCCGCTCCAACTCCCTGGCGCGCAGTTCTTTACGAAGCAATTTACCGACCGGGGATTTGGGGATTTCCTCAATAAACTCGATCTCTTTTGGCCGTTTATAGCCGGTCAGATAGTCCTTGCAGTGGGCGCGAATTTCATCCTCGGTCAAACCATCGCTGGCCTTGACGACAAAGGCCTTCGGCGCTTCGCCCGATTGATCGTCGGGAACGCCGATGACGGCCACCTCGGAGACGCCGCCCATGTGGGCAATCGCATCCTCGACCTCGTTGGGATAGACGTTGAAACCGGAAACCAGGATCATGTCTTTCATCCGGTCGACAATGTAAAAGTACCCCTCCTCATCCATCTTGGCCACGTCGCCGGTATAGAGCCAACCGTCCTTGACGGTATTGGCCGTTTCGTCCGGACGGTCCAGATAGCCTTTCATGATATTGGGACCTTTGGCGATCAGTTCGCCCGACTCGCCGACCGGCGCCTCATTGCCTTCATCATCGACGATCTTAATGACGATCCCCGGCAAGGGCAGACCGATGGAATTGAGCTTCGGACGGCTTTGCGGATTGACGGTCAGAGCGCAGGAACTTTCGGTCAGACCATAACCCTGGATGATCGTAATGCCGTATTTTTCCTCCCAGGTCTTCGCCACGGCTTCCTGCAAGGCGGTTCCGCCGGCCACGCAATGAATCAGTTTTTTCGCCACATCCTTGGTAAACCAGTCTTCTTTGGGCAGCGCGGCAAACAGCGTGTTGACCGCCGGAAAGACCGAAATGTCATACTTATCGAACACCGGCTTCAAGTTGGATGGCGGACGAGGGCTCGGCACCATCACCGCGTGATAGCCCTGAAGCAACCCGTTGATCATCGAGAAGGTGAAAGCGAAGATATGGTAAAGAGGCAAGGCGACCAGACCATTAACGCTTTTCGGCATCCGGTCGTCTTCAGTCGCGGCGACCATTTGGAAAGCGTTGGAGAGAACGCTGCGGTGGGACAACTCGGCCCCCTTGCTGCGCCCGGTGGTGCCGCCGGTATATTGGTAAACCGCCGTATCGTCGGGGCCAACCGGTTCGATATAGCGCTCCGTCTTGATCGCATTGGCGATTCGATGGGACATACCGACCTTCAAGGCCTTCTCGAGAGTCACATGCCTGGTCCGCATAGGCGGCACGGCCTTTTTGACGTATTTGAGCACCAGGCCGATGATCGCCGCCTTGAGCCCAGGGAAGAAATCGACCACCGAGAGCTTGATCACATGCTTAACGTTGGTCTTGCCAATAACTTCATCCACTTTATCGCCAAACACGTCGATAACGATCAAGACCTTGGCGTTACTGTCCTGGAGCTGATGTTCCATCTCGGGCTCGGTGTAGAGCGGGTTGATATTGGTGCTGACGCAGCCCGACTTAAAAACTCCGAAACTGGCGACCGGATAGCCGTTGCAGTTGGGCGACATAATGGCGACTACATCACCCTGGCCGAGCTGCAACTCCTCACGCAGATAGATGGCCAGATTGTCTGAATGATGATCCAACTCCTCGTAGGTCAGCCCGCCTTCCGCACCGTTGGGCAAGACCGTCGTACAGGCCTTGCGCTCACCATATTCCTTGGCCGCTTTTTTCATCAGCGTCCCCAAGTGCAGCGTCGGCAGGTCATCGGCGTTAAACGCCTTGGCCTTCTCCGAATAGAATTCTTCCCATGGATATTGAGCCATCGTGGCCTCCCCTGTTTTCAAACCTGTAGCAGTAACGCGCAATTACGTCATTTTTGCGCCCGCTTCCCTTTGAAAAAACCCTATCAAAAAAACCGAAACGACCAAACTGTTATACCCTATGGATTTAAAAAAGGCCGTCCCACAACTGACGGGACGGCCTCTATTGTGACCTAGGGTAAACCTAAAAGGGTCAGGCTATTGGCGAATGCCTTCGATCGACAGGATCATTTCAACATGGGTGCTGGCCGGGCCCAGGTTTCTGGTAATCCCGAAGTCCTTGAGCGCAAAGGTCGTAGAGCCTTGCAGACCTAAGCGGTATCCACCCCAGGGGTCTTTGCCGCGGCCGACCTCCTTAACCTCGATATCGATGGACTTAGTGACACCGTGAAGCGTCAGGTCGCCGGTCACCACACCCGTTCCTTCGCCGGTTTTCTTGACCGCCGTGCTGACGAAGGTCGCTTTCGGATACTTGCCGACATCGAGAAAATCGGAACCGCGTAAGTGCTTATCCCGTTCTGCATGGTTGGAATCAACACTTGCCGTATCGATCTCGACGCTAATTTTGGAATTTCCCGGATTGTCGTCATCAGCCGTAAAGGTTCCGCCAAAGCTGTTGAACCGACCATAGAGCCAGGAATATCCAAGGTGCTGAATGCGGAACTGAACAAAGGCGTGAGAACCTTTGGTGTCGATGACATAGCTGTCCGCAGCCGCAGCCGGCCCAGTGACAGGCAAAGCAAACAGGGCGGCAACCAAGGCCAGGGTAAGGAGGCGAATTTTCATGAGAAGTATGTCTCCGTTGTCTCTTATTTAATGGGAATGTTGGGGGGAAGGCCCGGACTTCTTCTTTCCGAGCATGCGTTTTAAGGTCGCGTCTCTATCGATCACATGATGCTTGATGGCGGCGGCGGCGTGAAAGACGGCAAGGCCAATCAACGAAACGGCCAGAACCAAATGAACCTGTCCGGCGACATCTTCCTGGCTGGGAAGGCCGCTCAAGATGGCGGGCACCGAAAAGATGCCGAAAACGTCTACCGGCTTGCCGTCGGCCGTACTGATCAGATAACCGCTCACCAGGACGGTGAAAATCAATACATAAAGCAACCGGTGAACCGCTTCGGCCGCTTTGATCTCCCAAGCCTGCTGTCCCGGCTCCGGCTTCGGGGTCGGATTGAGCCAACGCCAGAAAAACCGGAAAACCATGATCAACGCCAGAAGGATGCCCACCCCTTTATGAAGAGCGGGCGCCTTATGATACCAGGTGGAATAATAGTTGAGATCGACCATCCAAAGGCCGATCCCGAAAAGACCAAACACCACCAGCGCCACCGCCCAATGAATGACAACGGTAAGGCTGCCGTAGGTTTCGTCCGTATTTCTGATCGCCATTTTCGTTTTCCGGCCCTGACGTTTTCAAACTGCAGCAGCAGCATCATCGATTGCGCTACCGACACGATGTTAGTGCGAAAAACAGAAAAACAAAGAGCCCACTGCCCAACAGACTGTCGACCAAAGGGAAACAATATAACAGACAGGAGCCAAAAAGCACCGTTCACGACAGCTCTAAAAAATCTAACAAAATGGGATGAAACCAATTGCCGGCAGGCGTTGAACAGATACAACGCTCAAACATGTCAAACCCCTCTCACTCATCGTGAACACTACTGGAATATCAGGCCATTATCTTATCTATGATAGGTAATTGTGACTGGAGAAATTCCATCGGTTTGTGCAATCAGGTGATAGTGCAGGTCTGTGCGAAGGTAGTCTTGGGGAGCATTGTTAAAGAGGTCGATAACCTCTTGGTGAGGATGATTAAACCTAGCCCAACAGCTGATGCCAAGCATAGCGTCTGGGGGACAATCCCCAAGCCAAGTCGGTTGACCATTCCCATCCAGGCTTCCATTCCTGGAACCATGGTGGGGAACCTTAAAAAATTTGACGTTCCTGGGTATTTGCGATGCGACATGGCTCCAAGCGTCTTCCTCTGCATCACCGGTCAACAGGAAGGCCTGTTCGTGCAAAGTGAGTAGCAAAATCACGGAATTGTTGTTTTGATCCGGGTCGTAGTACTCGGGTTGTGGCCATAAAACATCCATTGTCACGTCCCCAAGATTGGGAAGCGCCCGCGTATAGTCCAGGGCTTGCTGCTTCTGGACTTTTCTTGATCTCCTGGCGTAGGCCATCAAGTTGGATTGGACGGCCCGCTGCCCTTCTTTGGGATACCAAAACCACTCGGTTCCAAATTCCCGCATCATGCCCTTAAGCCCCTGCCCATGGTCGGCATGATCATGAGTAAGCAAGGTGAATTTAAAAAAGTGATCGTCGTGAATGTTGGGATAATCCTCGGTTCGTACTCGGCGCTTGAAGAAATTGAGCGCGGCCTGATTGGAGGATGTATCGTTGCAATCAACGAGGCCAAAATGCCAGTCCCCATTGCTGTCTTGGGATTCGATGATAATGCAATCTCCCCAACCGACATCCAGGACAAGAACTCTCAACAGCGACATATTGCTCTCCCTATCATTCAATCTCAAAACCCGGACCGAGAGTCATGTCCTTCTTAAGAAGCATTTCCGATCGATTTTCGTGGTAAATCGTTCTGATTTCCTCCAGCAGCATTTTATCCCATTTAGCGAATGCCTCCGTTTCATCAGGGGAAAAGAAAACCGCCTCTTGCATTCCGAAAGCTTTTTCGATGAATAGGCCTTGCTCAATACGCTCGTCGGTAAAGGCATAAGCGAGCCGAAATGCCTCCAAACTCATGCGGTAAACGGAGCCCCGTTCGTGGCGGCCTTTCTTAAGCAGCATGTTCGGTACCCAGAGGGCGTTTTGATCCAAATAAAAATCCAATTCGTCTTGGTCGAAAATGTCTATCAAACGCTCGAAACTATCTGGACTTTCAAACCGTCCCTCACCCCCCGTCGGTCCTAGGATGATGGCGGACATACCCAGCAACACCATGGGGCCTCGATACCACGGGGCGGAGAGTTCCCAACCGGGTGACGGCGTGGTCGTCTCGATGCAAAAATAGAAGCACCGTGTGAATGGAAACACATCCTCTCTCTTGATCGAATCGATAATAATAGGGATCGTCGAGTCCATCACGTGTTCTCCATTCAACAAACCTGGGCAACCATTTCAGCAACACTCACGGGCGTGGATATGGTAAACGGCCGGGTTCCGCGCCCGACTGCACATATCGGCGCATTGCGGCATCAGCCAGCGCATACCCCCAATTGATCAAGGCTTCCTGCTCGCCACTGTTAAAGGCGTTTAACCGAGTACGCATATTCGCTAAAGCGGCGGTTTGTCGCGAATCCTGAAGCAGTGGAGTGATATCGTCGGTGGCGTAGTCTCTAATCTTGGTCGCAATTCCCCAATAAGTCCCTTCCCGATGTTTTTTCTTGTATTCCTCAACCAGAGAAACCCTACGCAGCGCCCGCGTTTGTTCGGACATGATGTCCAGCACTCGCAGGGCTCGACGTAGGTAGTCAAAACCGATGGATGCTTTGATTCCAAAAGGCGCTCCGGCATCGCTGACGAGGATCGTCTGTCGCCGGTTGATTAGACGCTGTAGCCCCATGTTGTCGTAAATGCCGCCATCGCCTAAAAGCATGTTTCGCTTTAAACTTTTGCAATCTGACAAATCCGCCGTTTCGAAAGATGTCCAGTCGGCCAGTTCAGTTTTCAGTTTGACCGGACAGAAAAACGGGGGGAAACCACTTGAAGCTGCGGTTGCCCTGGCCAGAGAAACCTTAGGATAATTGATTTTACCGAGCCGATAGTCGGCCATATAGTCGCGCGCCAAACGAACACTCACTCCAGTTTGAAGATTGGTGGCGTAAAGAGTGAAACGGGGGTGGCCTGAGATATTGGGATCAGGCAAGTCCTGCAATGTCCGCCCATGAAACAATCGTTTATCGTACGCCTTAACGAGTTGTTCTGCTCCTGAGCTAAAGGGGTTTAGCGCACCGAACAGTCCGGTTCTGACGTCGAGACTTTCGCTAAAAAAATCACGGAGCGGCTCAACCACCAAAGGCTGAAACGTTGTTGATATGCCATTTTGGTTAAACTCAAGCTTATCCCAATTTAGCGCTAGCCAAGCGGCCGTTATCGTACCGCCAGAGACACTGGTTATATCGTCCAGGGTTGGCAGCCAGCCCAGCTCGTTCAGTCGCCAGAGCGACCCCAGGTGGAACAAACTTGCTCGGTATCCTCCGCCCGACAGGGCTAACCCTCGCCCTCTCCGTTCATCAACCATATTTTCATGCCTCATTCTTATCCGAAGAAGCTTGTGAAGTAGCTGCGGAAACCAATAACGCACGCAATGGGCGTATACATACAACAATTTCTTTCGATCCGCGAGAAATTACGCCAAACGCTTTCAGATCGAAAGGTTTGCTCCCTCCCCTCCCATCAACTATCCCAGGTCCATTTCGGTGCAGGATTGAATAAACACCAAGCGAAACGGAAAATAATAAGCAAAGCTAAAATATCTGCTGCCATTTATTAGATAAAAAAGTAACCGTTCAAAGTAGGCGCCGAATCTCATTCTAAATAAGACGAGTCGCAAATAGAGTAATTTCCGACAGTGGATGTCGGATCTCATTCTAAATGAGACGAATCGCAAATAGAGTGAGAAGAAAGGACCCTTAAAGCCGATTTTTGTACCACTCTAAATGCGACAAAACGTCATATTCTCAAACTAAATGCGACGAAAATCAGCACTCAGAAGACTTTAAGTATTTGTATTTATTGACTTTCATGCCCGCTGTCATCATGGATCGCTTTGAGAAAAGCGCCAGATAATGCTGGGTTGGCGCTCTCGTTCCACTTCTTCCTTTCGTTCTTGGAGTTCCTCAGTATCCTCCCAGCTACAATAGGCACCTTTTGCGGAGCCCCCCCCTTTGGGAACCTTAAGACTCATAACCTGAAGGTCGTAGGTTCAAGTCCTGCCCCCGCAACTAGCAATATCAACGGCTTAGTCCAATAATGGCTAAGCCGTTTTTGTTGCAGGAAGCGTATAGGAAGCAGGTGAGGGATGAGTACAGCGCCCGAGAACAGTCCGAATAGCTTCTGCGCTAGAGTTAGAGTCAGCCGATAAAGGGGGACTCTATGTGGGGCAGGTCATTTGCACGATTTACCTTAAGGGTTGCGCAATATCCGCATTATCTGCAATTTGTTGGAATCGTTTATTTTTTTGATAGAGGCCATTTTGCACGCATGCGCACCGCCGAAAAAATTGTTGGAAGACTGGTTGGATGTCAATCCATCAGTGGTCGGGCGCTATGGGCACTTGCTAATCGAGCAGACCGGCACCTCAGACGATGAGCTGATAGACGGTCTGCGCCCGTATTTTGAGTCCGCCCATCTAGACGCCAGACAAGAATTTCATGACTTCATTGGTATGTCGTTGCATCCCGACGGTGATGCAGCCGGAGTAAATGCCCGGTACCCAAACTGTTTGCCGTCCACCACGCAGCGCGGGTTGTTCGGCGAAGCTCTCGCAGGCCTAATCACCGAAACTTACAAGTATGTCGGAGAACACAAATGGCGCGTACCTGTTTTCCTGTTCCGGTTTCACGATGATGCCAAGCGGTATTTGTTCAACCTTGCCCGAGACCCGGGGCTAATACGCCAGACGATTGGGCGCTTCGGAAGCGACTTCATCGCCCTTGCGCTTGATGCAGACGGCGCGGTGTACCGCTTTGTTTCCGGCGAGGCGAAATGGCGGGAGACCATGACACCGGGAAAAATTGATACCTTGCTGCTCGGTGACAAGGAGGAATGCCCGAAAGGCTCTGGCAACTTGGTTCATAATGGCAAAGGCATCTGGCACAAGGTCAATAATGAAGTGCCTGTTCCCGATGGCCTTCGCCAGCTACAAGAAATACTGAAAGAACAAGCTCCCGATGAATTCAGCGCAGCTATACTGTCCATTGACGAGGCGCTTGCGCTGGAAAATCCGCAATCAATCCCCAAAACCGACCTGGTCTTTCTGGTCGGCAACAATCCGGCTCGCCGCTCGTCAGGGGATGTACACGTTGACTGGGAAGAACAACCAGCGGAATACACGGCGGGCAACGACCTACAGGTTGTGGAAGTTTATCTCTCCGGCGGTGCTGAGTTGATCGAGGAATTGTATTCGTCACTTTGGCCGGAAGGCGGTGACGATGCCTGAGCACGACCCACAACGCCTCGAGCTCGCCCATCAGGTTCAGCAGGAACTTGCCCGCGAAAACGTGCTTTCGCGTAGACAGGCACGATCATTCGTCCGCGCTATCCAAACGGATTGGCAGAACGATACAATTCAGTGGAGAGAGCATGACTCCGTAAGCCAGTTCCGGGACTCGGAACGGCTAATCCATGTTGCTCGGATTTTCTCGGAAATTGAAGGCAGAGATTCCTTGGGCGCCGCATTGTGTTACCGGCGTGCCGGTGAGCAGCTTGAATGGCTCGCCCGGTCGAATGATGAAATCCAGACCAATATACCGCTCGGCTTGCTGAGCGCTGCGGCCTATCAGCTTGGCGGCCTTCCCGCTATGGCGTCCGGCTTACTGAAGCAAGTCCAGTATGACGAGCCGGGCAATCAAATCTACGCAGATTTCCTGAGCGGCAGGTTCGGCAAAGTGATTGCGGGTGCTGCCGCGTTCTGGCGCAGCCATCCCGAATTACGGGGCGCCGATGCAACGGCTTTGATTTTCGATAGGCCGGAAGCTGCGCCGGACGAAGAACACGAAATCGACGCGGTCTCATGGTATGCCACGGTGGAGCTAATCCGCTGTCTGGGTCTTATCGCCGATACGCTGCAACGCGGTGATATGGAGCGCCTGGAAATAGCGCTGAGGAAGATGAATGCTTTGGAGAGGTTCGCCCTACAGGCATTTCCTTTCCCGGTTTCTTTGTTCCTCAAGCTGCTGCACGAAACCGTGCAACATTACAAAGACGGCAGCATTTATAACGCGACCCGCCAGCTTGCCGAAATCAATACCGATTATGAGCCGCAACTCTACAAATTTGCCGTCAGTCAGTTCAGAAGAGGGCGCGGCATTCTCTGGGCGTCCCAGAGGCGAGGACTAGAAAAACTGGTCAATGAAAGTTCCTTCGCCCTCTGTACGCCAACGGGTTCAGGAAAGACGTTGGTAGCAAATCTGGCGCTGGTCAAAGAACTGCTACTCCAAGAAACCGATGGTTTCGCACCACTGGCGCTCTATCTGGTGCCATCTAGAGCTTTGGCCGGAGAGGTGGAAGCTAAACTAACATCTGAACTGGGCAACGATTTCATCATTACAGGCCTCTACGGCGGTTCAGACTGGGGCATCACCGACTATTGGATAGAAGCAGATCGTCCGACGGTGCTTATTGCGACGGTCGAAAAAGCCGATGCTCTCATGCGGTATTTGGGGCCGCTGTTAATCGCAAGACTGAAACTGCTCATCATCGACGAAGCCCATCAGGTAGTCAGCGAATTGTCACTGCGAGAACTTCATTCCATTGCGGAACATCGCAACCGTGCAATACGGATGGAAGGTCTTATTTCCAGGATATTAAGCCTCGCCCCAGACACAGCCCGGGTGGCTTTGACAGCCGTCGCGGGCGGGGCGGCGCAACCGGTTGCTAGTTGGGTTGAAGGGCGAATGGATGCTCAGCCCATCGGACTCAATTACCGGAGCACCCGTCAGGTTATTGGAGTATTGGAGACCCGTCCGAATCAAGCAAGCACGCTAAGGCTCGAATATCTGAATGGCGAGCGTCTAGAACTCCAAGATCGAGGGGAACCCGTCTACCTCAATCTTGGCTATCCACCTATGCCGCAACCTCGTGCGTCAATCCGCAACAGTCTCAATCATTATAACCAACTGAATATCCTTTGGACGGCGTTCCACTTGGCCGCAGGTGACAAACGCATTCTGATTTCCCTGCCGCAAAGACCCGAGTACACAATGCGCTGGTTTTCCGAAGCTGTCATCCTTGAAGAATGGCAACAGGTCACATCCTTTACCGCGCCCGCCGATGGCTTCGATAGGTCAAGGTTTGATGAAGCGTGTGAGGCATGCAGGGACTATTGTGGCGAGGATTCTTTTGAATTGGTGCTGTTGCAACACGGCATCGCCAGCAATCATGGACAGATGCCGCAACGCTTGCGCCGCCTGATGACCGATCTTATCGAACGGCGCATTTGCCCCATCGTTGTCGCGACTGCCACGCTGACCGAAGGCGTCAATCTTCCGTTCGATGTCATTGTGCTGCCTACGTTGAAGCGCGATGTCTTCGACCCCGAAACGGAGACAATGGAATCAGAACTACTTTCTAGCGCTGAGTTTCGCAATCTTGCCGGTCGCGCCGGACGCCCCGGCGCGGCAAAGGGTATGGAGGGAATGTTGCTGGTTGGCTTGCCAACGTCACCATCCACGACGGCCAATGGCCCTCGTAACACTCAAAGAAGGCAAGTTATCGCGCGCCGAAGCGAATACGACGAAATGATGAGAAAATTAGCCGAAGAGGATGACGGCGCTATCTCGGCTCCGCTCGAGCTTCTAATCACGGCCATTCGAGCATTGGCAGAAACTCATCTGAACTTGGGCGATGATGATGCTTTTTTGGAATGGCTAGAGATAACCGCCCCATCTGAAATTTCGGACGAGGTTGGATTAGGCGCAACGGACGACAAAGCGAGGATCGCCGACAGCGTTGATGAGCTCGACGGTTTTCTTCTGTCTATTTTCGCAGAGATCAAAGATGCGAATGTAGAAGACTACAGCGTCGCCGAGCTGGAAGGGTTTCTGTCTTCGATCTGGCGGCGAACCTTTTCCGCCGTCACCGCACATCAGGAAGAGTTACTGGAGCGCGCTTTCATAACACGTGGGAAAGGCGCTGTAGCAACCATCTACCCGGATGCTGATGAGCGAAAACGCCTTTATCGGTATGGCTACTCACCTTCGATTGGACGACGGTTCGAGGTTGTCCAGAACGACATCCTCGATACGATTTCCGGCGCTGCGGACTATGGCATCCTTCCAAACGAACAACGTTTGGCTCTGTTCGTATCTCTTGGCCAGCTCGTTAAAGATGATGGTGGATATGGTTTTAAAATCGGCCAATCCCAACAGGCCCAAAATCTGCTGGATAACTGGGAGGGTGTTCTTGCTTGGTGGATGAATGCCGAAGAAGCACCGCGACCGGAACCCAAAGACCTTCGCGCTTGGCAGAGATTTACGTCCGAGAACCTTGAGTTCAGGCTGGGCGTGGCCATCGGTGCTGCCATAGCGCAAGCCTGGACAGATGGCGCGGATAACCCTTACGAGGTGCCGTCGCTTGCGGAATGGAAAGAAACAACGGAACTGCCCTGGATTGGTTTTTGGGCAAAGGAATTACTTCGCTGGGGCACGCTCGACCCCTTTATCGCGTTTGCCTTATCGCAAGGATTGGTGAGATCAAGAAGCGAAGCGGCCGAAAAACGAAACGAGTTTCATCATTGGCTAGAACAAAAGGTTGAAGCACCACAACCGGAGGACCGGATTGACCCGCAACGATTCCTGGCATGGCAACGGGAATTGCCGAGAGAAGACCGGCGCGGCGTTGCCTTTGTTCCCGTCGATGCCACCCTCACAGGCACTGACGGCGAAAACGGCGAATATCACGTCGTTCCTATTGTTGATGACGAAGGCGTCATT
>Ga0209692_10004455_pt1 | contig 12649 bp, 8 predicted proteins | sample tdDd472_FD_187129 | JGI IMG/M metagenome (GOLD analysis project Ga0209692, IMG submission 187129) | Marine sediment microbial communities from the Atlantic coast under amendment with organic carbon and nitrate - tdDd47.2 (SPAdes)... | ecosystem: Environmental > Aquatic > Marine > Coastal >...
TTGAAGAGATCATCAGCGAGTTTCGAAAGGGCAGGCAGGGCAAAGCCAGTTTTTGGATTAGCCTGGGCGAAGAATATGTGCTCGTCCAGTACTTTGCTGTCAGAGACAGTAAGGACAACTACTGCGGAGTAGTGGAAGTTTCTCAGGAGATCAGTGATATCAGGAAGATCAAAGGTGAGCAGAGGCTGCCGGATTGGTCTAAATAGATGTATTCCTTTTACAAATACTTTGAATCCCTCATTTAGTTTCTTCCTTATCTTACCAGCAGTTTATATACTCCAATTCCTTCTTTAGCCTCTACCTTAACTAAATACATGCCTGGTTTTAATTTGCTCACATCAATTTGAAGGTTATTCCCAGGTTGATCATATTGAGCTAACTGTTGACCATTTATTGAATAGAGCTTTATCCTTTCAAAATCCTCTGAGGATCTTACATAGGAAATTCCATTGGTTGGGTTGGGATACATCTCAATATTGATTAATTGCGATTCTGACATTCCAAAATAATAATCTATTGAATAATCGTTGGAGAACACTGATTCAGAATCATCATAAACAGATGTTACATTGTAAGTATACTCTGACCAACCAGGCAGTTCATCCATAAAATTTGTGTTCTCAACCAGATTATCATTCAGCTTTATATTATTTCTATAAACATTATAGCCCTTTAATCCTTTCTCCATACCCAACTCTTCTTTTGTACCATCGTTGTATTGAACTACTGCCCTAATGAGATATGTCTGATCCCATGAAGACCAACTCCCGATATATCCATTATAATCCCATGATCTACCGTTGTTATAATTGGCATCATAAGCCAGGAATGATAATGTGTCTATTGAAGCAAATCCTGCCACAAACTCACCATCGACCATAAGATTATCAGCACTAAGATCAAGCTCTACCCATCCATCTATCGCTTGTATATTACTTTTAAACCACATAAAATTCCCGGGACTTATTCCCGTCCATTCGAATATCCTTGCATGAAAATCACTCCCTCCATAATTTATCATTGTTAGATATTTTAACATTAGGATCTGACATGGACCACTTGGAGAAAAATGTGTTGCCAAAGTGAAATTCGGCCATGTATATGCCCCGGTAGCTGTTCCATTATCGTAGATTAGTTCCTCATTGGATCCTCCCGGACCAATCCAGTTCAGGTTAACCCTATTTCCAATCACGTTTCCTGTAAGATTGACAGGTGGAGGCATTCCTTGATTATTGACGACAACATCTACAGGTCCTAGCATGGATGATTCCCCCTCATCATAAACTGCTGTTACTCCGTAGGCATAATTATCATTTGCCAGATCTGCATCTGTATATGAAGTTGACTCCCATGTGCTTGAATTAATTTTCTGGCTATCCCTGTATATATTGTAACCGAGTAATGCTTTAACTTCCCCTGGACAAGGACTAATAATTACTTTACTTTCCTTATGTATAATGGGAATATTTTCTTGATTTCCGGAACCTGATGGCTTAATCCATTCACTCACTACCCTACTTGATTTCTTGGCATACTCCACCCTGGCTTCATGACTTCCTACGTATTCAAAATCGCCTAGTGAGGATAAATCTGTGAAGCCAGCAATGTGGTTTCCGTAGAATAGGGAATGGTCAAAATAACTATCATCCACCGCAACATATGGGCCAAATTGCTCATCATTATAGGTGGCAATCATAAAATGGCTTTCATTAATTGCTATTGATGTTTCAATAGTGATCCAGGCATTTTCAAGTCCATTTACAATGTATGGCCCACCCAGCACCGTAGAGCCATAATTGCCAAGAACATAAACCGATAATGTTTTCCCCCAGGCCTGATAATCAGATGTAGCAAATCGTATTTTTTTCAAAATCGCGGGCGTGCTGGTCAAGGTGAATCGCTGGGCTAGTCCAAGTCCGCCATCGTTTGATGCAAATGAATTCTCAAAGCTTCCATCATTGTATGACAACCACACTTCACTTCCACTGCTGGGTGATGCCCAACTCAGGTTTACATCACTTCCATTCACCGAATATAGTAGGTTTTGAGGTGGATCAATTAGAGAGATCTCCTTTGATGTTATGCTTTGTGTCTGGGAATACCCCAAATATGCTGATGAAACCAGCAGTAATGCAAGAATAATTCTCATGTGGTATTGGTTTTATATTACAAACCAAACTTAATAAAAAAATCACTACCCCCTATCCTTGAAACTAAATATAAAAATGAAGATTAAAGGTGAGCAGAGGCTGCCAGATTGGTCTAAACAGCTTTGCTGGTTTCTATTGTTTCATTGCCTTTTCAAAATCCAGTACCATGGCAGCAATTTCTTCATTTGTAGGAGTAAGCTCCTCAGCCGTGAAGGTTCCATTTTCAATATCTATACGATCAAAGACAGACAGGTAAAGCTGGAAAATGATGTTTAAACTCATCATATACCTGCCGTTCACCAAGTTTTGCAAACGATTGATCTGCTGTATGGTATCATGTTTATATTCCTCAGCCTTTGCTTTATAATACCTTATAACATCCCTGAATTCCTGAGGGATGTTGCCGCTTATGGCGATTTCCTTCAGATCATTGGCTGTGAGATTATTTTCCTTTAAAACGTCAATCGCAAAATAATTAAGGTTCTCGTTCTGATCCTTCTGAAAATCCCTGATCACATGCACCAGGTAGCTGAAAAGGGCACAGGGCCTTGCTACTTCAAGAATGTCTATTGATGGTTCGATATAAGATCCATTTTCTTTCTGCAGGCAGCACAGATGCACAAAAACAGAAGCAGGGGCCACCGAGGCTCCTTCGGCATATTCAATAAATGATTCAAAAGTGGGAAAGCTATTATGATTGATGTCGTAATGCATTGCCATGGTGAAATTATGGAAATACATCAGGGGAATTTTATAGGCATCTATAGTATTTATGAGTTCCTGTATGGATGGGTCATTGCTGGCGCTCTCATCAAGACAGTTGATCCAATTGTTCACCTTATCAGAAAGTAATTGCTTTTCCATGCAGGGAACCTTCGTCCCGTTGGATTTATGGTCATCAACCAGGTCGTCAATTTCACGCATAAAGCGGTAGCATATCTTGGCAGCATGATAGCGATCTTCATCCCAGAAGCTTGCAGCGATCAGGATATTCGGATGCTTATCGATCCTGGTGATATCAATCCCGTTGACTAGGTGACTTGCTTTATGTGGATCACTTGGCATTTATGATCTTTTCTGATGTTAGGCTCGCCGATATCAAAGACATCGGGGCTCCATTTCCGGGATGTGTGCTTCCGCCGACAAAGAACAGGTTCTTATATTTTCTGTGCTGGTTATGCGGGCGCATATATCCCATTTGGAACAGGTTATGACTCAGACTACCAAAGGTAGCGCTATTATATAAATTAAAGATCTCCTTCCAGCTTTGCTGTGTAAATACTTTTTCGAATTTAATATGTGATTCAAAATCCGGGATCCCTTCCTTCTTTAATCTTTCAAAAATGGTCTGTTTGATCTTATTATTTACCTCCTCGATATTTTCATACTTGTGAAGATCCAGGTTTGCCACCGGAACGATAACTGATACTGAATCCTGGCCTTCAGGAGCTGCTGTTTTATCTGATTTCGCAGGTGAATGCAGATAGAAGCTGAAGTCATCCGGCATCTCACCACCTTCAAAAATGGACTTAAGCCCTTGCTTCAGGTTTTTTGCAATAAAGACATTGTGTTGTTCCAGTTGATCGAAAGTCTGGTCCATCGCCCAGTGAAAAACAATCGCGGAGCAGGCATACTTCATGCGCTTCATCTTGCGTTTCATCCCGGCATCAGGCAGAAGATCAGTGTATGCATAAGGAAGATCCGCGTTGTTGACGATGATATCAGCATTGTATGAATTTCCATCCTCCAGCAAGACACCTTCTGCTTTTCTCCCATTGACCCTTATCTCCTTAACCGGAGAATTATATTCGATCTTTACCCCATTCCTGATGGCTATTTCAAGAAGGTTTTCGGTTATCTTGCTCATCCCTCCTTTCGGAAACCAAACCCCTTCTGTGAGTTCAAGAAATGGCAGCATTGAAAATACGGCTGAGGCCTTATAGGGGTCCTGTCCGACATAAATATTCTGGAAAGTGAATGCTGCACGTAAAGAAGGATTCTTAAAGTATTTCCCGGTGTACCTGTAATGATTTTGCAAGGCTTTCACCTGCTGTAGTACATACAGGTTTTTGAGGTTAAAGAACTGAAGGAAGTGGTAGTAATTGCGGTTGATGATATGTTTCATCCCAATACGGTATGCTTTCATGCCTACATCCATATACTGAATGAATTTATGAAAGCTTCCGGGCTCAAACGATTCCAGCTGCGTCTTCATCATTGCCAGATCGGAGGTAAATAGCAGGTCTCTGCCATCATTAAAAAACAATCTGTAAATAGGATCAATCCTGAAGAGTTCAAGCTCCTCATCCAACTCAGTGCCAATATTTTTATACGTCGTTTCGTAAACGTCACGCATCATCAAGAGGGTGGCACCAGTGTCGAAGCGATGACCGTCAATGGTCATGGCACTGCATCGCCCTCCGGCAAATGTGTTCTTTTCAAATATTTTTACGGAATAGCCCTTTTGAGCCAGATAAATGGAAGTAGTGATACCTCCAATTCCAGCACCAATGATGATCACCTCTTTATTATTGCTTGCGGATATCATATATGTCAATATTCTTATGACTGCCTATCTTGTTTGAAAGATATGGCTGAAGATATTGATAGGATTCATTATGGTATAGATTGCTGTCGCAGATAAACAGATAGGAGGCACCATTGGAAATAAAGAATTCTATTCTTTCAGTGCCCTGCTTACCGTTATGGCCAAACTCAGTGTAGCCAGGTTGATTCATAAGGTATAATGAAATATTGATGCTTACGTCAGGCATGCTTATGACCTTATCCATTGGCAATATGCCAAGCTCTCTGTTGACCTCTTCAAGGCCATCGTAGGCAGCATAGCGTTGCCTGTGCTGATCATTATAATAGCCATTGAGTTTGAAATCGACAATGCCTACGGCTTGATAAACAAAAAAGATAACGATCGCAGCCGAAAGGGCTTTTACAAAAATATTACTGAAATATTGGGGGTGATAAGTTTTGAAAAGCAGAAGGGTGTTCACCAGGACAAAAACAATCAGGATAAAAATGTTGATCATATAATAGTCATGGCCATAGAATGAGCGGAAAAACAAGATAAAGAATCCCACTCCGCCTATCAATGTTATGGTTGAGAGTATTGTCAGAAATTTATTGGATTTCATGAATAGTACCAAACTGGTACAGAAGGCCAGGCCCGCAACGATCAGGAAATAAACGTTAAAGTATGAATATACCCATTCGTCTTTGATTCGGTTCCAGGTTTTACTGATGGTCTCATCATCCAGGATCCACATGGGCCTTACCTCCACGGGTGAGATGGCACCTCCATAGTTGGTATTATAATAATGAACAATGGTATACCAGATGCCAACAGCAGCAAAAGGAATGAGCATGGGAATGACAAAATGCTTTATCCTATGCTTTTCCCTGAATGAGCGGGATGAGATAATGAACAGAAAAAAGGTTGCTATCAATGCCAGTAGAGATAATAATGAGCTTATCTTGAGCAGGCCAGCAAGGGCAAATATGATGGATGCGTAATAGATATATTTCATCATGCCACTCTTATCATACCTCAGAATGAAGTAGAGCGCTATCAAAACCATTCCAAATGAAGCAGTATCAGGCAAGAAGCTGTTTCCATAATATACAAGGGTTGGTGAAGTAAATATCAACACCATCACCAGCAATGCCCAGAACCTGTCTTTAAGCAAGTAGATTGATCCTTTAAAAAGGTAAAATAGTCCGATGAACAGGATCAGTACATTGACAATCCGGAATATTGAATCATTATTTCCAAATATGGTATACAAGATACCGATCATGTAATACAATATCGGGCATTCGGCTATGGTCTTATCTGATGTGCCTTTTGATGACAGGTTGTTGTAAATTCTTGACTCCGTAATGTCCAGGTCATAATTGTAGTAGTTCATGGCAAAGGCAGCCCCAACACTTTGCCTCCATTGGTGAAGACCCTGAGGGGCCATGAAGGTGCTTCGCTGGTATCCATAGGTGAGGGAAAGGATGACAATGACAATGATGAAAACCAACAAATCACGATTAAATATCTTAAGGAGGGCCTTTCTATTCATTATTTCAGAAATTGTTTATTGAGCTGGGGTTTTATTGAACTACTATTCCCGTAACGGCTGCTAATTTACATATTTCCTGAATGCCGGGAAATATCTGTTGATAAACAGGTCATTATTTATTTTTGACCAGTAATCTGGGTTCAAGCATATCGTGGATACTGTACTTCACCCCTTCACGGCCAAATCCTGAATCCTTGACCCCGCCATAGGGCATATGATCTACACGGAAACCGGGGATATCATTGATCATAATGCCTCCCACCTCCAGTTTTCGAAATGCCTCATTCATCTCTAGGATATCATTGGTGAAAACACCCGCCTGCAGGCCGTAACGGCTATCATTCATCTGATCAAGGGCATCCTTGTAGTCGGCATACTTTTCGATAGTCACTATGGGACCAAAAATTTCCAGGCCACATACTTTCATTGATGATCTGGTATTAGTGAGCACTGTTGGCTCAAAATAGCTGCCGGTCCTTTTTCCACCCATGAGTAATTCTGCGCCGGAGTCCAATGCTTCATTGACCCAGGCTTCAACCCTTTCAGCATTTGCTTCATCGATCATGGTAGAGATATCAGTCTGTGGGTCTGCAGGATCTCCCTGCCTCAATTTTTTTACTTCAGCAAGGAACTTTTGAGTGAACTCATCAAATATCTTCTCATGGACAAAGATGCGTTGGGTGTGTATGCATACCTGACCGGAATAGGCAAAACAACCTGTGAGACATTTATCCACCGCCCTTTCGAGTTCAGCGCTTTCACTGATGATCACCCCGGCATTGCCACCCAGCTCAAGTATCACCTTTTTCTTCCCGGCCTCGGTTTTCATTTTCCATCCAACCTCAGGGGAGCCGGTAAAGCTGAGCAGCCCAAAACGTGTATCAGTCACCATTTTATTTCCTGTAGTCCTGTCCATGGGAAGTATGGAAACAGCCCCCTTCGGAAGATCTGTGTTATCAATGATCTGTGCCAGTCTCAAGGTGGAGAGCGGCGTTGATGATGATGGTTTCAGGATGATGGGGCATCCTGCTGCAATGGCAGGTGCCAGCTTATGCACTGCCAGGTTTAATGGGAAGTTAAAAGGGGAGATCCCAGCTACCAGTCCTATGGGGAAGTACCTCAGAATACCTTCTTTCCCTTCACCAGCCGGGGTCCATCCAATATCCAGATATTCACCCGGAAGACGCTTGCATTCTTCAGCGGCCACAGTGAATGTTTGAATGGCCCTGTCTACTTCTCCCAGGGCATAGCGGATAGGCTTGCCCGATTCAAGAACGATGATATGAGCTAGCTCCTCCCTGGCCTCCCTCATCAGGGCAGCGATCTGCATCAAAATGGTGTATCTTCTGCCTGATGGCATGTCGATAAGGATCTCTTTCACCGACTGTGCCTTTTGAATGGCCTCCTCAAGTTCCGGGACACCGGCACGAAAGCATATGGCCACCTCCTCATTATTATAAGGGTTTATGACCGGCAGTATATCCGTGGTCGATCGGTATTCACCTCCTACATAGATCTGATATGAAGTCTTCATAAACCTAAATTATAATTTCCCCTGCAATCTTGATTCTAACTGAATAGAACATAGTTGCATATAAATTGTTAATATATGCACACGCATACTGAAAGGTAAAGATAAAGCATACCTGCAATATTAACCAATCAAACTTAAAAATGAGCATTTTCAGCAGGCTGGGAATCAGGTTTCAGGAGCAGTATATGCATCCTGACAAACCCGATATTTTACTGGAACGATTCAAGTCGAAACCAAAAGAGGCCAATCCTACTGTGATCATGCAAGTGGCTTATCATTCAGTCTTTCTGAAGGTTTCTCCGGCATTGCACAAATGGTGGTCGCCAGACATGACCCTGAACATTAAAGAACACGATGATGGTTCGTCAATAACAAAAGTAACAGGGCCAAACCCTGGCACCTTTACGCTGGCCATGTTTGTGATCACCTTTGCCATCGTCATATCCTTTTTCGCCCTGATGTTTGCCTTATCCCAGATCCAGCTAAGCACCTCACCATTGATCTCCATCCTGGTTATTGCAGCCTCTGTTGTACTGGCATTTCTTGTCATAGCCATACTTGGCCTGGGCAGAATAAAGGCCCATCCGCAGATGGAAATGATGGATGAATTTGTAAAAGACATTCTATAATTTATCTCCTTCTGACCTATTTAAAATCAATATACCCTCCAGATGGGATTGTGTTAAATAATTGTTAATCAGCTCATTTTTATTGACTTCAGCTGTCATCCCAACGTACTTTAGATGTCACAAGCGGACAGAACTATAATTAATTAACTCTTAAAAAACGAGAATTATGAACAAGTTTTTTAAAATAGTAGCAGGCCTTACAATGGTCCTTTTTCTGGTCTCCTCAGCTTATTCTTTTACCAAGAAAGATCCAGATAATTCGGTTATCGTAAATCCCGCAGGCATTACTTATATTGTAGATATTAATTTTACTCACCAATATGGAGTATGCGATTCCTATTATGTTATGGTTTGCAATGAAGATGGAACGCCGGTGGCACCGCCCAGGTTATTCCAGGAAGGCGTCACAAGCTATGTTTTCCATGAGAGTGGGAATGTAAACGAAACCAGGGTAGCACACATGGAAAGAGTGCAAATGTATGGACCTACAGTCTGCAATGAGCCTCTGTATGCGCCTCCGGCCTCAATCACAAATAATTTTATGAGTGGGTCTACTTATGTCTTCAACCTGTATCCTTTGGTAATACCAGGTGACGATTAACAGAGGCTCCACAATTGCTCTAATAATATTTTCACGATAATTACTATCTTTCGGAATCAAATGATTCCGAAAGATTTTTTTTTGGATGGTTTCATGCTAAATAAGTCCAATCCGGATTATTATGAAAGAGAGCCTATTACACATCTCCAACTCCCCTGATTACAATGTGTTGCCTGATACAGGCAAAAATATCCTGGAGAATTTCATCGCTGAGTTTAGCAAAAACAAGAATGAATATTTCGCCTGGGATGCCAACTCCGGAACCAGCACGCGTAAAAGTTTCTTCCTGAAGTCCTGCGTGGTATCTCAACTAATAAAATCACGTGTAAAGGGCAATTATGTTGGCATTATGCTGCCGGCATTACAATCCACCAGCCTGCTGATCATTGCCTCATACATCGCCGGCAAGGTGCCTGTCATGCTAAACTGGACCGTTGGCCATAAGGTGCTCACTTCCTGTGCCGATATAACCCAGCTGGAAGTGATCATCACGGCAGGGGCCTTTTATGACAAAGTAAAAGATCAGGTGCCGGATGATATTGCAGGTCGACTGCTATTTCTGGATAAAGAAGTGAAAAATATCAGCCTGGGTATGAAGTTGAAGGGTGTACTTATGTCGAAGATCCCGGCACTCATCAACACTAAGCTTGACGAAACCGCTGTAGTCCTTTTCACTTCAGGAAGTGAGACCGTACCCAAGGCCGTTCCCCTGACACATAAAAATGTGGTTAGCAACCTTGCATTTGCATTAAAGAATTTCGAGATAAGAGCAAATGGAATATTCCTGAGCTTTCTCCCTCCATTCCATAGTTTTGGATTTACTGTCTTGTCAGTCCTTCCACTCATCACAGGAGTGAAAGCAGCCTACACGCCTAACCCGACCAATATCAGGGAGGTGGTGGATGTTCTGAAACATACCAGGGCCAATAACATCATTGTGACCCCGACCCTGCTTAAAATGATCATGGAGAGAGCATCTAAAGAAGATATGAATTCGGTGGAATTGGTGATCTCCGGAGCCGAGAGCCTGCATAAAGACACCTTTAATCACTTCATGAACCTGACGGAGAATAAATCCGTAATTATTGAAGGTTATGGCATTACCGAATGCAGCCCGATAGTCAGTCTGACACCAAAAGACAAGCCCAAGCTGAATAGCGTAGGAAAAATTATTGAGGGATTGGAGTATCAGATCATTGATGTCGATTCTGAGAAGGTGATATCACCACAAAAAGAAGGGATGATAGTGGTACATGGCGACAGCATCTTTAATGGCTACATGGACGACGGCATTGAAGATCCATTTATTGAGATTGATGGGAAGAAATACTATCGGACAGGAGACCTGGGGTATTTCGATGAGGAAGGTTATCTATTTATCACCGGCAGGCTCAAGCGATTTGTTAAGATCGGTGGAGAGATGGTAAGTTTGCCATATCTTGAGAAGATATTGCTTGAAAAATATGGTGAAGAAGGACGACAGGTCCTTGCAGTAGAAGGAAGCGATAAAACAAAAGATCCCATAGTTTCATTGTTTACTGTGAAGGAGCTTGACCTGTCAGAGGTAAACAGGTATTTGAGAGATACAGGAATAGCATCCATTGCCAGGATTCGTGATATCAGGATGATAGATGAAATTCCCTTGCTGGGTAGTGGAAAAACCAATTACCGTGCATTGAAAGCTCTTGTTGAAGAAGGAGTTGAATAAAAGGGATAAACCAGCACTATGTTTCTAATACATACCCATGAATGATGGGGAGTCCATCATATATGACATATTAAACCTTGACAGGATATCAGCTACGTTGTAAACGATCAATGGCAAGGCAATGCCTAAACCAAAAACGACCATAATAAGAAATTCATGTAAGCTGTCCCTGAGTTGGCTCTTGCTGGAATTTTTCATCGGTTAATTGAGTTGATCTTGAATAAAAGTATAATCACATGTCCTTAAAGGCAAATAAATAACAGTTGTTTACAATTTAGGGGGTAAATTTCAGGTTAAAAAGCGGCTACTTCCATAGCTTCACTCCTGCCCTTTACTTTCACTTTTTTAAATTCAACGGCTTCTTGCAACTCCTCAGGTAGCTGATCATAAACCTCTCTTGACATTACCAGTGAAGTGCCAAATTCTTTGTTCAGCTGTTCCAGGCGGGCCGCCAGTATCACTGTATTACCTGTAATGGAATATTGCTTTCTATCCTGTGTTCCTACATTGCCTGCAACAACATATCCTGCATGCAATCCAACTCCTACGCGGGTTTGGGGGATCTCATTACTTTCACTCTTTTCTTTAACAGAATCAATGATCTCCCTGGCAGTCAAATAAGCTTGTCGGCAATCATTGTCGGTCGAAATAGGGGCCCCAAAAGTAGCCATAAAGCCATCCCCAAGTATCTGATTAATGATTCCCTTATGTTTGTTGACTATGTCAATCATAAAACCGAAAACAAGATTCTGATATCTTATGATCTCTTCTGGATCTCGTTTTTCTGCAAAAGGTGTAAAGTCACGAATATCAAGGAACATGATGCAAACGAAACGCCTTTCCACTTTTTGCTCATCTTTTGACGACAGCAATTCATCCGCAACAGCTCCTGACAGCTGTTGATTCAGCAAGCCTTTAATTCGTTTCTCAGCTTCTTCAAGATGATCCCTTGTTGTTTCCAGGTCAGTGTATGCGACCCCCAACTTACGGTGGTCCTTCCTTTTATTCCTGTAAAGCAGGTATAAGGCCAGCACCAGGGCTGCCAGCAGAAAAACGCCAATAGCAAGGTTTTGCTTAAAAGTGCGTTGCTGATCCAGTTCCGCCTCATTCTGCTCTAATTTCAGCTCACTGATCTCTTCATTTTGCTTTAACAAAGTTATTTCCCGATCCCTGGTCTCAATCTCATTTACCTTTTCCAGCATAGCCAGTTCCTGAGCCTGCTTATCCCGGGCAAGCTGTTGTTCCATGGCCATATATTCCTTTAAAAAGTACAGGGATTGTTCATAATCTTCAGATTCCTCAGCTTTTTCAGCCTTATCAAGAAGGTTTGCAGTATTCATTTCTGCCAATGTAAAATCATCATCACTATCTGATGATTTGGATAGTGACTTGCTATATTCCATCCCACTGATGGTGCTATCCATCTTCTGCCGGACAACATCTTTCTGTTCTTCAAGCCTTTGCATCCCGACAGTGTCATCGGCATCTTCTATTTTTTCTCCTATGTCATCGTAGGCCAACAAGGCTTCCTCAAGTTGTCCGTCTTTCAGTAAAAGACCTGCAATATGTTCCTCTAAAGTGTATACCCTTTCCCATTCACCAATATTCTTTAGCTGTTCTATGACCTTTTCATAATACTCTATGGCACGGTGATAATTTTCGTTCTTTTCATAATATTCGGCCAATTTCATATTGGCATTTACATTCATCTCAGTTGTTGTTTTGTTCACCCCACTACCCAGCGACCTGAAAGTGTTTCTGAACCTTCCTCTTTTGACCCGGCTTGTATCCCCGGTTTCCTTTTCAATAATATCAAGGTAGGTTTTGGAACTATTTATTATCTCAGGCAATCCTAATCGTTCAGCATCATCCAGGGCTGCTAGGAGTGTCTGTTTACTTTCCATATAATGATCCATTCTTAGGTGGGCAATTCCAAGCCAGAGAT
>Ga0209692_10004457_pt1 | contig 12644 bp, 16 predicted proteins | sample tdDd472_FD_187129 | JGI IMG/M metagenome (GOLD analysis project Ga0209692, IMG submission 187129) | Marine sediment microbial communities from the Atlantic coast under amendment with organic carbon and nitrate - tdDd47.2 (SPAdes)... | ecosystem: Environmental > Aquatic > Marine > Coastal >...
CGTACCTGTCGCAAACCGCACTCAGGAACAACTCGAACCGCCCGTGAAAACATCCGCCGGCCAGCCGCGCGTCGGGCGACGGCGGAGCCGTCGTAAGCCAAACAAACCGACACCGAACCAATGAACCGGGCGTGACCGCTACACACGCTGGTTATTTTGCACAGTTTAAGTGGTGGTACTATTCATTAGGTCATGATATTGATCAAAATCCCAAAAAGGATTCAATTCCGTCTTGTGAATATAATCAACAATATCTGTTATTTCCTGCTCATCATATGGCACCATTTGTGGTTTTTCGTCATCAGCAATTTCTTCAAAATCCGTATATTTATTCCGTAACAACAAGAAAAACCTAAAAAGCTCATCATTAAATTGGCATACTCCATCTGATTTATTTAAAATTAAAAAACCCTTTTCCCGAATTTGATTAATAATCGATTTCACTACCGTTGGATTTTCAAAATCAACATCTTGAATTTCTAAGCGGAGCCCTTTCAATTCATCTAATAACCATGTGATTGGAATTCTTGCAGGTAGCTCTGTAGAAATATAGCTAGCCATAGTTACTAATGTTATTCTCTGAGCAGAATTCAGTACTGACAAATGACTAATATACTTATCCTGTTTATCCGACCGCAACACGTGAGCTAAGCCATCAGTAACATCTGTCATTTTCATGTTACTAACATTGTCCATAAACATAAAAGCAGCATCTGCCAGCAAATGTATTATATATGGATAGCCACCTGCAATTTTCAATATCGATTTACGAGCCTCAGATCCAATTCTAAAAGGTGGTTTTGCATGTGCACTAGAATAATCTAAAATATGCTCACTTGCCTCATAAACTAATTTTGATATTGGAATATGCATTAGTAAACGCTCTGAGGATTTATCTTCAGTCAATAACCGTGAATATGTGCCAAGTTGACCTGCTAATATAAATGTAATATTCTCAAGTCCATCTCTAATGCAATATTCATGAACTAATTCTAAAAAACGTGCAACATTAATATCTTTTGAGACTAAATCAATTTCGTCAATGAGGATATTTATCCCTTTGAAATTCATAATATTAAGAACTCGATAGACTTCATTCAATCCCTGAACTAGCTGAGTAATTATTGACCCTGGCGATTTCGCGACAATTTCATTCTCAATCGCTGCTTTAAATACACCTAAGTTGAGTTCAAAAGATACATTTTTTTTTGCACCCACATCGTAGGTCTTTAGTAACAAGCACTCTCTTTCTATCCGATGCAACAAATCCAAACATATGTCAGCAAGTGTAGAATTTCTATCACAAACATAAAATACTTTAATATACTTTTCAAGAGTACCATCGATTTTGCATCGCTTCAACAGGGTTGAATCAGGGGAATAAAGATTTTGGAGCTGATACGCCAAAGATGATTTGCCAATTCCACGGGGACCTGTTATCAATATATTTTTATTATTAAATAGAGCCATAGCACAATTATTTATTTCCATAATACGAAGTGCATAACCATTAGGATCTTTTTCTAATCGATCAGTCTTAAATGGACTTTTCCTTAGTTTCATAAAAATCCCCTCAGGTTCTTAACTGATTTAGCCAAAATAACGTTCTGCGTGTTAGCGGCGCGCCCAACCGTGCCTGTCGGCACCGCACTCAGGAACAACTCGAACCGCCCGTGAAAACATCCGCCGGCCAGCCGCGCGTCGGACGACCGCGAAGCGGTCGTAAGCCCAACGAATTGTTAACGAACAAGCGGTAGCGGGACGCGTCCGCTGCACACGCTGGTTAGTGCTGCTTTAACCATTTACAAAAAATTAATACTAAACAAATGAACTTACTTCAAACTATTAAAAATATCAACTTAGCATCTCTATTTTTTTTCTTTTTGAGTTGACGAATTTTTCAAGAACATTACTATCAAACCAACAACAAACACTAAACCACTTATAATAATTCCATTCTGTTTATCTTGCATTAACCCAATATTGTTAACTCTTCCTCCTCCGATTTCCTGGCCTAATATAATTTGTGAAGGAACTTCAACAGATACATCAAAATATAACATAAAGTATAAAACACCAATTCCGCCTAACAATAACAACAAAGGGCCCAAAACAGCACGGCCGTCAATTTGCTTTGTAAATATAGATTCTTTCTTTTTTTCAGTATGCTCAAAATTATCTTTAGGTACTCTAAAGGATTTGCCACATTGCCTACAACTATACTCCCGTCCATCAAATTTTACATGGTATTTTTCCCCGCATTCAGGACAGCAAAAATTTTTTGCTTCAGTAGTCATTAGAACCTCCGTAAGTAGTATAAAAATGAAAGGAATATTGTTATTTATTTATTTTCAGCACTAACGTTTTGCGTGTTAGCGGCGCGCCCACCCGTGCCTGTCGCAAACCGCACTCAGGAACAACTCGAACCGCCCGTGAAGACATCCGCCGATCAACCGCGCGTCGGGCGACCGCGAAGCGGTCGTAAGCCAAACTCAACGACACCGAACAACCGAACCGGGCGTGACCGCTACACACGCTGGTTATGTTGTCAGGCCACATACTCAAACAATAATTTAAAATCAGACTCAGCTTTAATAGCTTGGTAAATTTTTATTTTGGGGTTTAAATTTTTAACTTTATCTATAATCATAGATTGATTTTTTTTTGAAATCCGACAGCCCAAGACTACTTCTGCAAAGATATCCGGATCCAGTGGAATCGAAATATCAACTTTGTGCCAATAAATTAATCTATATTCTTCTTCATATTTCCAATGAGTTGATTTAGTGCATAATAGTTCCATAATTTTTTCATACCAACCATCTTCTAAAGCAGCACTATAAAAATTTATTTGGGGCATTGACTTTTCATATCTAATTTTTTCTTGAGTGATCAAAATATCACGATAAGCCAACTCCTCCCTAAATTCTTTCAATTTTAAATTATCGAGGCCAACACAAAAACCTTCATGATTACTCCCATAATGAGCCCACATTAAAAGATTGTCTTTCTTAGGGGTCAAACAGCACATACCAAATTCTTTATAATTTCTCAATACATGTTCATGCTTAAAACGTTCAAGATGGTCAGGTTTTTTCATTTCTCTCAGTCTCTGACTCACAAGGCGCCGTCTTGCAGCACGACTGAGTTGAGGCTGGGTTCTTTTCAAATACATATTGACCCATTTTCTTCTAATCCCCATGGGATTATCTTCAAAAGAAAATTGAAGCGATGAATCAAAAGGATCATTAAAACTACATGCAGATGTAAACCACAGTGCCCCATCCTGAATTACCCTGATATGATATTCATCAAGATCAAAGGATCGATATTTATATAGTATTTTCGGCAAATCTGACATATTACACCACGGTCAACTACTTCTTCAACATAACGTTTTGCGTGTTAGCGGCGCGCCCAACCGTACTTGTCGCAAACCGCACTCAGGAACAACTCTAACCGCCCGTGAAGACATCCGCCCGCCAGCCGCGCGTCGGCCGACCGCGTAGCGGTCGTAAGCTCAACAAACCGATACCGAGCAAATGAACCGGGCGTGTCCGCTACACACGCTGGTTAACCGCCCTTTTTTTGCTTGTATTGGAACAAATTTAACTCTAAATTGTACTAACAATTGTAGTAGCAATAATTTGGAGTCAAAATGCAATTTGTAAACATGCGTGAATTGAGTCGCTCTACTTCTAAGTATGTTAAACTTGCCAATGAAGAAGACGATGTCATTATCACACGAAACGGGCATCCTTATGCAATTATGGTCAAATTTGCTGAGAATGACCTAGAAGACTTTATTCTGGCAAAACATGCTAAATTAGAAACTGAATTTGAAACTGCAAAATTTGAATTTGAGGCAAGTAAAACTATTAATGCCCGGGACTTATTAAATCAACTTAATGAAAGTGTCGATTGATGAAATTCAATGTTGAATTTACGACACGTGCGCTCAAAGATCTCAAATCATTTCAAGCAGAGACTCAAAAAAAGATTGTGACGGAATCCCTCATTCTCGAAGATGAACCTTTCCAGTTTAAAGCGAAGATCAAACGTATTAAAGGTATCAAATATCCTTGTTTTCGGTTAAGAATAGATCATGGAAATGATTCATTTCGCCTGTTCTATGGTATAGACGGAAACAACATATTTATACTGAGAATAATCGCTAAAAAAGATGCTGAAAAAATTATAAAGCGCATCCGAAAAATCGACTTCCCTCCAGATATCTAAATAGATAAACACAAATTCTTGTTTGGGCGGTTAACGTTTTGCGTGTTAGCGGCGCGCCCAACCGTGCCTGTCGACACCGCACTCAGGAACAACTCGAACCGCCCGCGAAGATATCCGCTCACCTGCCGCACGTCGGACGACCGCGTAGCGGTCGTAAGCCCAACAAACTGATACCGAACAGCCGAACCGGGCGTGACCGGCTACACACGCTGGTTATACTGGCCTCAAAACATTTGAGGATCATGTTCTTTTAACCATTTTTCCAAGTCACTATCTCTTTCATGAACTATCTCAATGCCTGCTAATTGTAGCTCATTCACATCTTCCAATACTAGCCCACACTCTGTGCACTCAAAGCCATCAGCAAAGAATTGTAAATACATATCGGCTTGCCCATCATATTCTTCTCCGACTTCTAAATCAGTCGTACCGTATAAGTCCGCCTCCGAATCACAAATTGGACAATCATATTGGAAATAATCCCAATGAACATCTGTTGACAATCTCATAGTCCAATAGTAATCCATTGATTTTACATTAGCACGGGCTTGTTCAATTTTCTTTTGAACATGTTTTATTTGATCATCATTGTATTCAGAGAGAAATTTTTCATCCTTTTCATGCTCAATAATATTGTATCTAGGAATTAATTCTTTCTCTTTTAATTCCTTGAACAATTTTATAGCTACGAACGCTATACGAAGTAAATCATAGCGCTGAAAGTTTGGGAGTGCTGCATGTACACTTAAATTCCGTATTTTTGTAATATACTTAAAATAAGGCCTATAGAATTGTTTTAACTCAGGGTAGATAACATAAAAACAACCAACACAAGCATCAAACTCCATCGTTTTATAATGAAACAACTTTAAATCCAGTTTATATTTATTGAATGATTTGGCATCTGGAACAATCTCAAAGTTTGACAAGTACAGTTTTGCTTCTTTTGGTAAATCAACATACAGATCTCGAAGGCTAAAATGGGCAATTGTCGATTTAAGTATTAACTCTATTGATATGCAAAAAGCACCAATAATACCCTGAAAGTCATACCAGTTTTTTGAAGATGTACGGTGAAAATGCTCCTTTGCCATCTTTAAATAACTAATAGCTGAAGATCGCAACTGTGAACTAATCTCTGATTTAAGCTGATTAATTTCTTGTTCACATGACATCACTAAACCTCTTGCCAGTATAACGTTTTGCGTGTTAGCGGCGCGCCCAACCGTGCCTGTCGCAAACCGCACTCAGAAACAACTCGAACCGCCCGTGAAAACTTCCGCCGGCCAACCGCGCGTCGGGCGACCGCGAAGCGGTCGTAAGCCAAACTCAACGACACCGAACCAACGAACCGGGCGTGACCGCTACACACGCTGGTTATGCTGCGCTTTTATGTAATAATTGCCTCGATCCTTACTACAAGCTTCTCAAGTAGATCATGTTCATCCGTGTAAATTATATGATTATATTGCTTTATGTCAAAATGGGCATTTTCAAAATCCTCTTCGTCACAAATCCAAATTACTGGTAAATTTTGACCCATCGCATATCCAGCTTCAAAGTACACTCCACCCCTTTGGTATGTAAAATCAGCTATTACAAATTTACTTTTTTTTATTTCACTCAGCATTTTATATGGAATTAGTTCAACATGCTCTTCTTTATCGATACGATAAGGAGAATAACCTGTTGATGTAACTGCCTCATGGATAGCTTTTCCATAAATATGCTCCATTTTATCACTAAATGCCATGGCAATAAAACATTGTTTCGAATCAATATTTTTTTCAGAAAGATGTGATATTTTTTGCCATCCCTCTGCGGTTATCCCACAAGCTAGGGTAGATGAACTATCTGCCTGGAAAGATATATAACCTAGAGACCGAAGTTCAGATAATACATAACGAAATTCATCTACATTTTTGCAAAACGCTAGAGGAAAATCTTTTTGATACTCAAGTCTTAATTTTTCTCCAGCATGACTAACAAGACTGCTCATATTTACAAGTAATCTTTCAAATTTACTGTTTACATCCAGTGGAATTATCGGATCATTTAATATATAATTAATATTCTCTTCCGTTATTGTGACCTTTTTTCCATGCTGAACCTGATTGTATCTAACAAACCCCATCAATTGATAAACTGGTAATTTTTTATGTTTTATAAGACCGGCGGCATTTTCATGAACCATGGCCAAGCCACATTTGGGACACTCAACAGTATGAAAAGAAGCAGCAATTTGCTCATAACAATCATTTTGATACAAATCACACAATACGCAGTATTTTGATTCACTCACGTCCCCCCTCCTTTCAAGCAGCATAACGTTCTGCGTTTCTGCGGCGCGCCCAACCGTGCCTGTCGACACCGCACTCAGGAACAACTCGAACCGCCCATGAAGACATCCGCCGGCAAGCCGCGCGACGGGCGACCGCGAAGCGGTCGTAAGCCAAACAAACCGATACCGAACCAACGAACCGGGCGCGACCGTAGCAAACGCTGGTTATACCAACATTATTTTTTCACTTTCACTTCACTGTGATGAACCCAGCCGATAACATCATTGTTTTTCACTTTCACTCTTTTAAATGTATAATCAGGTGTTACAACTTCACTATGAACATCAATCACTCTAGCTTCTACCCCGGCATCAAGTTTTGAAATTATTTTATTATCTTCCCAATTATCGATTTCACTTGAAATACGAACACCATCTCCATCCCTTGATACTAATTCCACTGTATCTCCAATTTTAATTTCTGCATCATCATTATTCTCAAAATACAATGTAGCAAAATTAATTGTAGTAGATTTAGGGTTATTTGAACCCGCCGCAGCCCAATCGCCATTTGGAGCATAGATTGCATCACCAACCGTGTACGGGCCGGTAAAATCATCACCATCGGCATAACATTTTAATGTCAATGCGTCAACATTTAATTCTTTTCCGATTTGTTTTGCTACTACTTCCAGCATATTTTGAATTTGTCGTTTATTATAACCTTTAGCAATACTTATCTTCACCTCTTTTCGAATAATATTTGAATAACTAATATCCCTCACACTTCCAACTCGAGTGTATTTAATGGTGGACTTCTTTTGATCCCCTCCCGTTGCACTTCCGCCAAGTAAAGTCATGAAGCAAATACAGGCAATAATTACACACCCAACAACTGACAATAAAATATTTCTAATGCTTTTTATAATTTTTTGTGAAATAGGCATAAAACATCCTTTAAATATAAATTGAATTAATATTTAATCTCCAATAAACCCAACACCTATGGCGATTAACTCATTCCTAGCCTCCTTCTCCCGTAATTTCTATTTTTTGATTGACTTTCCTCATAACACGAGTAAAAAAAAATTCTATTTGGTATAACGTGTTGCGTTTCTGCGGCGCGCCCAACCGTTTATTGTCGAAAACGCCACCTCAAGAATAAATCCAACAGCCGGTTTCATATCCGCCGGCAAACCTAGCGTCGCACGACGGCGGAGCCGTCGTAAGCCCAACAAACCGATACCGAACCAACGCGCCGGGCGTGACCGTAGCAAACGCTGGTTATTAGGGCTTGCTTTTTCTCTCCCAAAACGACAAAAGGGAGATATTCAGACTTCTCTTTTAATTAAAAGTCTGTTCGACACAACCTGCAGAAAACTCCCCCGTTTTCGCGAGGCATGCTTTTCTCCCCAGAAAGCACGCCAGTGTCTCAAATATTAACTAGATTAAAATATGATATTTTTTAATCTAACTTTTTTTATTACTAAATTCAATGATATTTTCAAGTAATTCAACTTTTTTAAGCATACTTATTTTTCACATTTATCTATCGGAAAACCTGTTACCCTGCGTTGACTTACCAAAGATCAAATCTCTTTTTATTTTCTTTTTTATAATTTACGCCTCTCAATTAACATTGATATTTTCCAAATCGAAGCAATTACTCAACTTGATACAAACCGAGACAAACCCACAACGCCGGTTATGATTAATTTCTTTTATTCTTTTTTAGCTCTACTGCCTCACCGATTTTGCACTTCTATTCTTTTAGATTCAACAAGCGATGAAACTGCCCATTTTATCAATGCCGATACCCTGGCCCAAATAACGTTTTGCGTGTTAGCGGCGCGCCCAACCGTGCCTGTCGCAAACCGCACTCAGGAACAACTCGAACCGCCCGTGAAGACATCCGCAGACCAGCAGCGCGTCGGGCGACGGCGGAGCCGTCGTAAGCCCAACTCAACGACAACGAACAAATGAACCGGGCGTGTCCGCTACACACGCTGGTTATACAATATTTTCAAAATTACTCACAGTAACCGAATTTCACTAATATACTTGAAGCCTTAGAATTATAATGTTCTATTATCATATTAAAAATTGACTTGCAAAATTCAAATATCATATCATTATCTTTCCGATTAAATTCATAGTCTTTTTTTTCCATTATTGATTTCACAAGCTTAGAGCTTATTTTTGTATAGCTCTTAAATTTTGGAGTTGAAATATAATACTCACCACTCTCTAAATTCTCGCCGACAGTAATTGTCAGACCGAAAACTGTTTTAAGGAAAGTATCATCGGAATCAATGTTAAACGCTAGTGAAAACTGCCACACTGGTAATTCTTCATTCAAGCTTAAGCACAAATTAATATTATCTTCAAAAAATTCACCATCTGAATTTGGTCCTACTAAAAGAGCTTTATTGTTAAAACCAAATTCACTTTTAAACGTATTAAATATCTTATTCCCAATAACAATAGCAAGCCGACGATAATCTTCGATTTTTTTATTTGCTTTCAAATATGACTCTACAAAAAATTCATATGAATAAATACTAGGCCTAGAGTTACTTAAACTAGTTTTTTGGTAAAACAAACGCGGCTCCATTCCAATCTCCCTATATAAAAAGAATAAGCATTCTGAGATATAACTTAAATATAGATTAAAACGCGTCCTGAAATTTTTCCTTTAAATTTCTCAGAACCATTAATCCAAATTTTACCAGAGCATGGGTTAATATCAAAATGAGCTTCTCCGTTGGTATCTGTCGAAATACGCTTAGTAACACCTCCTGAAAGAAACCCATCGATCCCGAGACTTACATCCTTTCCCTTTTCTGGTTTACCTGAACGTTCGGATATAACTTTAATTGTTACCATACTAAAACCTCTTCATTATAATAAAAGTGATAAATACAATTTGTATAACGTTTTGCGTGTTAGCGGCGCGCCCAACCGTGCCTGTCGCAAACCGCACTCAGGAACAACTCGAACCGCCCGTGAAAACATCCGCCGGCCAGCCGCGCGTCGGGCGACCGCGAAGCGGTCGTAAGCCCAACAAACCGACACCGAACAAATGAACCGGGCGTGACCGCTACACACGCTGGTTCTCTGTTTTGATCTTGAGCTTGAAATGATACTATTTCAATTTGGACCTCTTCCCTAAAGCTCTTATATATTTTATCTTTTTCTTAATTTTAATTACAAACACAGCGACGTAACATTGTCAATGTCATTTCATATATTTTTATAATAATCTTCAAAAACTGAACAACCAATTTAAAGCCCAACTGCTTTTCTATCTAGCTCTGCACTGGCTCTGCCTTTGTACATGACGAGCAATGCTACGGAATGCCTTACTGCCGCCAGGAAAAAGTAAAATGACCGGAAGCAAAACTTACCTTTAATTTCATTTTTCGCTCATTAACTAATCAAACTGAACCGAGTAAATTTCATTCATTCTTTTAGTTATGCTTTGCTCATTTAGATCTTGATCTCCCCTGGCCCCTCTGTCTTGATGGGCAAATTCTGCAAGTTCATATCAAATAGACAGAGAACGTTTTGCGTGTTAGCGGCGCGCCCAACCGTACCTGTCGCAAACCGCACTTAGGAACAACTCGAACCGCCCGTGAAAACTTCCGCCGGCCAACCGCGCGTCGGGCGACCGCGAAGCGGTCGTAAGCCCAACAAACCGATACCGAACAAACTGACCGGGCGTGTCCGGCTACACACGCTGGTTCTCTGTATTTTACATTGAATCACGACAATTAATAACTCAGACTCTTTACCAATTTTTCTCTTCAAATAAGCGGTGCGTATTTTGACTTTAAACTCAAAACTTAGTCTACATTTTTTTTATTTGATCTTCATATCTTTCCCAAAATGTCGAACGACCGACAACAAGCTCAACATTGTCTGGATCTGGCTGAACACATGGAGCAAATTTAATTTCTTTCATAATTGAACTGGATTGGCCCACAGCTTTCGGCGATAAAAAATAGGTATGACTATCCAATTCAATATTAATTTCAATTTCAATTTCATTTTCTTTGTGTTTTTGTTTTTCCAAAAGCAATGCTGAAAGACTAAGCCCACCACGACGCCAAAATATCATTGAAAATTCAGCAACGAGCCAGTTCTCAATGTGAACAGCCATAAAATCATTTAATATTTCGATTTTCACCCAGCCGTCCATTTGCTCGTTTCCCCTATTTTCGTTGGGGTAGCAGAGACCTATTACCCGTTATTCAATTCAGACAGAGAACGTTCTGCGTGTTAGCGGCGCGCCCAACCGTGCCTGTCGCAAACCGCACTCAGAAACAACTCGAACCGCCCGCGAAGACATCCGCCCACCTGCCGCGCGTCGGGCGACCGCGAAGCGGTCGTAAGCCACACCCAACGATACCGAACAACCGAACCGGGCGTGACCGCTACACACGCTGGTTCTCTGTGCCAGCCGTTATCGAAAATCCAAACGGCTAAAAAGTGGGGCCTTTACCAGCTATTAATCCCTGCTTTTTTAATACTTGTTTGAATAATGTGTTTTTCATTAAGGAGGCATTTATGATAGTATTTTTTTGTTGGCTGCAAAATAGATATTTCATCATTCTCAAAGCATTGTGCACAATACCATATAGATTTTTCCATTTCATCTTGAGGCGATTTTATACGTATTCCTATAGCATTTGTGGGAAATTTGAATTTCTCATATTTGTCTTTTTCTTCTTTTTTATTTATATAGGTTTCCAGTTTTTCTTCTACCTCTCTTTTCGCTTGAATCAAATTTTGATGATCATTTCTGAGAACAGATATCTGCTCTTGCAAGGACAAAATAATTTGTTGAAGCTCAATTATCTTGCCGTTGATTTCAGCATCTTTCGAGAGGTCCGCAATTGTTTTAATAACATTGAAGGAATTTTTAGCAAGTGTTGCAGCTGTTGAAAAAGTTACAAGGTCCATTTTTCCCTCCTCCCTTGTGGGGTGGTTGGGTTAGTAACAGAGGCTTAGTAGACTTGACAGAGAACGTTCTGCGTGTTAGCGGCGCGCCCAACCGTGCCTGTCGACACCGCACTCAGGAACAACTCGAACCGCCCGTGAAGACATCCGCCGGCCAGCCGCGCGTCGGGCGACCGCGAAGCGGTCGTAAGCCAAACTCAACGACACCGAACAACCGAACCGGGCGTGACCGCTACACACGCTGGTTATATGTTTTTTTATTTTAACACAATATTAAAGTCATTTAATAACGAAACAGCTTCAGGCAATGAAAATATTGTCTTATTTAATATATTTTGGTTTGGATTTATAGAATAATTTGTAGCATTTTCAAAATTTGTTTTTGTTAAATTCGTATTTAAAAAGCGGGAATTTTCAAAATCTGAACCACTTAGTATTGCCTTAGTTAAAATAGCTTCTGCGAAATCAACCTCTTTTACCTGACAATCAATAATTTTTATTTTATTTAAATTTAATCCTAAAAATATTGAATAATCTAGAATAGATTGGGAAAAATTCACATCCAATGGAATCGCTGCTTGGGTCCAATTAATACCCATCATTTTAGATGTTTCAAAATTGACATTTAAAAATGAGCTATGTTTGACAAGCAGCGAGCTTACATTACAATTCTCAAACGCACATTTTTCAAATGAGCAACTAAAAAGGGTACACTTCATTAAAGTACAGTTCACAAAAGTACAATTATAAAATTCTTTTTCTTTCATTGTTTCATTTGTTAATTGGACGCCCTTGAAAGTTTTATTTTTATAATACCCGTTTTCTAATTTTTCAGAACTATCCTCGAACAAATCCAAGGGTTCAATTTTTAAAGAAGCACTCATTAACACCTCTGTTTATTCCAAACATATAACGTTTTGCGTGTTAGCGGCGCGCCCAACCGTACCTGTCGACACCGCACTCAGGAACAACTCGAACCGCCCGTGAAAACTTCCGCCGGCCAGCAGCGCGTCGGGCGACCGCGTAGCGGTCGTAAGCCCAACTCAACGGCACCGAACAACCGAACCGGGCGTGACCGCTACACACGCTGGTTATATGAATTTATATATTTACAATGTATCCCAAATTTATTCTCACATGACTGCCCGTGAAATTACTAGTT
>Ga0209692_10004460_pt1 | contig 12637 bp, 12 predicted proteins | sample tdDd472_FD_187129 | JGI IMG/M metagenome (GOLD analysis project Ga0209692, IMG submission 187129) | Marine sediment microbial communities from the Atlantic coast under amendment with organic carbon and nitrate - tdDd47.2 (SPAdes)... | ecosystem: Environmental > Aquatic > Marine > Coastal >...
TTTTACCTGCTGCGCGCCCGAACCCAGTTGAAAGAAGTCAGCAATATTCTGCTGAAGTAAAGTCTCTAGCCCAGCAACGCTTGATCTTTCGGTGATTCTGCCCCAAATAGATAGGCAACGAGAGATAGCGTCCGTGCCCGCGGACTTATAGTGAAAGGCAGACTATGTTCATTCAGACCGAAGCTACGCCTAACCCGGCAACCCTTAAATTCATTCCCGGCGTCGATGTCATGGGATCCGGCACCGCCAATTTCGAAAGCGCAGACCGCGCCGGCCGCTCGCCGCTCGCTCAGGCTCTGTTCGCCGTCGAGGGTATCGGCGGGGTTTTCCTCGGCTCCGATTTCATCACAGTAACCAGCACTGGCGAAAAAGACTGGGAGCTTCTGAAGCCTGAAGTTCTCGGCGCCATCATGGACCACTTCTCTTCCGACAAGCCGGTCATCGAACAGGTCGAGGAAACCAGCGACGACACAGATGACGACGGAATCGTTATGCAGATTAAAGAGCTGCTGGAAACCCGGGTCCGCCCGGCAGTCGCCCAGGACGGCGGCGACATCACCTTCCACGGTTTTGAAGACGGCATCGTTTATCTGACCATGCAGGGTTCCTGCTCCGGCTGTCCGAGCGCCTCGGCGACGCTTAAGCATGGCATCGAAAACATGCTCAAGTACTACATCCCCGAGGTCATGGAAGTCCGCCCGGTTGAATAGTAAACCCCGAGCAGGCCGCCAGACCTGCGACGACGGTTTACGGCAACATAGTAAACCCCGAGCAGGTCGCCAGACCCATGGCGACGGTTTACGGTGAAATAGGTGATCTCCATCTTTTTCCCCTCCCCCTAAAAGGGAGGTGAAGGAGTGTGATGCGGCGACAACCATTATCATCCACCTTGTGGATTATTTAGCCCTGAAAAACCAATAGGTTGGAAAGGACGCCGGGATTGGCGTCCTTTTTTGATATTTTTTCCTAAAATTGTAAGGTGATTTTTTTAAGCGAATCCCATATATTGCGCCGCAGCGATACGGCCCCGCAGCCGTTTGTCATGGGGATTCCCTTGATTTGCACACCGCACGAGGGAACGAGAACAGACGTTAGTAAGGATTATTTTTCCTGGGTCTGCCAATGAGGCAGCGAAACGTTTTGGAACCATAGATTAGGATTCGGCACAAACCATCATGAAACGAAAGCTCGTTTTTGAGCGCGCCATGCTCGGCCTTCTGGTCGGCTGCGTCGCGGCTTATACCGGTTTTGTCATCCAGAATCCCGTGGAGCGCAAAGCCGCCATCTCAAACCCCGCTCTTCTGGCTGAGGCCTATGAGGCCGCCGCCGTTATTACGGACGCTGGCCAGACCCTGGCGCTACGCCCCGTCGAAGTGGTGCCCCTGGCCAAGAACGACCCGACCCAGGCGCTCAACTACAGTCTCGCCACCGTCTCAACGGGTGAAACGGTGGTGCCGCGTATTTTCCTGACCTCGCTGCCCGGCGAAATCGATAAGGCTCGTGAAACGGCCGAACGCAAAGAGTTGTTTTTCAAAAGCGTTTTGCCGCTGGTTCTGCGGGTCAATGAAGAGATCGCCAAGGACCGCAAGCGTCTGTGGGATATCCGTTTCCGCCGTAACTTAGGCTTGAAGGTAGATGCCCTCGACCGGCTGTGGCTGGACAGCATGGCCGAGCAGTACAGCGTCCGACATGGCGATATTGACGGCCTCCTGGCCCGCGTCGATGTTATCCCGCCCTCCTTGGCGCTGGCGCAGGCTGCCGAAGAAAGCGGCTGGGGCCGGTCGCGGTTCGCCAAAGAAGGCAATGCCCTTTTCGGTCAATGGACCTATTCAACCCAGCACAAAGGCATCGAGCCGACGGCACGGGACGAAGGCGCAACCCACCGCATACGGGCCTTCGACAATCTGGCCCAGGGCGTCAGGGCCTATATGAAAAATCTCAATAGCCACCGCGCCTATCGGGGCTTAAGGAAAATGCGCCAGAACATGCGGGCTACAGGCAGTCCATTGGACGGCTATCTGCTGGCGGGCGCGCTGACGCGCTATTCGGCGCGCGGCGAAAATTACGTCGTCGCCTTACGCTCAATTATGGAAGGTAACGGCCTGGCCGCCTTCGACGACGCCCGTCTCCACGGAACAAATGTTCCCAAAGCCCCTCAAAAGCCGTTCATTTAAGAACAACGACTTCTTTAATTTTCTAAACAAAACAAATTCCTACAGCATTATAGTAAATCAGTGCTTTAAAATTGTTGGTGCGGGCCGCCAAAATTTTCACTTTTTCGCACTTTCTCTTTCGCTTACCCCAGTCCCCAAAACTCCCGAAGCCGATTGAAATAGCGGCTTGCCCAACCGGACCTTCTTTTTAAATAAATCCAGCCGGTTATTATCGCTCAAAATACTGAACTATTCCTATTTTCATTGATAATTCAAATCAATACAGCCCATCGGCTCAACACTTGATCTTATTGCCATATCGTAACAATCGCCTTGGCGCGACAGCTCTTTTCGCCTTAAAATCGCCCCGATTGTTTCCTTGCTTCTAGTGAGGAATCCTTTAGTTTTCCTGGGGTTGGAGGGGTTTAAGAGCCCTTTGTTTTGTTCCTTGATTCAGTGGGAACCGTAGCGATATAATCGGCAAGTAATAGAAAAAGGCAGCTTTGTCAGTATGCTAAGGCCGTTTTTTAAGGCAATTTCACAACTTTCGGATCCGACCGTGCGCGGCGTGGTCTGGAAATCCATCGCTTCCGCCTTGGCCGTTTTTATCATTCTCTGGGTCGGGCTGGGCTTTCTGATTACCGAAACCAACCTGTTCGCCTGGGGGTGGCTGGAAACCACCATCGACGTTCTGGGCGGCTTGGCGACCCTGGTCCTGACCTTCATTTTATTTCCCGCCGTAGTTTCCGTCGCCATGGGTTTCTTTGTCGAAGAGGTGGCCGAAGCCGTTGAAAACCGCCACTATCCGCAGCTTGGGGGCGCGCGAAAGGCCGGGATCGGCGAGGCGGTGATAACGGCCGTGAAATTTGCGCTGGTAACCGTCGCCCTCAATATCGTCGTTTTGCCGCTTTATCTCATTCCGGTCGTCAATCTCTTTGTCTTCTATTTGCTGAACGGCTATCTTCTCAGTAGGGAATATTTTGAGCTGGCCGCTTTGCGCCGTCAGGATGCCGTGGGGGTTTCCAATCTTAGGCGAAAATTCAAGAACCGCCTTTTAGCAATTGGAATCATTATCGCTTTTCTTATGACGATCCCCGTTGTAAACCTGCTGGCGCCGGTCATCGCCACGGCGGCGATGGTCCATGTATTCCAGCGGCTGAGTGAATTGGACGGCGGAGCGGGCGAGATCGCCAAGGGGTAATTTGATGCCGGCAAGGCTCTTGCAGCCGCCGGATAACGTTAGGGAGCAATCAAATGGGTTTGTTTGGCCAGAAAAGCGACGGTGAAAAACCGGCCGGAGACAAGACGGACGACGCCCCGAAAAACGGCGAAGAAGAGGCCGCCATCGATTCGGCGCCGCCGCTGAAACCCTTTGCTAAGGGCGGTTCACACAACGGAGCCTCAAAGCCCGCCGCTCCGACCATGCCGACGCGTAATCCATCGCCCGACATTCCGCGCCGCGTCACCGATATTCCCGGCGCGCCCCGGCGCTCGGACCGCACCCGCAAGGCCGAGGAAAGCGGCAAGACCCTGACCGTCGGTCGCGAAATTTGCCTTAACGGACAGATCAGCGCCTGTGAAACCCTGATCGTTGAAGGCCGGGTGGAAGCCGAACTGACCGACGCCAACCTGATCAACGTCACCGAAACCGGCACCTTCGTTGGGGCGGCCGACGTGCAGAACGCCGACATCTCAGGCTTTTTCGATGGCGATTTGACCGTGCGCAACCGCCTCACTCTGCGCCCCGGCGGCCAGATTAAGGGTAAGGTTGTCTACGGCACCCTGGTTATTGAGGCGGGCGGCGAAATCAACGGCACTCTGGAAACGCTGCCCAAAGACGATGACGCCACGGACGAAGGCTAAGGGCGCGGCCCTAAGAAAAGCCTATCTGGTTGGCGGGCTCCTGTTTCTTGCCGCCTGCCAGACCACCGGCTCGACCACGCCGCTCAAGAGCGCGGCCGAAACCGGCGACGCCATTCCCGTGACCGCCGTGCGCCTAGCGCTCGGTCATGAACAGGGCTCGCTCAAAGACGTCACGCCTGACGAGTTACCGCCACCCAGCCCGAAAAAGCTGATCGGCCTGACGACAGAACGCCTCGCCGAGGCTCTCGGTGAGCCGGATTTCCGCCGTACCGACCGCAATGCCGCCATCTGGCAATATGCCGGGCCGACCTGTTTTCTCGATCTCTACCTCTATCGGCAGAAAGGCCAACCGCTGACCGTCTCGCACTATGAATTTCGCAGCCGTGTCGTCGCCAAGGTCGATCCCGACCAGTGCTTTTCCACCGTGCTGGCCCATCACTACGGGCAACGCAGGTCTTAGATTTTTCCCTTAAAGCCGCAGTATTCGATTACCGGGCAGGCCCCGCAGTCGGGCTTGCGGGCCTTGCAGATATAGCGGCCATGCAGAATCAGCCAGTGGTGGGCGTGGAGACGCCATTTCTCGGGCACCACTTTGAGGAGCTTCTTCTCCACATCGAGCACGGTCTTACCCGGGGCCAGTCCTGTGCGATTTGAAACCCGGAAAATATGAGTATCCACCGCGATGGTCGGCTCACCGAAATAGACGTTGAGAACCACATTGGCGGTTTTGCGTCCGACACCGGGCAGTTTTTCGAGCGCTTCCCGGCTTTGCGGCACCTCGCCGCCATGCTGTTCAATCAGAATTTGCGAAAGCTTGATGACGTTTTTCGCCTTGGTGTTGAACAGGCCGATGGTCTTGATGTGGTCCTTAAGCTGCGCCTCGCCCAAGGCGACCATCTGTTCAGGCGTCGAGACCTTCTCAAACAAGGCCTTGGTCGCCTTGTTGACCCCGACATCCGTCGCCTGGGCCGACAGCACCACGGCGACCAGCAGGGTATAGGCGTTGGTATATTCCAGCTCGCTCTTGGGCTCCGGATTGCGTTCGGCCAGGGCGGCGAAAAATGGATCGATATGGGCTTTTTTCATAAGGCTCTAACTATTTGCACAATGAGATTATTCTGTTTAGCGTCCTTTCCAGTTTAGTTAAAGACGGGCGATCCAAATAATTATGCTCCACCATAAGCTGGAAAATACCCCCTTAGAGGCGCCGTTTCCCCTTCTCGCCCGATTTAAGCGGCAAGTGCTGCCGGTCTTGCTGGTGCTTTTCGGCCTGTTCATCCTGCTTTCGGCCGTCGGAGCGCTGACGGCCATGCGCGAAATTTATCTTGAGTTGGCTCAGCGTCGCGCCGAATCCATCGCCCGCTCAGCCGGTCTCGACTATCCGGACCTGTGGAACAGGCTGATGACGTCGGAAACCGCTCATGAGGTGAACCTGCCGTCCGAGGCCATTGCCGCCATCGGCAAAGAGGTTTCGGAGCTCAAGCTGATCGGGCTTAAAATCTACAATACCAAGGGCCGCACCCTCTTCAGCCTCAACCCGAAAGATATCGGCAAGATCGAGAGCAGCGAAACGATCCGCAACGCCCTCGATACAGGCGAAGGCGCAATTATCAGCAAGACCGTCGCCCAAAATCAGGAGGTCTATGAGCTCTATGTGCCGCTAACCGGCGCAGACGGCGAAACCAAGCTGGTTTTTGAGCTTTATGAGCCGATCCAATATCTCAACACCGTACTCATCCGCAACGCCATTGCGCCGGTCGCCGTGCCAACTCTGTTGCTATTGGTGTTGATCGGGCTGGGCTACAAGCTAAGCTCCCGGGCGCAACGGGATATCGACCGGCGGACCGAACAAATCAACGCTCTGCGTCAGCGTTTAGAATCGCTGGTTTCTCGCGACGCCGTCGATGCGGTGCGCAATGCCCAGGGTCAGGCCATCGCTTCTCGACGCAAAGAGGAAACCCTGTTCTACAGCGATATCCGGGATTTCACCGGGCTTTCGGAAAACCGTGAACCCGAAGAGGTGATCCATTTCCTCAACGACCTGATGGCCTTGCAGATCGACCGGGTCAAAGAACATGGCGGCGATGTGGACAAAATGGTCGGCGACGCCCTTCTCGTTCGTTTCTCAGGCGAAGATAAGGAAGAGAGCGCCGTGGCCGCCGCCGAAGCGGTCCAGCGGGCTATGCGCAAGCGGAACTTCGAGCGGGGCATCGGTATCGGGCTGTTCACCGGCCCGGTCATCGCCGGAGCCATCGGCCCGGAAGACCGCCGCGACTATACGGTGATCGGCGATTCGGTCAACATCTCAGCCCGCCTTTGTTCGGCGGCTGGGGCGGGCGAAGTGGTGATGGACGAAAAGACCGCCCAGGCTGCCGGACTGGACACGGAAAACCGCAAAGAAACAGTGGCGGTCAAAGGGCGCAAAGAGATGCTGGAGATCCTGCGGCTCAAACCCTGAACAATCGCAAGAAATGGGTGGCTGGCAAGCGGGGGGCGGCCTAGACTGCCTTCATGACGATCACCGATTCAAAAACCTATGAGCGCCTGGCCCGCGCCATTCGCTTCGCCGCCGAGCATTACCGGGATCAGCCGAACCTGGAAAGGCTGGCCGAGGTGGCGCATTTAAGCCCTCACCATTTCCAGCGGGTCTTTACCCAATGGGCCGGGATCAGTCCCAAAAAATTCGTCGCCCATATGACTCTCGAGTCGGCCAAAAGCAACTTAATACGTAATCGCAACGTTCTCGATACCGCACTTGAGGTCGGCCTCTCTGGTCCCTCGCGCCTCCACGATCTGAGCATCACGTTCGAGGCCATGACGCCCGGCCAACTGAGAGCGAAAGGATATGGCCTTTCCATCAAATATGGAGTTGCGGCATCCCCTTTCGGATTTTGTGTCGCCTTCGCAACACCCAAGGGTCTCTGCGGCCTTGCCTTCGCTTGGGAAGACGATATAGAGGTATCGATCAAACGGATGATCGGAAAATGGCCCGCCGCCAATTTCGTTCAAGACAATGACTTTGCGGTAAAGATCAGTTCGATGATTTTTGACGGGTCCGGTCAATCGATTAATCTTCACGCCATGGGCACCAACTTCCAAATCAAGGTCTGGCAGGCCCTGCTAACCATCCCTCCCGGTCGGACGGCAACCTATAAATCCATCGCCGAAAAAGTCTGCACGGCCAAGGCCAGCCGCGCCGTCGGGGCGGCCAACGGGGCCAACCCCATTAGTCTGTTGATTCCCTGCCACCGCGTCATCCGTGAATCGGGTGCGCTGGCAGGCTACGCCTGGGGCGAAGAACGAAAACGCGCCCTCCTCGCCTGGGAGAGCGGACTGGCGGCGGAGTAAGGACAGATTATTTTCAACCTGCCGTTCTAAAAACCCAGGACGTCCTGCATGGTGTAGAGGCCGGGGGCCTTGCCTTCGGTCCAGAGGGCGCCGCGCACCGCGCCGCGGGCGAAGACCTGGCGGGAGCTGGCCTTGTGGGTCAGCTCGATGCGCTCGCCATCGGCGGCGAAAACCACCGTATGGTCGCCGACTACATCACCCCCACGTAACGTGGCGAAACCGATGTCGCCTTTCTTGCGCGCTCCGGTATGACCATCGCGCACCTTGTCGGCTACTGCGTCGAGGTCGACCTTACGGCCGGCCGCCGCCGCCTTGCCCAGGCCCAGCGCCGTGCCCGAAGGCGCATCCACCTTGTGGCGGTGGTGCATCTCAACAATTTCGATATCGTAATCTTCATCGAGAATTTCGGCGACCTGCTTGGTCAGGGCGAAAAGCAGGTTGACCCCGACGCTCATATTGGGCGCTTGGATCACCGGCACCTTCTTAGCCGCCTGATCCAGCACGCCCTGCTCATTGGCGCTCAGGCCCGTGGTGCCGACCACCAAGGCGGTGCCGTGTTTCATCGCCGCTTCGGCATGCCCGATGGTCGCCGTCGGCAGGGTGAAATCGATCACCGCGTCCGAAGCGGCGAAAAGAGCGTCCACATCGTCAGTCACCGCGATGCCCGCCGCCGGAAGACCGGCCAACTGGGCCACATCTTCACCGATCAGAGGATTACCGGGCACCTCGGTGCCGCCGGCCAGTTCCGCGCCCGCGGTTTCATCCACCTGGGCAACCAACATGCGGCCCATCCGTCCACCGCATCCAAGAATCCCAATTTTCATGACCCCGCCTCCAAAATTCGTTTCGACTCAAAAACAACATCCTGCCGGAAGACATGCCGACAGATGATCTTATTCTTTTAAATCTTCCCAGAACTCTTTGACTTTATTGAAAAAGCCTGAGCTTGCCGGGTTTTGTTTTTCTTCATTGGCCTGGGACTGGAATTCCGTCAACAGCTCTTTCTGTTTATCGGTCAGATTGACCGGGATTTCCACCTGGGCCTCAACAAACATATCGCCCCGCTGTTCCGAACGCAGCACACTCATGCCCTTGCCACGCAGGCGGAACTGGTCGCCCGACTGGGTGCCCGACGGAATGGTGATGCGCGCTCGGGAACCGTCCACCGAAGGCACCTCCAGCGACCCGCCAAGGGTCGCCGTGGTCATCGGGATGGGGACGCGGCAGAAAATGTCCGCCCCTTCGCGATGGAAAATGTGGTGAGGCTGGATCGAGAGAAAGATGTAAAGATCGCCCGGCGGGCCGCCGCGGGTGCCGGCTTCCCCTTCGCCCGAAAGACGAATGCGGGTGCCGTCTTCGACCCCTTCGGGAATGGTCACCGACAGGGTTTTTTCCTGATGGGTCCGCCCCGAACCGCCGCACTTCTTGCAAGGATCTTTAATGACATGGCCCGTACCGTGACAGGTCGGACAAGTGCGCTCGATGGTGAAGAACCCCTGCTGGGCGCGCACACGGCCCGCACCGCCGCAGGTCCCGCAGGTCACCGGCGCCTGGCCGCCTTCGGCCCCACTCCCGTTGCAGGATTCGCAGGAAACAGAGGTCGGCACCCGGATGGTGGTCTTGCGGCCCTCAAAGGCTTCCTCGAGTGAAATTTCCATGTTGTAGCGTAGGTCGGATCCCCGGTTGGACATGCCCGCGCCACCGCCACCGCGTCGACCCGTAAAGTCGCCGAACATTTCATCGAAGATATCGGCAAACCCGCCGAAGCCTGCGCCACCGAAGCCGCCGGGACCACCGGGACCGCCGCCCGCCATCTGGTCGAAGGCGGCATGGCCATAGCGGTCGTAAGCGGCGCGCTTCTGCTCGTCTTTCAGGACTTCGTAGGCTTCGTTGACTTCGCGGAATTTCTGGGCGGCCGCCTCATCATCCGGGTTGCGGTCCGGGTGATACTTCATCGCCGCCTTGCGATAGGCCGATTTGATCTCCGAATCGCCGGCATCCTTGGAAACGCCGAGAAGTTCGTAAAAATCCTGCTTGGACATCGTTTCTTGTTCCTAGGATCGGATCGTTTTAGGTTGAATCACTGGGTGATCCGGCCTGAAGCGTGAATCCGCCCCTAATCCAATCACATTCTAGACCGAGGCCCCGGAACGCCTTTTCACCGGCGTTTCGGGGCCTTGATTCATTGGGGAAAGAAACCGCTTATATGCGGTTACTTGTCCTTTTTGTCGGCATCCACTTCTTCGAAGTCGGCATCGACCACCTTGGCGTCGTCGCCCGACTGGCCTTCGCCGCCCGCGTCGCCTGCGCCCATGCCCGGCCCCATGTCGGGAGCGCCTTCGCCGCCCGCTTCCTGCTGGGCCTTATACATGGCTTCGCCGAGTTTCATCGAAGACTGCATCAGCTCATCGGTCTTGGACTTGATGGCGTCCGGGTCGCCGTCTTCTTTTTCGAGAAGCTCTCTCAGGGCCGCAATATCGGCTTCGATTTTCTCTTTGTCTTCGGCCGGAACCTGATCGCCGTATTCGCCAAGGTGCTTCTCGGTGGTGTGGATCAGACCGTCGGCCTGGTTGCGCACTTCCACCTGCTCCTTACGCTTCTTGTCGTCTTCGGCGTGGGCTTCGGCTTCCTGAACCATCTTCTCGATGTCGGCATCCGACAAACCGCCCGAGGCCTGGATGCGGATCTGCTGCTCCTTGCTGGTCGCCTTGTCTTTGGCCGACACATGGACAATGCCGTTGGCGTCGATATCGAAGGTTACCTCGATTTGCGGAATACCGCGCGGGGCAGGAGGAATACCGACCAGATCGAACTGACCGAGCAGTTTGTTGTCGGCGGCCATTTCGCGTTCACCCTGGAAGACCCGGATGGTCACGGCGGTCTGGTTGTCTTCAGCCGTCGAGAAAACCTGGCTCTTACGGGTCGGCACGGTGGTGTTGCGGTCGATCAGGCGGGTGAACACGCCGCCCAGGGTTTCGATGCCGAGCGACAGCGGGGTGACGTCGAGCAGCAGAACGTCTTTGACGTCGCCTTTCAGAACGCCGCCCTGGATGGCCGCGCCGATGGCGACCACTTCATCCGGGTTCACACCCTTGTGGGGCTCGCGGCCGAAGAATTCCTGAACCCGTTCGACGATTTTCGGCATCCGGGTCATGCCGCCGACCAGGATCACTTCATCGATATCGCCTGCCGAAACACCGGCGTCTTTGAGGGCCGCCTTACAGGGCTTGATGGTCCGCTCGACCAGATCGTCGACCAGGGCCTCCAGTTTGGCCCGGGTGAGCTTGATATTGAGGTGCTTCGGTCCGGTCTGATCGGCCGTGATGAACGGCAGGTTGACTTCCGTCTGGCCCGAGCTGGAGAGCTCGATTTTGGCTTTTTCGGCGGCCTCTTTGAGGCGTTGCAGGGCCAGTTTGTCGGCTTTGAGGTCGATACCGTTCTCTTTTTGGAATTCGCTCGCCAGGTATTCGATGATCGACTGGTCGAAGTCTTCACCGCCGAGGAACGTATCGCCGTTGGTCGACTTCACTTCGAAGACGCCATCGCCGATTTCGAGAATCGACACGTCGAAGGTGCCGCCGCCAAGGTCGTAAACGGCGACCGTACCCGTTCCTTTTTTCTCAAGCCCATAGGCCAGCGCCGCCGCGGTCGGCTCGTTGATGATACGCAGCACTTCGAGACCGGCGATTTTGCCCGCGTCCTTGGTCGCCTGACGCTGAGAGTCGTTGAAGTAGGCCGGGACCGTGATCACCGCCTGGGTGACCGTTTCGCCGAGGTAGCTCTCGGCGGTCTCTTTCATCTTCTGCAGGGTGAAGGCGCTGATCTGGCTCGGGCTGTATTTTTTGCCGTTCGATTCGACCCAGGCATCGCCGTTTTCTCCGTCGACGATTTTATAGGAGACCAGCTCCTTGTCCTTCTTGGTGGTCGGATCGTTGTACGGACGACCGATCAGGCGCTTAATGGCGTAAAAAGTGTTGTCCGGGTTGGTGACCGCCTGGCGCTTGGCCGGTTGGCCGACGAGACGCTCGCCGTCGTCGGAGAAGGCCACCATGGACGGCGTGGTCCGGGTGCCCTCGGCGTTTTCGATCACCTTCGCGTCCGACCCTTCCATAACGGCGACGCAGGAGTTGGTCGTGCCGAGGTCGATACCGATGACTTTGCTCATTGTTTCCTCACCTTGCTAGCAGACCCTTACCAGCCCAAGCGGTTGGCGCCGGAAACGGTCCCTAATAAAATACTGTTTGGCTTCCTTGGTCCGGCGGTCGAAAGGCCTGCCGGTCCTTAACTTCACGCCGTTATATATGCCGGTCGCGTATTCCACGCAACACTTGGGGGTATTTTTTATCTATGGCTGCTTGATGATCATCATTTGACCCCCGTCCGAAGGCCGCTTATGGTCCGCCTCAGAAACGTCAAGGAACCGTTGTTATGATCCCAGAGCCGCCCCCCGTCGACACCGGTGAAAGCACCGACGCGAACCCCAATCTCGAAGCCGTCCAGTCGGCCCTTCGTTTTCCCCTTTTCGTCACCTTGCTGGGCATCATCATCGCCAGCTACGGTGAGTTCGTCGCCAACGAAGAGTGGGTAATGATGACCGGCGCAACCCTCGTCGCCCTAGGCTTTTTCGCCTGGATTCTCCTAAAGCTGCTCTACGGCGGCGAGATCAGCCATAAACAAAAGTAAATTTCCGGCTATGTTGGTCCGATGATTATTTCGGCCAGCTATAAAACCGATATTCCAGCGTTTTATCCCCGGTGGTTCATGAGCCGCCTGGAGGCCGGTTTTTGCAAAATGGTCAATCCCTACGGCGGCCAGATTTATGAGGTGCCGCTAACGCCGGGCATGGTTTCGGGCTTCGTTTTCTGGACCCGCAACCTCGGTCCCTTAAGCGAACATCTTCCCGAAATCGCCGAACGGGGCTATCCCTTCACCGTGCAATATACCGTGACCGGCTATCCCAAGGCGCTCGACGCAGCGACCATCGCGCCGGAAAAAGCCGTCGCCCACCTGCGCCAGCTTTCGGCCGATTATCCCGGCGCTGGCGTCTGGCGCTACGACCCTATCGTTTTCACCTCAGCAACCCCTTTCGACTGGCACGCCGCAAACTTCGCCAAGCTCGCAGCCCTGCTCGAAGGGTCGGTGGACGAGGCGGTGGTATCCTTCGCTCAAGTTTACCGGAAGACCAAACGCAACATGGACAAGGTCGAAGGGTTAGCCTGGAGCGACGAACCGGCCGATACCAAACAAAACCTACTGGCCGCCTTGCTGCCGAT
>Ga0209692_10004461_pt1 | contig 12637 bp, 12 predicted proteins | sample tdDd472_FD_187129 | JGI IMG/M metagenome (GOLD analysis project Ga0209692, IMG submission 187129) | Marine sediment microbial communities from the Atlantic coast under amendment with organic carbon and nitrate - tdDd47.2 (SPAdes)... | ecosystem: Environmental > Aquatic > Marine > Coastal >...
TTCAGTGACCAGGCTGGAGCATTATCGCGTTTTGAGTGCGGTTGTCAACTATGGATGGAAACGGAGGGGCCCCCGGGGGCCCCTTTTTCGGCCTATCTGGAATTCGAGGTGTACTCGCGCTTGGGGCCGGGGAATTCATCATAAATTTTCCTGTGAGCCCGAAGCGAGAATTCGTCATCGCGAAGGGGGTACTGGGCGATCCATTCGAGTAGCATCCCGAGGTTGGCTTGCTGGGCCTCGGGAGACTCGTATTTGTGAGGCTCCCAGGGGCGGGCTCGGCTGTTGGCGAGGCAGGTTTCGACACTGGGGTTGAGGAAGATCAGCTCGGTGGCGTGGGGTGTGACGAGGTTGAGCAAGTCGGCGTAGCAGCCCTCGATGATCCACTGGTCGTTGGCGGCCAGGAAGGGGGTGATCAAGGTCTGGCTGGTGGGTATGGGGCGACGAGTGGGAGGTGTGATATCTTCGAGCCAAGCGATCGTGTCGAGATCGAGGTGGGGGCAGTCGTGGACCTTGGCCCTGGCCTGGGCCAGGGTGGTTTTTCCGGAGCCGGAGTTTCCGAAGATCATGAGTCGGGGCATGGGGCCATTATCCTGCTAAGTTTTGCCATCAATTGCGCAATTTCAAGTCCTCGCCGCGGAAAACGAACATCCGCTCGTTGGTACACGAGCCATTGTTCCTTCGCTTCTCACAGACTCGGACCTCGACTTTCAGATCGTTCCTCAACACGAGACCATTGACCGACTGCCGAAGCAGGCGAGTCTCGATCACCAACAGGGTTTCTCCATTTTCCAAAAACTCATCCAGATCAGCCACGACCTTTCGGTACTTCTCCAGCGAGATGTCACCCCGGAATTCGAGAACGGGGCTACACCAAATCCATCGATGAGGACTGAAGTAGAAAAAATTGTGGTACTCGACCGTAGTCGCGTAGATCAGGGGCGGTTCCCCGATCAACTTCCGCCCTGCGTCGTCCAGCTCATCGGCTGATGTGGGCGCATTGTGAAACACATACCGCAACTCCATGGAGCCGGGCACGGCCTCGCCATCACGAGTGGCCGGCTGGAACCGGCTCTTCCTTGCCGCCGTGATCGCCTCGCGGTCCAGCATTGGGTGGACGCTCTTAACCAACTCGATGTCGCAGACTGTACCGTCGGCCTGCAACTGTGCGCTCACCACCACCTCACCACTCATCCTCGACAATATTGCCATCTCGGGAAACCGGGGAGTCACGACATCCACCAGCTCGGGAGCCGTGTCGAAGTCCTCAAAATCAAGATCAGGACACTCAGTCGTGGCCCCGGCAGCCAGGGCCACAAATGTCAGGAGTAGGGCCGCGCCCCACCTCAAATCTCGAACCCCTTCCCATGATTCGGCACATGCACCTCACACCCCAGATGCTCCCGCAAAGTCGTGGCGAATGCCTGCGACGAATCCGGCTCGCCATGCACCACGAACACCTTCTTGGGCTTCTGCTCGGCGGTGTCCACCCAGCGCAGCATCTCGTTGACGTCGGCATGGCTCGACAGCCCGTGAATCGTCTCGTGCTTGCACTCGATGGGCCAGTTCTCGCCATGGATCCGCATGGTCTTCGCCCCATCCTGCAGCGCCCGGCCACGGGTGCCCCGGGCCTGGTAGCCAGCCAGCAGGATCAGGTTCTCGGGCCTTCCAATACGCCGCGCCAGATGATGAAGAATGCGACCACCCGACATCATGCCACTGCTGGAAATGATCACCATGGGCCCCTCGCGGGTGTTCAGCTGCTTGGACTCGTGCACGGTCCGGCAGAGATGCACCTCGCGGGGGAAGAGCCGGCTTCGCCCATCGTCGATGATGTCCTCGTCGAGATTGAAGTCGTAGAGGTGCCGACCGTAGATGAGGGTGGCGTCCACGGCCATGGGACTGTCCACGTAAATGGGGACTTCGGGCAGTTCGCCGTTCTTCATCAGGTCGCGCAGGATCAGCGTGACCATCTGGACCCGGCCCACGGCGAAGGCCGGGATGAGCACCACGCCCTGCTTGTGGATGGTCTCCTGGAAGACCCGCCTGATCTGGTCGGCCATGGGCTCGTGATCGTGTTCGCGGTCACCATAGGTGGACTCGATCACGAGGACATCACAGTTCGGCAACGGCTCGGGATCGCGGTGCAACGGCACTTCGTAGCGGCCGACATCACCAGAAAAGACGATGGTCTTGCCGCCGGCCCGCACCTCGACGAAAGCCGCACCGAGAATGTGTCCGCTGTTACCGAAACGGGCCTTGGCCCCACCGGGCAACTCGACCCAGGAGTCGTAGTCATGGGGCCGGAATTGCTTGAGGGCAGCCATGGAATCGACACTGGTGTAGAGGGGCTCGGCCGGACTGTGTTTGGAGTAGCCCTTCTTGTTGGCCCAGGCCGCATCTTCCTCTTGCAGATGGGCGGAATCCATGAGCAGGAGTTCGCAGAGTTCGTGGGTTCCCCTGGACGCATGGATCGGCGCTTGCAGCCCAAGCTTGGTGGCCCGCGGCAACCAACCTGAATGGTCGATGTGGGCATGCGTCAGAAGCACGGCATCCACATCATTCATGGCAAATCCCGGATCTTCCCAGTTGCGCCGACGCAATTCCTTGAGCCCCTGAAAGAGGCCACAATCGATCATGAACTGATGGCTGCCGATGTCGAGAAGGTGCCGGGAACCGGTGACACATCCGGCGGCACCGTGGAAGGAAATACGCATGGCTGCTCCTGGGGCGAGGGGACGATGGTGCGGAACCCGTGAATGCTACCATGGCCGCCCGGCCAAGCCAAGGTCGGGGCGACCTCCTTGTTCGTGCCACAGGCGATGACAGGAACCGCAGAGCGTGGTGAGGTTCTCGGGCTTGTTGGTACCGCCCAAACGGCGGGGTTTGATGTGGTGGACTTCGAGGAATCGGGTTCGTCCGCAGCCTGGTGCCTGGCATTGGTGGCGGTCTCGTGAAAGGACCAGCCGGCGGGTCCTTGGTGGGATGGTGGTGGTGTTGCGGCCGCCTTCGGTGCAGACGGCGGCATCGCATCTCACTCGCTCAGCCTCGGCCCGGCTCAGCTCGCGTTCGCCAGTGTTGGTCTGGACAGTCATCCGGCCGGAGGCTCTGTCTTCATGAACATGAATCTGCACCGGCGGCCGTGAATCGAGGATCCGCCGGCGGGTCTTCGACTCCTTGGCCTCGGCCAGGGCATCCAAGGCTTCAAGCAACAACTCGGCCCGATCAGTAGGCACCCCACCCAGCTTGTGCAGCCGCTCCACCAATGCCGCCCGTCGCGCCTCCTGCTCGGGCGAAAACTTCACATGCAGGTGCACGGGCAACTCGCGCGGCGCCACAACAGCAGGCTCGGTCGGCAACAACTCCCCTTGTGAGGGGTCCACCCTGGCCAACCGCCGAGCCTTCTTCACTTCCCTCGCCAATTCCTTACGCGATCTTTCAGCAACCTCCAACCAACGACCCTCAGTCTCCGGCGTCGCCACCTTGATGATCTCCAGCGCCTTGGTATACCCCAGTTGCCCCGAAGCCACCGCCTCATGCACCGCCGGCAGTTCCTTCAACTCCCGAGCCAGCCGCACGAAATCCCCAGCTCGCGACTTCGAAAACCCAAGCCCCTTCATCGCATACTGATTGATCGAAGAGTACCCAAGCGCACAGTACAACCGACGCCGCATGATATCCGCGAACCACAAAACAGCACACTGCTTCGCCTCGGTCATGGCAGCAAGAGAAGTACGCAAAGACCGATCCGCCTCACGAGCCGAACGAGAACCAACAAACACAACAGCAGGCATGGGATTCCTCCATGGAAAGGGCGATGTAGGGGAGGTCCCAACAATATACGAACATATAGCGAAAATAGCAAGAAGTTTATAAAAATAACTACCTGCAAATAAACATCTTAACCTCATTTCACCACATCCCCCCATCCCCGGCTTACAGGACAACCAAAAATTGACCCGCAGCCCAGAAACAAGGTATGGTGCACCCCACCTCGAGGAGCTAAAAAACCTAACAATCGATGCCAGGATCACGCGAGGGCAACCCAGACCTGGAAATACCGAGAGGACCCCGACATGGACCGCCGCCAGGAACACCTTCGCCTCATCGCCATCTTTCACTTCGTCTACGCCGGGCTCGTCGCCCTGGGCTCGCTGATGCCCATCTTCTGGCTCATGGCCGCCTCGGTCTGGTGGCCTGAACTCGCCGATGAGATCCGTCATGAAGGCGGAGGCGCCTCCGCCCTGGCCACCGGGGCCCTCACCATGGGCTTCGCCGGCTTCGCCATCCTGACAGCCTGGGTCTGGGCCGTCGTGCTGGTCATGTCCGGTCGCAATATCCTGGCCCAGCGTAACCACACCTTCTCCCTGGTGGTGGCCGCCATCGCCTGCCTCAGTGTGCCCCTGGGTACCATCCTCGGTGTCAGTACGCTGGTTGTCCTGAACCGTGAAGAGACACGGGAATTGTTCAGCCGATAAGCCCAGCAATCCCCCTCGCTGTGGTATAATCATGGATCAACAATGATCCAAGCGAGGACGAAAAATCATGCGCGTAGCCCTGCTGGCCGCCTTCATCTTGTTGACTGTGTCCCTGGCCGGAGCCCTCGAGGTCTCGGTCCGCTGGACGCCACCCTTGATCTACAACTATCCGCCGCCCAGCGACCTCACCAATGAGGCCAGCGTCTACGCCATCTTCACCGGTGACGTCGGCATGGAACCGGTGGAGGCCGACTGGCTCACCCAGTTCAGCGGTACCACCTGGCGCGGCACCTGGGTCTGGGACGACCACACGCCCCGAACCGTGCGCTTCGCCGGTGCCGACGGCGACACGCAGGAAGTCACCGCCACACGCGAAGTCGCCAATACGCTGGTCCCCGGCACCCACGATGGCCTCATCATCACCGTCAACACCGAGTCGGCGAATCTCTGGCATCCGGACACCGGCATCTACGTCTGGGGTCTGCATCAGAACTGTCTGCAATCCGGTGGCGATTGGGAGCGCGAGGCCACGGCCGCCGCCATGAACGCCAACGGCATCCCGCTCTGGACCGAGCCCATCGGCCTGCGTATCAATGGACAGAGCAGCCGGTATCAGCGGCGCAAGGGCCTGCGCCTCTACTTCGATGACTATGGCACCGACGACGAACTCGAGGCCGACCTCTTCGACCGTGGCCCCACGACATTCAGTCGACTGATCACCAAATCCACGGTGGTCACCGAGCACCTCGTGAGTTCGAGCTTCGGCGAGCCCCTGTTCCAGGACCTCGGCCACCTGGGCAGCCGCCACCGCCTGGTCGCGCTCTATCTTGATGGGGGATACTGGGGCGCCTACAGCCTCCGCGAGCGCCTGGACGACGAGTTCATCGAGGTCACCCACGATCTGGCCTCCAACAACGGCTACACGCTCATCAAGGACGACGACGCCGTGGAGGGCGATGTCCAGGATTGGTATGACTTCCTCAACAGCTACGCCGTTCCGCCCCAGGCCTATCAGTCTCATGCCTGGTACGCCACCGTCGAATCTCGCCTCGACCTCGGCTCCTACATGGACTGGCTGGCCATCAACATCTTCGGCGCCAGTACCGACAATGGCTGGGTCAACAACGTGGCGTTACTGCGCCTTGGCCAAGGACCCTGGCAGTACGTCATGTGGGATGAGGAAGGGCTCATGGTGGAGGACAATCTGGAGTCCAACCATTTCCGTTTTTACGCCAGTCAGGACGCCGCCGAGTTCGAGCAGTTCAGGCCCGACGAATGGGAGATGGGTGACTGGTGGGCTCCGCACCAGCCTTGGCGCGACCTCTTCCGCGGACTCATGCAGAACAGCGAGTTCAAGGCTCGATTCTCGGCCCGTCTCGACGAGCTCATGGATGGGGAGCTTTCGGTGCCCTCCATGCACGCGCGGCTCGATTCCCTCGAGGCGGCCCACACCACCGAGATCGCCCTGCACAACACGCGCTGGTCTCTCTCCCAGGTGGAATATCCCAACGAGATGAACCGCGTCCGCACCTGGGTGGCCGCCCGCCATCCCGTCATGCTCCAGCAGCAGGCCGATTTCTTCGAGTACTTCGCCGTGCCCGTGGAGTTGAGCTCCTTCAGCAGTGTCTCCGGGCTCGGCGCTGTCCACCTCGTGTGGCGTACCGAGCGCGAGCGTGACAACCGCGGCTTCGAGATCTGGCGATCCCTCGAAGGGCCCGACTCCCTCGAGTTGTGGGCGTCGTGGACTGACCATGCCGATCTCGAAGGTGCTGTCCACAGTGACGCCCCACGAGTTTACACATTCCTCGACACCACTGTGCCCAGCAACAGCCGGGCTTGGTACCAGCTCCGCCATGAGGACACCAGTGGCGCCATCACCGTGCATGACTGGATCTCCCGCTTCGGTCCGCCTGATTTCCCGATGCTGCGGATCAACGAGCTCATGGCCGATAACGACAGCGTGGTCTCCGACGAGGCCGGCGAGTTCGACGACTGGCTCGAGCTGGTCAACATCGGCACCGAACCGGTGGCTCTGGGCAATCTGGCCCTGAGCGACGACCCCCTGGATCCCAGCCCCTGGCCCATGCCGGAGATGACCCTCGAACCCGGTGAGTTCGTGGTGGTCTGGTGTGATGACGATCTGGGACAGGGCCCACTCCACGCCGATTTCAAACTCGGAGCCAGCGGCGAATCGGCCGTCCTCTTCCTCATCGAAGAAGGGAACACCTGGCTCGCCGACGCCGTGGATTTCGGCCCCCAGGAGACCGACGAGGCCTACGGGCGCTGGCCCGACGGACGCGGTCAATGGCAGACCGTGCTGTCACCGACCCCTGGCGAGCCCAACGAGCCCGCCACCGGCGTGACGCCTGCCAGGATCGAGCCCTTCGCCTTGCTGGGTTCCTGGCCCAATCCCGCCGACGAGTTTGCAGGTGTGCGCTTCCGTCTGGGCGCGAGCACGCCGGTCACGATCTCGGTTTACGACCTGAGGGGACGCCTGGTGCGCCGCATCGCCACCACTGAACTCGGCGTCGGGCCCCACACCGTCCAGTGGGACCGCCGCACCGATCAGGGCCAACGCGCCGCCGCCGGCGTGTACCTGGTTCAGGTCAACGCCGGCGGCGAGGTGCAGAGCATGAAGATCGGACTGGTTCGCTGACTAGCCCTGGGCCGTCTTGAAGCGTTCCAGGGTTTCCTTGAACGCATCACGGTCCGGGGCCAGCTTCACGGCCTCGGTCTCCAGTTCCACGGCCTTGTCGATCTTGCCCAGCTCGAAGGCGATCTCGGCTGCGGTGTCCAGGATGTTGGCGCGGGTCGCATCGTCACTGGCGAGGTCCGCACCCTTGAGGGCCAGTTCCAGCGCTTCCTCGAGATTGAAGTCGTTCTCGAAGCACCACCAGGCGAAGGAATTCAGCCCACCGGGATCGGTCTCCCAGCCGGTGGCCATGGCCGCACGCTTGAGCTCGAGCGCCTTGGGCTTGTCCTGCTCGATGATCAGCGCCTGATCCACCAGCAGTTCCTTGCGAAACTCCAGGACATCCGCGTCCTCGTTACCCTCGGTGAGCTCCAGGGCCCGCTCGAGGAAGGGGCGGTAGACCTCGGCATCGCCCATCTGACGGGTCACACTGGTCACCATCAGGACCGCGCCCTGGTCGGCGTTGGGATCGGCCAGGATGGCCTCGCCCTCGGCCAGCAGCTGCGCCGGGGTGAAGGTGCCCGAGCGCAATCCATAGTACATGGACATGAAGATCTTGGCGCGCATCTCACCGGATAGCGAGGGGTCCAGGGCGATGGACTTGCGATAATAATCCACGGCCATGTCGGACTCGAACACCGCTTCGCTGTACTGACCCAGGGCCAGGGCCAGCGCCAGGGTGGGCTCGGCCTTGAAGCGTTCCTTCTTCTCCTCGATGGTCGTCATGTCGGCCCGAGCCTTGTCCACCTGCTCGATGAATCCCTCGACCCCATCGTAGCCGGCCCAGCGGTCGGTAACCTCACCCTTGCCGTTGACCATGGCGAAGGTCGGGTAGACCTGAACCTTGTATTGCTTGGCCAGGTCGACGCCGGCGCCCTTCTCGCAGTCATTCTTCAGGAGGATGACATTCTCGAGGTACGACTTGAGCTGCGCGTTGTCCTTCGCCTCACGGGCGAAGACCTTGCAGCCGCCTCACCATTCAGTGAAGAAGTCGATGAGAATGGGTTTGTCATGCTGGGTGGACTTGGCCAGCGCGTCATCCCAGGTGGTGGCCGTGAAATCCTCGGCCAGGGCACTGCCGGCCAGGGCCGCCAGGACCACGGTCAGCAAAAGAGTACGCTTGAACATAGAAACCTCCAGTTGAGTCAACCTGTGGTCACCCATCATGGTCAACGGCAGGCGGGTCAGCAACATCCGATTGGAACGCTGGGTTTATCCATGAGTGCCCGTCGAAATGAAAAAGCACAGTTTTTCTTCCGGGGTTGGCGGTTTCCTTCAATTGGAGATAAACTCTCAAGCCGTGTAACCGGTTCAGGGTGAATAACCTAGGGCATTGATAGGAGATTGTTGCGATCCTGTTTTCAGGCCGACAATCCCCGCCGCCGTTCTGCTCCAACCCCAGCAAGGTCGTCGGTCCATGGACTTTCCCATCTTTCATCTCGACTTCTTCGGCAACCGCTTCCTGATTGCGGCCATCGCCTCGCTGCATGTGGTGATCAATCACATGCTGGCCGTGGGCGCCATGCCCCTGGTGGCCTTCCTCGAGTACCGGGGAATCCAGTCGGGCGACCGCCGTTGGGACGACCTCGCCTACCGCATCCTCTTCGTGTGCTTCATCGTGACCACCACCCTGGGTGCGCTCACGGGAGTCGGGATCTGGCTCTCCACCAGCCTCGTGAATCCCCACGCCATCGGGTCGCTGATCCGCGTGTTCTTCTGGGCCTGGTTCGCCGAGTGGACCGTGTTCGTCACCGAGGTCGTGCTCATCGTGGCCTACACCCTGAGCTGGAAGACTGCCTGGGCGAAGCAGAACAAGAAAAAGCACCTGGGCCTGGGCATCGCGCTGGCCATCGCCTCCTGGGCCACCATGGCCATCATCGTGGCCGTGCTCGGTTTCCAGATGGACACCGGCGTGTGGACCGTGGAACCCGGCTTCTGGACCGCCGTCCTCAACCCGATCTACCTGCCGCAGCTGATGTTCCGCACCCCCTTCGCCCTGGTCACCGCCGCCCTATTCGCCCTCATGCTCACCGGGTTCTATACCAAGCATGACCCCGAATTCCGCGGCCGGGCCGTGCGCACCATCAGCGCCTGGGCGCTGGTGTTCACGGCGCCCTGGCTCATCGGGGCCCTGTCCTACTGGAAGGCCATTCCCGCGCGCATGCTGGAGAACGTGCCCACGGCGCTCACGAGCCTGGCGTTCGGTGATTTCCTGGACCCCTTGAAGTTCATCATCGCCGGGTCGGTGTTGCTGGTGGCCGTCTTCTGCATCTGGGGAGTGACCGCGCCTCGCCGGCTGCCCACCGTCCTGCTGATCATCCCCGTGTTGCTGGCCATCTGGCAGCTCAGTTATTTCGAGCGCGTCCGCGAGTTCATCCGCAAGCCCGACGTCATCGAGGCCTACATGTACAGCAACGCCCTGCGACCGGCCGACTACCCGCTCTACGCCGAGGACGGCCTGCTGAAGCACGCCACCTACACGCCGGTGCGCACGGTCACCGACGAGAATCGCCTCGTCGCCGGCCGGGAGATGTTCCGCCTCTCCTGCAGCCGCTGCCACACCACCCACGGGCTCAACGGCGTGGTCGAGAAGTTCGGCACCATGTACGGCTGGCAGGAATGGGACCCCGCCGCGGTGCGGACCTACCTGGCCACCATGCACAACATGCGACCGTTCATGCCCCCGGCGCCCGGCACGGCCGAGGAACAGTCCGCCCTGGCCGACTACCTGATCTCCTTGCGGGACGATCCCGCCACCCTCGACGGCGCCCAGACCTCCGGCGCGCCCAACCGCATTCGCTGACCCGAAGGACGACCTGACCATGGAAAGCATCGCCAACTGGCCCCTGCCCCTGGATATCCCGCTGCCCCTGCCCGCCGATTCGGTGCTGCTGCAGGCGCTCCTGGTGTTCCTCTTCCTCTGGCACATCCTGTTCGTGAACCTCATGGTGGGCGGCTCGCTCATCACCATGGCGTTCGAGATCCTCGGTCGCCGACGCCCCGACTTCGATGTCCTGGCCCGCTCCATCGCCGGCACCATCACGGTGAACAAGAGCCTGGCCGTGGTCATGGGCGTGGGACCACTCCTGGGCATCAACGTGCTCTACACCATCCACTTCTACACGGCCAACGCCCTCACCGGCGCGGCCTGGATGAGCCTGGTTCCCCTGGTCACCCTGGCTTTCCTCATCACCTACGCCCACAAGTACAGCTGGGATCGCCTGGCCCATGCCAAGGGACTTCACATCAGTTTGGGGCTGGCCGGCACCGCCCTGTTCCTGGTCATCCCACTCATCTTCCTGACCAACATCAACCTCATGCTCTTCCCGGGACGCTGGCTCGATGTCGACGGGTTCCTCTCGGCCCTGTGGCTGCCCAACGTGTGGCCCCGGTACTTCCACTTCCTCACCGCCAGCGTGGCCATCAGCGGACTGTTCCTGCTGTTCTTCTTCCTCCGCTCCGGCAGCAACATCGTCGACAAGCTGGAGACCATGGACCGCGCCTACCTGCGCCGCCTCTTCTACAGCATCGCCCTGGGGGCCAGCGGTCTGCAGCTGCTCTTCGGTCCCCTGGTGCTCATCTCCCTGCCGGCTCAGGGCATGAGCTGGTATCTCATCGGCGTGATCAGCCTGGGCGTGGCCCTGGCCCTGGCCGCCATGACCTTCATGTGGCGGGAAATCGTCAGCCCGAGACCGCATCCCATGCGCCGGGCCACCCTGGTCTTCACCCTGATCACCCTGACGGCCTTCGCCATGGGCTATGGCCGCCACGTCTATCGGGAATCGGCGCTCCAGGAGCACAAGGCCCTCATGGCCGCCCACACCCAGGAAGTGGGCTGGCAGGCCGCCGCCGCGCAATGGCGCGACGCCACCGGGCAGACCCTGGTCCGGGTGCCCCTGGGCCAAAAGATCTTCGAGGGCACCTGCGCGGCGTGCCATGCCCTGGATAAAGTGCTCGTGGGGCCGTCAGTTCAGGAAATCGCGGGTCTTTACGGCGAAAATCCTGGAGGTATCGTAACCTGGACTCAGAATCCGGGCCGCAAGCGTGAGGGCTTCACCCAGATGCCGGCATTCAAGCTCGGAGAAGAGAAGCTCCAGGCCGTGGCCGGCTACATGATCGAGCTGGGAATGCCTGAAGAATTGGGAGCGCCAGAAGAAGCGGTGGACGAGGGTTAACACGGTCGACCTTGCCAAGCATGACGAGACCGGTTATCTACTCTCGCTTATCCAGAGCGACCATGAGCAGATGCCCGGGACAGCGTGATATCGCTCATTCAAGAGAGATCATTGATATTTGGGGGTTCGAGACCATGAGCACGAGCAAGAAATACCTGAAGACACGGCCAGTGAGCAAGGTCACCTTCAAGGTGCCTCGGGAGATCGCCGCCGGAGCCGCCAAGGCCTCCCTGGTGGGCGAATTCAACGACTGGGATCCCAAGGCCACCGAGATGCGCAAGCTCAAGAGCGGCGAATTCAAGGTGACCCTGGACCTGGACGTGGGCCGTGAGTACCAGTTCCGCTATCTCCTGGACGACCAGACCTGGCAGAACGACGACCATGCCGACCGCTATGTCCCCTCGGGCATCGCCGGCGCGGACAACAGCGTGATCGTGGTTTAACCCTCGCGGGTCCCTGCCGGCTGACTTGCCCCCTCCCGTGCGCGGTCGAGGGGGCTTTTTTTTCGCGAATCATGAGCCTCGACCTTGGCACCACCGGTTCCGTGGTCTAAGCTTGGCCCGCAATTCAACTCGAGACCGTTAGCGAAGGGCGACCCTGGATGTTCGAGCGTAAGCCACTGCGGGCCGATGTCGGTGCCGAGATTCTCGGCCGGATCATCGATGGTCAGTTGCCGTCCGGCACCCGGATCAACGAATCCCACCTGGCCACCGAGCTGGGCATCAGCCGCACGCCACTCCGGGAGGCCATGCTCTGCCTGACCACCGAGGGCGCCCTCAACTCGGACATGGGCCGCGGATTCCGGGTCCCGCATCTGGAAGGTCGCGAGGTCACCGACCTGCTCGGCACCCTGGCCATCCTCCTGCCCGCCGCCATCCGCCAGAGCAACGAGCCCGACCTCAAGATCAGGGTCGAGGCCGGTAATCTCCTGGGTCGCGCCCGCATGAACATCGACCAGCCCGGCGTGCTCTGCGAGCAGATCTACCTGCTGATCCGCCTGCTTTGCCGTGACTGCCCGAACACGGTCCTACGTGGCGAATGCGATCGTTTGACCCGATTATCTTTAAGGTATCTCTTCGAGGCCATGACCCGCGGTTGGAATCCTGAGCCCACTCTTGCTGCTGCCGGGGCCGGTCTCGACGATATGCAGCGAAACGACCGCCTGGCCGCCGCCGACACCTTCGCCCGCGCCCTACGCAATCTCGGCGCCGACCTGGCCTTGCACTTTCCTGCGGAGATCGCCGGCAAGGCGTGATAATGTCCCTGGGCAGGGCTTGCTTATGGGGGGCTAAGGG
>Ga0209692_10004466_pt1 | contig 12630 bp, 7 predicted proteins | sample tdDd472_FD_187129 | JGI IMG/M metagenome (GOLD analysis project Ga0209692, IMG submission 187129) | Marine sediment microbial communities from the Atlantic coast under amendment with organic carbon and nitrate - tdDd47.2 (SPAdes)... | ecosystem: Environmental > Aquatic > Marine > Coastal >...
TCCCAGACCATGTGCGAATCAACTGAAGAAAGGGCGAAATTCAGAACAAAGATCAGCAGACCGAAAGCGATGACAGCCAGGCCGGGTATGATGGTTGCCATCTTGCCCAGTTTAACGATGGAGACCAGGATGCCAAGCATGTAGATCTCCATCATGCTCCACGGCTTGATATGTTTAAAGAGACGGAAGACGGGGATCGCATACTTGACCTGCAAATCTAGCTTCAGGGGGATGAATACGTAGAGCAGGCCGAGCATCTGGATCAACGGGATCAGGACGCAGGTCAGAAAGACCAGGGTTGCGAGTGGTATAATGCCTTGTTTGAAGAGCAGCTGAATCCCGGTGAGCAGACCCGTTTCATTGAAGATCGGACCATTCTTCATGGCCAGGAACGGAAAGCTGACCGCGACAATGTAGAGTACCAGCCCGGCGGTGGTCCATGCCAGGGTGCGGTCAATGCTGTTGGCCTGGGCCCGAAACATGACACAACCGCAACGTACGCAGACTGCCTTTGCGCGGCTTGGCATGGCAGGGATATCGTGAATCAGGTCACATTCGTGGCAGGCAATCTGATGCATCTTGCGCTCAATCAGTTTGAGTGTATTGCTAGTGGGTAGTCGATTAATAATATGCTGAAATTGCAACTATAAACAACCAATTAAGTAAGAAACAGGTTTAATCTCCTATTGCCAGGGTGCGGCCATTGTACCCGTAGCTCCTGATCGCGTGATACGCTCCGAGTGAGTTGATTACGGCGGAGTGCGTGGTCTTTTCATTGTATGCCCGGAAAAAAACTTCTTTCCATTTCGGGTGACCATCTTTCTTCAGATGGTCTTCGTTGATCAGTATGGTGAAATGCACGCTGCCGACCAGGTCGTTTGCCAGGCCTTCCTGCTCCTGGATCATGGTTGCCAGCACCGAGCGTACTCCGTAAGTCTCGACGGGTCGGTCGAGCCAGGGATAGTCATCCTGGTCGATGGTTGTGTAAAGGTAGAATTCGGCTGCTTTCATGGTACGCGGCAATGCAACCAGATCGAGGCCGGCCTGCCCGGTCAGGAGTTTGTACGGTTTTCCAGCGGTAATCACCACCAGGTCGAGTGTGCCGGCCCTGAGGTCGGCCAGCGCCTGTTCGTAGCTGTTGTGGACGTAGGTGAAATCTTTGCCGTAAAACTCGGCAATGACGTCGGCGGACAGGCAGGAGCCACTGTTCTCCAGCCCGCAGCCGACCACAAACTTCCCTTCCGCAGCAAAATCGAGAGCTCTATCCTTGCTTTTGATGACGTGAATCTCCTCATGATAGAGGGGCATCACCACCTTGATTTCGTCGCGGATATCCAGGGTCGTGTTCTGATAAAGGTTGCGACCGGCCTTGATGTAGGCGTCCAGCTGAAAGATCGCAAATTCGGTGTCGTTGTTGAACAGGGCGATGATGTTGGCCCAGGACCCGGCAGATGGCAGGATCTGGAGGTTGAGTCCGACCTTGTCGGTCTCATTCGCAATCTCCTGACCGATCTGGTAGTAGGTCCCCTGTTCGTCGCCGGTCATCAGGCGCAAATCGACCGCGAAGGTTGATCCGGCCGTAACCCCTGATATCAACAGCAATGTCAGGACAACCCGGATTGCTTTAATCACCCTTGACTCCTTTTGGCCGTAGAACAGAACTCGGCCGATGATTTTTTAAGTGGTCGTCACTCATGAAGGTGTGTCCGGACTCGGCTCGATTTCCGACACCGGATGGTCTGGTTCAGGCGCATTTCCTTGCATTTCTGCGACAGGCGTCGCCAATTTGAGGATCAGGTAGCCGGCGACTCCGGCGATCAGGGATCCGGCAAGAATGCCCATGCGATGGGTGAGGAGATAAGTCTCGGCATCACCGCCGGTATGTTCGAAGGCCAACCCGCCAATGAACAGGCTCATGGTGAAGCCGATTCCGCAGAGCGCGGCGACGCCGAACAGGTGTTGGCCGGAAGCGCCCTTGGGCATTTGCGCCAGCCCCATCTTTATCGCCACCATGGAGAAGCCGTAAACGCCGACCAGTTTGCCGACCACCAGGCCGAGCATAATCCCCAGCGGTACGGCATGGAACAGGTCTCCGAACGACATCCCGGCAAAGGGGATTCCTGCGTTGGCAAAGGCAAAAACCGGCAGGATCAGAAAGCTGACCCATGGATGCAGCTCGTGTTCGAGATGCTCAAGGGGAGAATGATCCGGATTATTGTTGTCCTTCAAAGGGATCGCAAAAGCCAGGGCAACGCCGGCCAGGGTGGCATGCACCCCCGATTTGAGGACAAAGATCCAGAGCAGGGCACCAACCCACATGTAAGGGGTGATGCTCATGACCTTCATCCGGTTCAGGATCACCAGCGCCACCAGGCAGATTGCTGCCAGTATCAGCATGCCGTTGGAGAGGTCGCCGGAATAGAAGATGGCGATGATGACGATGGCGCCGAGGTCATCCATGATCGCCAGGGCAAGCAGGAAAATCTTCAGCGAGGTGGGAACCCGGTCACCGGCCAACGCCAGGATCCCCAGGGCAAATGCGATGTCCGTTGCCGCCGGAATCGCCCAGCCGTTGAGAGCCGCGCTGTCACCTGCGTTGATTATGACATAGATAATCGCCGGGGCCAGCATGCCGCCGACAGCCGCGATCCCCGGCAAAGCGATCTGGGCTCTGCTGGAAAGTTGTCCGACCAGAACTTCGCGCTTGACCTCGAGGCCGATTAACAGGAAGAAGATCGCCATCAGGCCATCGTTAATCCAGAGCAACAAAGGCTTGGCGATGTGGATATGGCGCCCCAGGCGGACTTCGAATGGAGTCTCCAGGAAAAGATCGTAGACGACATTGAGAGACGTGTTGGCAAAGATCATCGCCAGGCCGGTGGCGATCATCAACAGGATTCCAACTGCGGAGTCTTTCTTCAGGAAACTTTTAAATGCGGATGTCATGGTGTTCGCTCCAAAGGTTTTGATCGCATGGCTCATACCAGAACCAAGACCAGTATTAAAGCTATCAAACCGGAAGAGTGCACGCAACCGTAAAGCCGGATTTACCGGTTGATTCGTTCTGTATTCACCATTAACATGATACAGTAACAGCCTGGTTAGATGATGGGCTGGAAAACTTGGAATAATAAGTTAGAATTGCTGACAAAATTATTTTTTTAAAATGGGAGCCATTATGGTGATTAACCGTATTGCTTTGTTGGTCCTGATTGCCACAGGGACGGTCCTGGGGGCATGTTCCAGCACCATGATCACAGGTTCCTGGAAAAACCCTGATTTTACCGGCAGGGTCGAGAAGATCTACGTGGTCGGGATTGCCAAGCAGGAGACCACCCGACGCATTTTCGAAGACGGGTTCAGCAAGCAGCTGGCTACGTCAGGAGCGACCGGGATCCCGAGCTACACTGACCTGAAGATAAATGAAGAGACCGACCAGGACGTGATCGCCGCCAGGATCAAGGCGAACGGTGCCGATTCGGTCCTGATGGCCCGTGCGATCAACACTCGTACAGAACAGGTTGTCAACCCGGGTTACGTGTCATCCCCCGGCTACGGTGGCCGGGGTTATTATCCGGACCCCCACTACCGTCACTATGGCGGCTACTATTCGCGCAGTTATGATGTCGTCTATCAGCCGGCCACCGTGAGCGAGTTCCAGATCGTCACGATCGAGGCCAATCTTTACAGCGCGGCCAGCGGCGAATTGATCTGGTCTGCGCAGCTGGAGACCGTGGTCGAGGCCAACATTGATGCGCTTATCAATGACTTTATCGCGGTTGTAACCAAAGACCTCAAGGATAAAGGGTTGCTCTGAACAGTACGCCAAATGTCTCCCTGGCCATTTGCCGGGAGTCTTGATTAACCAATATGAGTTTTCGCCAGCAAGCCTGCGAGAGTTGACACGCTCACTTCGCAGGCTTGTCGTTCTGATAATCTTCTTGCCCAAGGCAGTTGGCGGTATTTTGTGGCCAGCTGAACCTTTCAGGAATTGATACGGCCAGTGTCTTCCCGGATAAATATTTTTTTCGAATGGTTGCGCCGTACCATGAGCGCTCTGCAGAGCTCTTTCCGTCTCAGCGAAAACACCTTTCTGATCATCCTCGCGGTGGTTATCGGGCTGCTCGGCGGCCTGGGTAATTACGCGTTTCGCAAGACGATCGAATTCGTGCATTGGGCGGTGTTTGAACAGAGTGAACATCTGTTCGGCTACTCCCTGGAGGAGTGGAGCCTGGCCAGGCTGGCCGTGGTGTTCTGCCCGGTGGTCGGCGGTCTGCTGGTCATCCCGCTCTGGTATTGGTTCGGCAAGGATCTCAAGGGGGGCTTCTCGGCCTTCCTCGAAAAAGTCAACCTGCGTGGTGCGAAGCTCCAGTTGCGGCCGATCTTCACCCGTGGTTTCGGTTCGGCGATTACCATTGGCACCGGCGGTTCGGCTGGACAGGAGGGCCCGATCGCCATGATCGGCGGTGCGATCGGTTCCCAGTTCGGCCAGCTCTTTAAAATGAGCGGCGACCGTCTCAAGGTGCTGGTTGCCTGTGGCGCCGCCGCCGGTGTTGCTGCGACCTTCAACGCGCCGATTGCCGGGGTCTTCTTCGCCCAGGAGATCGTATTGCTGGCCTCGTTCGAACTGGCCAGCTTTACCTCGATCGTGATCGCCAGTGGGATGGCGACGGTCGTGTCGCGTGCCCTGCTAGGCAACACCCCGGAACTTTATGCCCCGGTCTACATGGTCAACAGTTACTGGGAACTGCTGCTCTACGTGCTGCTAGGACTGCTGATCGGCCTCCTGGCAACGCTCTTTATCGACACCCATTTTCGCATCAAGGACCGGTTCGCGGCATTGCGGCTGCCGAAACTGGCCAAGCCGGTGCTCGGCGGAATGCTGGTCGGGATCATCGGTCTCGGTTTTCCGCAGGTGTTCGGCAACGGCTATGAATTCATGGAGACGGTCCTGCTCGGCAACCAGACCTGGTACCTGCTGGCGGCGCTGGTCCTGATCAAGGCCGTGGCCACTTCGATAACGCTCGGTTCCGGCCTGCCCGGCGGCCTGTTCGCGCCGTGCCTCTATCTCGGCGCCGTGGCCGGCGGTTCTTTCGGTCATGTCGCGGTCAAGCTGTTCCCGCAATTTCATATTGCGCCGGGAGCTTATGCCCTGGTTGGTATGGGGGCGTTCCTCTCGGCAGCGACCCACGCGCCGATGACCGCGATCTTCCTCCTCTTCGAGATCACCGACAGCTACGAGGTCATCGTGCCGATTATGCTGACCTGTGTGATCGGCACCTCGATCGCCCGGCACTTCAAGAAAGACAGCCTGGAGACGGTCGAGCTCTCCCGCGCCGGCATTGACCTGGAGGCGGGCAAAGAGCGCAACATTATGAAATCATTGCAAGTCGGTGCTGTCATGGCGCGCGATGTGGAGACCATCCCGGAACATATGACTCTGGGGCAGTTCGCCCGTTTCATCGAAAAGACCCAGCACACCAACTTCCCTCTGGTTAATGCGCAAAATGAACTGACCGGGATTATCTCGGTGCAGGATTTCATGGGCGTGGTCTTCGAGCGGGAGCTGATGGACCTGGTCGTGGTCAAGGAACTGGCAACCGCCAATGTCATCACGGCCCATGCCGACGAAGACCTCGACCAGACCATGCGCAAGATCGGCTACCGCAACATTGAACAGCTGCCGGTCGTTGATCGCGAGACCCATCGCAAGCTGGTCGGCATCATTTCCCGTCGTGACATCGTTGCGGCCTACAACCGGGCCCTGATGACCCGGACCCTCGAGGACAATTAGTTGACAGACCTTCTGGCCCAACTCAACCCGATGCAGCAGCTGGCGGTCAAACACGACACTGGCCCGCTGCTCCTGCTGGCCGGCGCCGGCTCCGGCAAGACCCGCGCCCTGACCCACCGGATTGCCTGGCTGATCCAGCAGTACAAGGTCGACCCGTGGCAAATCCTGGCCGTGACGTTTACCAACAAGGCGGCCGGTGAGATGAAGGCGCGCCTGGAAGAACTGCTCGGCGACAGCCAGGGCCTCTGGGTCAGTACCTTCCATTCTGCCTGCGTCCGAATCCTGCGCCAGGAAATCGAAGCTCTCGGCTTTAACCGCAACTTCACCATCTACGACGATCAGGACCAGGAGCGCCTGCTCAAGGTGTTGCTGCAGGAACTCGGTATCGATGAAAAGCAGCTCAAGCCGCGTGCCGTGGCTGCGGCGATTGACCGGGCCAAGAACAAGGGGGTCTGGCCGGAGCAGCTCGAAGATCACGATTACCAGGCCGAACAGGTTACCCGCATCTACGCCCTTTACCAGGAGCGTCTGAAGCAGGCCAACGCACTTGATTTCGGCGACCTGCTGATGCAGACGGTGCGGTTGTTCGAGGACCATCCGGAGATCCTGGAAAAATACCGCCAGCGCTTTCACTATGTCCTGGTCGACGAGTTCCAGGACACCAATCAGGTGCAGTACCGGCTGATTCACCTGCTTGCTTCCGGGCACGGCAACCTCTGCGTGGTCGGTGACGATGACCAATCGATCTATCGTTGGCGTGGTGCCGAGGTCGGCAACATCCTCGGTTTCGAGCGGGACTACCCGGGCTGCGAGACGATTCGCCTGGAACAGAACTACCGCTCGACCAAAACCATCCTCGATGCCGCAGGCGCAGTGGTTGCACATAACGTCGGTCGCAAGGTGAAAAAACTCTGGACCGAGAACCAGGCCGGCGACCCGGTCACCCTGGAGGTCCTGCCCGATGATCTCGAGGAGGCCCGCTATCTGGCCGGCGAGATCTCCCGCCTGAAACAGCAAGGGCGGCATCTGCGAGACATCGCGGTGTTCTACCGGACCAACGCACAATCCCGGGTGATCGAGGAAGCCTTGCGCAATGAGCGCATCCCTTATGTCATGTTCGGCGGGCTCAAGTTCTACCTGCGCATGGAGGTCAAGGACATCCTGGCGTATCTGCGGATTATCAGCAACCCGGCCGACACGGTCTCGGCCCGGCGGATCATCAATGTCCCTGCCCGGGGGATCGGTGCCGTGACCGTCAACAAGATTGCCGCTTTTGAGAATGACGCCGGCGGGTTCCTCCCCGCCTGCCGGATGGCGCTTGACCGCGGCGCGTTAAGCGGCGCAGCGGCGAGCAAGGTCAAGGCTTTTGTCGAGCTGATCGAATCGTTCGGCCCGCGGGCTGATGACACACCCTATCCACAGCTGACCGCAGACCTGATCGAGGAGACCGGCTACGGTCCTCAACTGCGCGCAGAAAAGACCGAGGAAGCCCGCAATCGTATGGACAACCTCCAACAGCTCCTGGCGGGAATGGAGGAGCATCAGGCCAGTGAAGGCACCCTGCAGGATTACCTCGAGCAGGTCGCGTTGATCACCGACCTTGACTCCTACGACCAGAGCCTCGACCGGGTGACCCTGATGACGCTGCACGCAGCCAAGGGGCTGGAGTTCCCGATTGTGTTCATGGCCGGGATGGAGGAAGATATCTTCCCTCACAGCCGCTCCGGCGGCGGACAGGAAGAGCTGGAAGAGGAGCGACGGCTCTGCTATGTGGGCATGACCCGCGCCATGCAGAAGCTCTACCTGACCAACGCCCGGCGTCGCCGGATTTACGGCGATTTCAAGTTCAACCCGCCGAGTCGGTTCCTCGGCGAAATCCCGCCCAGCCTGATTGGCCGGGAGACGCCCGACGGGCTGCGCAAGTCCTCCAGTCACAACCTGGCTTCACTCTTTGACCAGGCTGAACCTGATTTTACCGACGAAGACCCGTTCTTCGATGATGATGAAGTGCGGATGGTCCCCGATGCCGAAGAGGGCTTACGGATCGGTCTGCAGGTGCGGCACATCAAGTTCGGTGTCGGCACCGTCCGTCGCATTGAGGGGCAGGGTGACAACCAGAAAGTCACGGTCTACTTCCACCGCTTCGGGCCGAAGAAGCTGCTGGTCAGGTTTGCCGGACTTGAACCTGCCTGAACCATTTTTCTTAACGCAAAGACGCAAAGACGCTAAGAGGGACAAAACATGTTGTCTTTTCTCTGCGGTCTTTGCGCCTTTGCGTTAAAATGTTTGTCTAACCACGAGGCTCAGGAGGCTATCATGTCAAAATGGATCTGTGTTGTTACCCTGATCTGTAGTGTCGCTATGCCTGTCGGATCGATCTCTCATGCCGATGAAATTGTCAGTACGCTGGACGATCAGCAGGAGGTGGCGGTGACTATCTATAACGAGGACCTGGCGCTGGTGCGTGATCAGCGACAGATGACCCTCCCGTCCGGCAGCGTCGATCTTGCCCTGCGCGAGGTGAGTGCCCGGATTCGTCCGGAGACGGCTTTGTTGCGCAGCCTGACCCGTCCCGGTGGCCTGACGATCCTCGAGCAGAACTTCGATTTCGACTTGTTGACGCCACGCAAGCTGCTGGAGAAGTACGTCGGCAAGGATGTGCAGCTGGTGCGTAGCCACCCGGAGACCGGCAAGGACCAGTTTGAAACGGCCCGCGTCCTCGCTGCCAACGAGGGCGTCGTGCTGCAGGTCGGTGACCGGATCGAGACCGGCGTGCCGGGGCGCCTGGTGTTTCCCGACGTGCCGGCCAACCTGCGCGATCGCCCGACCCTGGTGGTTTCGCTCGAGAACGCCAAAGATGGGGTGCAGACTACGGAGCTCAGCTACCTGACCGGCGGGCTTGGCTGGCGCGCCGATTATGTCGCCGAGCTGAATCCGGACGATACGGCTCTTGATCTTTCCGGCTGGGTCACCCTGACCAACAAGAGCGGCGCGACCTATCGCAACGCCCTGCTACAGCTGGTGGCCGGCGACGTCAACCGGGTGCGCGAGGAGATGCGTTTTCGTGGCGGCGCGGTGATGGCCGCAGACATGGTGCAGGAGGCGGCGCCGAAGATGAGCCAGGAAAGCCTCTTCGAATATCACCTCTATACCTTGCAGCGTCCGACCACGATCAGGGACAACCAGACCAAGCAGGTTGCCCTGCTGAATGCCTCCGGGGTCACAGTCAGTAAGGAATTTCGACTGCAGGGCCGCCCCTATTACTACCAGGGACGGCAGGGCGACCTGGGCCAAAAGCTCAAGGTCGGTGTATTCGTCGAGTTCGACAACCGCAAGCCGGACAATCTCGGTCTGCCCCTGCCCAAGGGTGTTGTGCGGGTCTACAAGCAGGACCAGCAGGGCCGCCCGCAGTTCATCGGCGAGGATCGCATCGATCACACACCGGAAAATGAGACCGTGCGCCTGAAACTCGGCGACGCTTTCGATGTGACCGCCGACCGCAAGCAGACCGATTTTCGCAAACTGGGCGGCGATTCCCACTACAACTACCGTTTCGAAAGCGCCTACGAGATCAGGCTGAAGAACGCCAAGGATGAGGAGGTGACGGTGACTGTTGCCGAACCGGTGCCGGGTGACTGGGCGATGCTCAGTGAGAGTCACAAGCACACCAAGGCCTCTGCCGATACGGCGCTCTGGAAGATCAAGGTGCCGGCCAAGGGGGAGACGGTGTTAACCTATCGGGTGGAGGTTAAGTATTAAAGGCGTGAAGTGCGAAAAAACAAAAAAAGATGGTTTGGTGAAGGTGAGGCAGAGCCATGCAGGTCAAAGAGAAGAAACTGACGATTTCTGATTCTGCAAAGATTCCAGGGTTCAAGCACGAGCTGAGCAAAAAGGCGTTCTGGGTCGTTCTCGCAATCATCGCCGTGGTCGCTATTGTCGCGGTCATCTGGGTCGCGGTAGCGCTGAAAAAGCTGGAAACGGAATTTGAAGCCAACTTGCAGAACCGGCTTGACTTGATGGCTGCATCGCAGGTGCAGGTCATGGATGCCTTGATTGAGTCCGCGATCGCGCAAGCCAATCGGGTGATCAATTCGGAGCTCTTCAAGCTCTACACCTCGGAAGTCCACCTGATCGAGGATGACGTCTCGCTGCTGGTCTCCGGGCCATTACCCGGACAGGGAGAGTTCAGCGATGAAATCGCCCAGCTCTCGGCGCAATTGCCAATGATGCAGAGCCTGCTGCTTGAATTTACCCGCATAACCGACTACCAGGCCGGACGTGTCGTCAATGGCAACGGCACGGTCTTCATTGCGACCGATGGTGCGACAAAACCTTTGCGCAATGACCAGATGGAGATGGTCAAACTGGTCCTGCAAACCCAGACACCGCAGTTCGGCCCTCTGCGTTATTCCGAACAGGGGCTGGTGCTGGAGTCTTTCCTGCCGATTTTCCCGCCGGAAGCCAGTGGGTTGGAAAAGGTTCCCGTCGCCGTGCTGCTCCTGACCAAGCTGACCGGAGAACGAATGAAGGCCTTGGGCAGCAATCGGCTGCTGGAAAAAGGCGAGCGGGCTCGTTTGCTGCAGAAGGTCGTCGACGGTTACCAGGAAGTGGTCCCGTGGCTGCCTGGCCAGCTTCAGGATATCAGTACCCCGCTAAATCTTGACCAAAATGACCAATTGCCCTTCGCGGTCAGGCCTGCGCTTAACCGGGAGGGCCAAACCTATTCCCTGGGCCGTCGTGTGGTCGGACCAAATTGGTGGGTCGTCGTCGAGGCAGATTACGAGATCTCCCGTGAGAGTCTGCGTAGCCAACAAAGAGCCATGATGAGCATCGCAACATTGCTGGTGGTGGTGTTCGGGGTCGCCTTCGGTGCCTTCTGGGCACTACTGGTCAGTTACCAGCAACGCAGAGGCGCACAGCACTTTGAAGCGTTAGCACAGGAGATCGAAAAACAACGTCAACTGCTTGACCAGATCAACAACACGATCTCCGATTACATCGTGCTGAAAGACCTGCGAGGACACTACCTCTATGTTAATCCGGCGTTTGCCGATGCCGTGGGCCGGGAGCCTGCGGAAATGATCGGACTCGACAGTGAAGCCGTCTTCGATTACGACACGGCACGTCGTCTGGAACATTCAGACCAACAGGTTCTGACCAGCGGCGAGCCGGTCACTTTGAGTGAGCGGGTCTACTTGCAATCTCGGCCGCATCATCTGCAGATATCGAACTCGGGATTGAAAGACGCGCATGGCAGAATTACCGGGATTGTCTCGGTCATCCGGGATGTGACCGAGATCGTAGAAGTGCAGAAGCGTCAGCAGCAGGCCACGACGAAGACCCTCGAAGCCCTGGTACGGGCGATTGAATTGACCGACCCATACCTGGCCGGGCATTCGAGCTTGATGGGCAAGCTCGGTGTCGAAGTTGCCAAGGCCATGAACGCCAGCGACGTCGATGCTGCCACTGTTGGTACGGCCGCCAACCTGTCCCAGGTCGGCAAGCTGTTTGTCGATCGTGAACTGTTGTTCAAGGCGGAAACCTTGACCTCAGAAGAAAAGGCGAAGATGGAGCAGCACGTCGAGTATGCAGCCAAGATCCTCAAGGACATAGACTTCGGTCTGCCCGTGTACGAGGCTGTCTGCCAGATGAACGAGACTCTTGATGGCAAGGGCTACCCGAAAGGCTTGCAGGGCGATGAGATCACCTTGCCGGCACGCATCCTCGCGGTCGCCAACAGCTTTTGCGCCATGGTAGAGCCGCGCGCCTATCGCGCTGCCCGTCCAATCGATGAGATCCTGGCGATTCTGGAATCAGGTGATGGTGCCTACGATCAACGGATTGTTGCGGCGCTCAAGGTGGTGGTGAATTCGGCTATCGGCGATAAATTGCTCGCCAAACGAAGCTGATACCTGATCCCGAATGTTTTGTTCACAACGGCTGGCCATAGCGCGTGCTATGGCCAGCCGTTGTCCGTGTGTTCCCTCAAAGGGAAGCAATCCCAGCCGTTTGCCGTGGCGTCTTTTTGTTGTCATTGGATTGGCAGTGCAATGAATCCAGCATCCATATTATACAAACCTGCATAAAGGATTCGGAATCATCAGCACAGCTGAACGGTTTTTCTCCGGTGTCCCTGAGGTATGGCAGACTTAATTCACTCATGGCGATTTACCTGGAGGTTGTAAATGGATTATATTGGTCATGTAAATGAATGCTTTGCTCTGGAGTTTATATGAATAACTTTGATCAGGCTGTGCGCGAGGTGCTTGGCGCCGGCCTTGAGAGTGCCGCTGTCCAGACCATTCAGGTCAATCTTGGTCTATTGTGTAATCTAAGCTGTCGTCACTGCCACGTGGAAGCCTCGCCACATCGTACCGAAAGTATGACCTGGGAAACCATGCAGAGTCTCCTGCGCTTAACCGAAGCTCTGCCTGGGGCCCGGGTTGACCTGACCGGTGGAGCTCCTGAACTCAATCCCAACTTCAGGCTTCTGCTCGATGCCTTGCTTGAACAGGGGCGCCAGGTCCAGGTCCGGACCAACCTGACGGTCTTTTTCGAAGCCGGGCAGGGCGACACCCCCGAGTTTCTGGCGGACCGGGGTATCCAACTGGTCGCGTCATTACCCTGCTATATGGACGATAACGTTGACAAACAGAGGGGTGGCGGGGTGTACAAGCGCAGCGTCGCCGCATTGCGCCGCCTGAATTCTCTCGGCTACGGGCGTCAGCCAAGACTACCCCTGAACCTGGTTTACAACCCTGGCGGAGCTTTCCTCCCCCCTGATCAGGTGACCCTGGAGGATGCTTACCGAAGAGAGCTCAGAGAACGCTTCGATG
>Ga0209692_10004469_pt1 | contig 12622 bp, 8 predicted proteins | sample tdDd472_FD_187129 | JGI IMG/M metagenome (GOLD analysis project Ga0209692, IMG submission 187129) | Marine sediment microbial communities from the Atlantic coast under amendment with organic carbon and nitrate - tdDd47.2 (SPAdes)... | ecosystem: Environmental > Aquatic > Marine > Coastal >...
CACCTTCGGGGTCTTGAAAAGGTGGATTAATTATTACCTTTACGGCCATGGCCTTAGAGAACAAAATAAGATTATCAGACGAGCTGACTTTTTCGAGGATCATCCATGGACACTGGCGCCTGGATTCCTGGGGAATGACATCAAAAGAGCTACTCAATTTTATTGAACAACTAATCGATTTGGGCGTGAGCACTTTCGATCATGCCGACATCTATGGCAACTATAGCTGTGAGAAATTATTTGGCGATGCTCTATCTCTAAAACCATCACTCAAGGATAATATTCAACTGGTTACCAAATGCGGGATCAAGCTAAAGTCTGAAAAGTTTCCGGACCGTGGCATCAAAATATATGACTACAGCAAAGAGCATATCATCAGCTCGGTGGAGAATTCTTTAAGTAATTTTCAAACAGAAAAGATCGATCTCCTTTTATTTCACCGACCGGCACCATTTTTTAATCCTGAAGAAGTGGCTGAGGCCATCAGACAACTGAAAACAGAAGGAAAAGTGCTTCACTTTGGAGTCTCCAACTTCCTTCCCCTTCAGTTTGAGATGTTACAGGAATATGTTGATGAGAAATTACTTACCAACCAGCTTGAGATCTCGCCTTATTGCCTGGAGCATTTTGATAATGGCAATATTGACTTCCTCTTGAAAGAAAGAGTACATCCCATGGCCTGGTCACCATTGGCCGGGGGCAGGTTCTTTTCAGCCCGGGATGATATCACGATGACATTGTTAAATACAATTACAGAAGTAGCTGAAGAGATGAATACAGCTGAGCTCGAGAGTGTAATCTACTCATGGTTGCTGATGCATCCCTCCGGGATCATGCCCGTTGTTGGTTCAGGAAAGCTGGAAAGAGTGAAAATGGCCATTGATTCACTTGCATTAGAAATGAATCTTGAGCAATGGTACAGGATCTTCATTGCTGGAAAAGGGGAGGAGTTGGCTTAGAAAGGTATTTAAAGTACTTAAAGTACTCAAGTAATTAAAGTTCGGAGTTCAAAGTTCAGATTTCAAGTTTCTAATCCATTTCAAACCACGGCCTAATTACATCTGTCTTATCCTCAGGTTCATCTCTGTGCCTGAATTCGTTTGTTTGAAGGTTGTAGACATAATCGCCTGCCCATTCTTCATGGTGTTCAGCAACCTCTCTCAGTGCATGGATAATGAGATCAAGTTCCTCGTTGGTCATGATAGGGTGAAGGGATATTCTAATCCATCCTGGCTTTTGTGAGAGATCACCATGGTTGATGAGGTCAGTAATATGTTTTGATTTCTCGTGGCTCACATCCAGAAGGAAGTGTCCGTAAGTTCCGGCACAGGCACAACCACCACGCACCTGTATTCCCCATTTATCGTTCAACAGTTTTACGATGAGGTTGAAGTGTATGTTCTCCAGGTATAAGGATATGATTCCCAGGCGCTCCTGAATATTTTCGGCTAGGATATGCAGGCCTGGTATTTTCTGTAACTCAGCAAAGGCCTTGTCGACCAGTTCCTGCTCACGCTTTCTCATCTTACTGGTGCCGATCTGTTCTTTTAATTTGATGGCCAGGGCTGTCCTAATAGCTTGTAAGAAGCCGGGTGTGCCACCATCTTCACGGGATTCAATATCATCAATATATTTATACTCTCCCCAGGGATTGGTCCAATCTACGGTTCCACCACCAGGTACATCAGGAGTATGGTAGGTGTAGAGGCTCTTGCAAAAAATAAGAACCCCTGAACTGCCTGGGCCTCCAAGAAATTTATGAGGAGAGAACATGACAGCATCAAGCTTCTCCAAAGGATCTTCAGGATGCATGTTTATATCTACATAAGGTGCTGAGGCTGCATAGTCGACAAAACAGTATCCACCATATTCATGCATGACCTTTGCCATGGCATGGATTGGCGTTTCAATACCGGTTACGTTTGAACAGGCTGTGAAGGCACCGATCTTTACTTTCCGGCCTTTATATTTTTCAAGCTGGCTTCGCAGTTCATCCAGGTCAATGAGCAAGTCTTTATCGGGTTGTAGCTGAACCACATCGGCTGTAGTCTCAAACCATGAGGTATGATTTGAATGGTGTTCCATATGAGTGACAAAAACAACGGGTTTGTCTTCATCCTGTAAACAATTGCTACCGGTGAGCCTGCCGCACTGCTTCATTCCCAGTATCCTTTGAAATTTAACCACCGCAGCTGTCATCCCAAATCCTGTGGTCAGGATCACATCCTCATCAGTAGCATTTACATGCTGTTTGATGACCTTCTGAGCATAGTGGTATGCCTTGGTCATCACTGTCCCTGTTTCGCTTGTCTCTGTATGTGTATTGCCTACCCAGGGACCGAATGTATCCCTGATCTTGTCTTCTATAGGTCCATAAAGCCTGCCACTGGCTATCCAGTCGGCATACACCATGGTATGCAGGCCGTTAGGTGTCTTGAAACTAAGATTGTTTCCAATGGTATTCTCCCTGAATTTGTCGAAATAGTTTTCCATGATATCAAAAATTAGAACGCCTTATTCAAGTACTATAAGCTTCTTAATAGAAACAGGATGATCTTTGCGCAATGCAGTACAAATATACATTCCAGGCAACAAAGATATTGTATTTATGGTATTCGCTGAATGATCACTGATTTCAATAAGTTTGCTAAAGCTTCCTGTTAAATTCCGGATGCTAATTTTGTCGATGCTTTGGTCATCAACCTTAAAATTCAGGGCTCCGTGTGACGGATTTGGCCAGATGCGGAAAGGATCATCATTATAGGTCAGATGGTCTATCCCTGTAACGCCAACAGTGATGAAGGTATCGACCTGATCAACCTGCGACCAGCCTAGGTAATACATGCGATAACTAATCATGTAAGGGCCATTTGGCAGCATGCCAAGGCTGATGGTGTCAGTTCTTTCACAATCACCGGTCTCAAAGCCTGTATTATAGAATCCATCGAAGGCAAAGGCACCACAAGCATAAAAGATATGGACAGAATCCAGATTGCATTCAAGGAAAGGGAATGAGGTAGTAACTATTAGCAACACTTCATCATTATTCGTAATATTTTCAGGGATTATTTCGAGGCTGCTAATTTCCTGTGCTTCCAGGAGGGTGGTGGGCAGATAAGTTAGTATAAACAGGAGTAGAGTGAGCTTTAATAGTAAGGTTCTCTTCATATCAGTCAGATTTCGAAATACGGATCAGGGCCACCTCCAGGTCGCCCCCTTCGGGATAAATGCTCAGCCAGTTATTGTCTTCAGTGAACCACTTGTAAATGGCACCTATACGGATAATATAGTCCTTCACACCTTCACCTATTGGAACCTGCAGCACAACACCACCGGTCTTCGAGGCGTCCTGACCAAAGCTGACAAGCATCTTAAACTCATTATCACTGAGGTTCCTGGCTTTTATGAGGATATAATTCTGCTTCCTGACGCCAACAGGCAGGGATGAGAAATTAAATTTCCTTTCAGTATTGTTAGGGATGACCTGTGCCAGCTGGTTCACATCAGTGATAGCGTTGTCATTGATGATCTGCGTGATGCGTGAGATCATCTTGCCGGGATATTCTTCGTCTGGCAATATGGCTGAGGCAAGCCGGTAGTTTTCTATCGCACCATCATAAATCTTGTCATTGAAGTAATTGTCGGCATCTGCAATATATTTCCGATAGTCAACTTTCAATGTTTCCACCTGGGCCATGTATATTTTAGTGACCTCATCGAGCCTGTCCCTGGCGTACTGTTCATCAGGTTTTATTTGGACAGCATTCTGGTATGAAGATTTGGCACTACGGAAGTTTCCAATATCATAATAGCCGTCGGCCTGTACTATGGCAGCATCATATGCTTTGTTCCTTTCTTCCTCCAATTCAGAAAGTTTGCTGTTGATCTCTGCGATCTTGCTGGGGGGGTAGGTTTCATCAGGCTTAAGCTCACTGGCTTTTTCATATGTCTGCAAGGCCAGGAGATAGTTGTGCCCTTCCATGAAATCGTCTGCATCCTTCACAGCCTGGGCGTAACTTTCATCCAGGGCTTTTTGCCTGGCTATTTCTGCGAGCAACGCATCGATTTCGTCTATCCTCTGCATGGGATATTCTTCCTCTGAGTTTATGCGAACAGCATCAGAATAGGAAGCCTTGGCATTCTCATATTCACCCAGGCTAAACAGGGAATCAGCACTTTTTACTTTACTATCATATTCCCTGTTGAGGGCAGCCACCCTGGCATTTTCAGCAAGGATGTCATCTATCTCGGTGATCTTTCCGCCAGGGTAGCTTTCGTTGGCTTTAATACCCAGCGCTGTGGTATAAGCTTCCCTGGCCACTGTATAGTTGGACGCAGCAAAAGCCTGGTCACCTGATGTAATAGCAGCATTATAGCTGTCTTCAATTTCTTTTAATCTTGTGGCCTCTGCGATGATGGTACCGATCTCGGTGACCTTTCCGCTGGCATAGGTATCACCGGGCTTTAAGCTAAGAGCGTTCTGATAGCTCTCCCTGGCCTTTTCATACTCTTGATTGGATAAAAAGCCATCTGCCGATGCTATGGCTGCAGCATAGGCGGCGGCTAGTTCCCTGAGCCGGGCTTCTTTATTTATTATGCCGTCGATCTCAGTGATCTTATCCTGAGGATATTGCTCTGAGGCTTTAAAGGTCAGTGCCTTTTCAAATTCTGCCCTGGCCTCAGCATATTCTTTATTGTTAAAATGATTTTCTCCCAGAGCGATAGCGTTGCTATATCCTTCTTCTATCTGACGCTGTTCTTCCATCAGGGTGAGAATGTTGTCGATCTCGGTGATCTTCTCTACTGGGTAGTTCTCTTCAGCCTTCAGGTCACGGGCCCTGACATAGGCTTCCCTGGACTCAGCATACTTTTTCTCATTAAAGTAATTATCTGCCGTTTCAAGGGCTATCCTGTATTGCTCGTCTAGGGCGGCCAGTCGTGCTTCTTCCCTCGCAATCTCAGCCAGAATGCCTTCGATCTCTGTTATTTTCTGTGGAGGCAGGGTCTCGTCAGGTTTTAATTCCGCTGCTCGTGCATATTCCTGTTTGGCCTGATCGTATTGCTGTTCACTCAATAACTGGTCTGCAAGGGCCATGCTTTGGAGATAGCTTTCTTCTACTCCTCTTAACCTGTCCTGTTCAGCTATGATGCCATCAATTTCAGTGATCTTATCCTGAGGATATTGCTCATTGGATTTCAGAGCGATAGCCTTCTGATATTCTGCTTTGGCCTGTGTGTAATCCTCTGAATTAAAGAGCTCATCAGCACCGGCAATGGCATTCGAATAATTCTCATCCAGTATCCTCTGGGCTTCCATATCAGCCAGCAGTCCATCAATTTCTGTGATCTTCTCGCCCGGATATGCTTCACCGGATTTAAGACCTAGGGCCAGTGTGTATTTCTCTTTGGCCAGAACATAATCAGCTTCAGCAAAGGCTGCATCAGCATCAGAAATAGCTTGTGTATAATCAGCTTCAAGTTTAGCAAGTCGAGCAATCTCAGCTGCTTCAGCAGCCAGGATATTGTCAATGGATGCGATCTTTTCTGCAGGGTATTCTTCGCCAGGCTTTAATCTTGCAGCCTCCTCAAAAGTTGTCCTGGCTTCAGAGTAGCTTTGCTTGCCAAACAGATCATCGGCCTTGGCAATGGCCAGGGCATATTCAGCATCAACTGCCTCCTGGGCGGCTATTCCTTCCAGAATACCATCAATTTCTGTTATTTTACTGGCAGGATATGATTCGGCTGCTTTTATCTCAAGGGCACGAGAGTATTCAGCTCTGGCCTGTGCATACTGTCCTTCACCAAAGTATTGATCCGCCGTAGCGATGGCCTCAGTATAACTTTGTTCAATACCCATTAACCTGGCCTGCTCGGCAAGGATACCATCTATCTCTGTGACCTTCTGTTGTGGGTATTCTTCACCGGTTTTAAGGGCGATGGCCTTTTCATACTCGGCTTTGGCCAGTGTGTAGTCTTCTGAGTCGAATAGTTTGTCAGCATTCTCAATGGCATTGGTGTAGTTCTCATCCAGTATCCTCTGGGCTTCTATATCAGACAGCAGTCCATCAATTTCTGTGATCTTCTCGCCCGGATATGCTTCACCGGATTTAAGGCCTAGGGCCAGTGTGTATTTTTCTTTGGCCAGAACATAATCAGCTTCAGCAAAGGCGGCATCAGCATCAGAAATAGCCTGTGTATAGTCAGCCTCAAGTTTAGCCAGGCGTTCAGCTTCAGCAGCTTCATCAGCCAATATGCCATTGATGGAAGCGATCTTCTCTTCCGGATATTTCTCACGGGGTTTTAAGATGGCGGCTTGCTCATATGCAGCCCTTGACTCCAGGTAGCTTTGGTTGTCGAACAGTTCATCAGCCTTAGCAATGGCCAGTGAATATTCTTCATCGAGTGCCTGCTGGGCAGCTATTTCTCCCAGGATCCCATCAATTTCTGTTATCTTCTCTGTTGGGTATGATTCAGCTGCTTTTATTTCCAGGGCACGTGAGTATTCAGCGCGGGCCTCAGCAAAGAGATCATCCTTAAAGTATTGGTCGGCCTGTGCTATGGCCTCATTATAGCTCTCTTCAATTCCTAATAGCCTTGACTGCTCAGCCAATATATTGTCGATCTCAGTGATTCTCTGTTGAGGGTACTCTTCACCGGCCTTTAGTGCAATGGCCTTTTCATACTCAACTTTAGCTTTAGTGTAATCTTCTTTAGCAAACAGCTTATCTGCACTACTGATGGAGCTGGCATAGTTCTCATCCAGTATCCTCTGTGCTTCCTGATCGGCCATCAGTCCATCGATCTCAGTGAGTTTCCCGGAAGGGTATGCTTCACCGGCTTTCAGGCTAAGGGCAAGATTGTATTTTTCTCTGGCCAGCGTATAGTCAGCTTCAGCAAATGCTGCATCAGCATCTGCGATGGCCTTTGTATAGTCAGCTTCAAGCTGTGCCAGCATCTCAGCCTCAGCAGCAAAGATGGCATCGATCTCAGCGATCTTTTCAGCAGGTAAGCTTTCATCAGGCATGAGCTCAGCAGCCCGGAGGTATTCCATCCTGGCTTCATTATACTGCTCCTCATCAAAATATTGCTCAGCCTGGGCAATGGCTTCTGCATAACTCTCCTGCAGGCCTCTCATCCTGGCTTGTTCCGCAAGAATATTATCAATTTCAGTGACTTTAAGCGTGGGATACTCATCACCGGCTTTCAGTGCAATGGCCTTTTCATATTCTGCTTTCGCCTGAGCATAATCTTCTGCCACAAACAACTCGTCAGCACGGACAATGGTGTTGGCATAGTTTTCTTCCAGTGCTCTTTCTGCTTCAAGATCAGCCATCAGGCTGTTGATCTCTTCGATCTTCTGACGCGGATATTCCTCATCGCTGAAGATCGCTGATGCCTTCTGGTATTCAGCCAGGGCCCCGGAATAATCTCTTTCAGCAAATAGCTGGTCAGCATTTTTGAGTGCCAGGGTATAGTTATCCATCTCAGCCTTCAACCTTGCCAGGATATCGTTGATCTCTGTGATCTTATCATCGGGGTATTGCTCTTCAGGGATAAGGTCATTGGCAGTCACATAGTCTACCTTGGCATCTTCCCACTCCCTCAGTGCAAAGTGCTCATCAGCCCGTGCAATGGCAGCCAGGTACTCATCTAAGACAGCTCTTTCCAGTCCCAGGATCTCATCTATCATCTTGATCTGGTCTTCGGGATAGGTCCTGTCGCTGAGTATCTCCTGTGCTTTAAGATATTGTATCCTGGCTTCCGAGTAATCACCGGAATTAAATAATTTATCAGCCCCCAGGATAATGCTTTCGTACTGGTCGAGTTTGTTCTGCAACTCAGCCAATATCATGTCGATCTCCTCCAGTCTCACCTTGGGATACTGCTCGAAAGGCTTGATATCGGCAGCTTTCCTGTATTCACTTTTAGCAACCTGGTAATCTTTGTCAGCAAAGAACTTGTCTGCCTTGCTGATAGAATTGGTATAGGCTTCTTCCTGTGCTCTTTGCAGCGCCCTGATCTCACTGATGCTGCTGAGCCTGGCCTTGGCATGTGCGCCTTCCGGCCAGAATCGAAGTGCATCCGAGTATGCTACCATGGCTGCATCATAATCTTCCTGGCTATATAGTTCATCTGCTTTTGCAATGGCCTCATCATAGGCAGCCTTGTCTCTTTCAGTCTTCTCTGAAAGAGCAATATTGATCTTGCTGATGATCTCTTTGGGGTAACTCTCATCAGGTAAGATCTCAAGGGCCTGCTCATATTTTACTTTGGCCTCGGCAAATTGCTGTGTAATGTAAAGTTCATCTGCTTCAGTCACAAACTTATTATAGCCTTCATATTTTCGAAGAAATTCGTTTAACTCCCTTATTTTGATCTGGGGGAAAGCCTCTTCAGGCTTCAGCTCCGACGCTAATTCATATGATTGGAGCTCCTTCTCATAGTCTTTCCTGGCATGATACATCTCTGCCTCAGAGAGGGCTTTTTGATATCCTGTCTGCTGGGCGGCGATCTCGGCCAGCCGGTCATCGGCAGCCTCCATCTTGTCTTTGGCTTCAGGATTATCAGGATATATGTTGGATGCTTCTTCGTATTTTGTCCTTGCATCTGAAAAGTTGGTAGATGCAAACAGGGCATCCCCATCATTTATAAGCTGCTGATAACGGGCCAGTGTCTGGGCCTCTTCAATCTGCTTCTTTTTTATAAGTTCAATCTGATTGACGGGATACTCGTCAGAAGGCATGAGTTTTCGTGCCTCCTCATATGCGACTATGGCATTAACATAGGATTCTTCATCATAGAGCTGGTCGGCATAGGCAAGCTTATCATTATAGGCAGCCATCTTTTCAAGTTGCACACGCAGCCTGCTTATAGACTCCTGCATCCGGTCCTTGGGATATTGCTCGGAGGGCTTTAACTGTGAGGCCACCTGATAGGAGGCTTTGGCGTTAAGGTAATCGGAAGCCTTGAAGTAATTATCAGCTGATTCAATGGCCTTGCGGTATTGCTCATCATTGCTTTGTGCTGTCGCAGGATTTGCCAACAGAAAAAACGCCATGAAAAGCAAAAAATTTATTATAAAGGTGATCTTCTTATTCATTTTCTAGGTAAGCTCTTTATCCTCTTTTCTACACCAACAATTTAAAACGACTATTGTTGAATAATATTGCAGTTTTTAAGCAGTTTACACATCATTAATAAGACCGTCAGTGATAAGCAGTTGCTGATCAGCCATGGCTGCCAGATCTTTGTTATGGGTCACAATGACAAAAGTTTGGTTAAATTCTTCTCTGAGTTTAAGGAAAAGATTATGCAATTCGAGTGAGCTGGCGGAATCGAGATTGCCTGATGGTTCGTCGGCCAGCACAACTGATGGATTGTTGATCAATGCTCTGGCTACAGCAACACGTTGCTGCTCTCCGCCCGATAAAGCTGAAGGTTTGTGCTCCTTCCTGTCAGTCAGCTGAAGATATTCCAAAAGCCTTTCACCCTTTATTATGGCCTCTTTTTTTGATTCACCTGCTATATAGGCAGGTATGCAAATATTCTCTATGGCAGTAAATTCAGGGAGCAGGTGATGGAACTGAAAAACAAAACCAATCTCCTTGTTCCTGAAAGCCGATAGTTTCTTCTCGCTCAAGGAGGAAATATCCTTATCATTAATAATCACTGTCCCTCTGTCGGGCCTGTCGAGGGTACCCATAATATGTAGCAAGGTTGACTTACCTGCACCTGATGCCCCTACGATAGAAATAATCTCTGCTTTCTTGATGCCCAGGGAGATTCCTTTGAGTACCTCCAGAGGACCATATGATTTATAAATATTTTCAACACGGATCATGTAAATCTGTTTGGAACTGCAAAGATAGTAAACATAAAAACACTATTTTTGTGCTTCAATAAAAATCAGGCTTATGAATTTACACGAATATCAGGGGAAGTCAATCCTTAAGAAGTTTGGGGTTGCAATACCTCTAGGATTTGTTGCTGAAACGCCGGAGCAGGCGCAGGAAGCGGCCAAAAAGATCTTTGAAGAAACAGGCATGGATATTTTTGCCGTGAAAGCACAGATCCACGCCGGTGGGCGCGGAAAAGGTGGTGGTGTCAAGATTGCCAAATCACAGGATGAAGCGAAAGCATATGCAGATCAGATAATTGGCATGCAGTTAGTTACGCCACAGACAGGGCCCCAGGGCAAGAAGGTGAGCAAAGTGCTTGTAGAGCAGAATATCTTTTATCCCGGCGAATCAGAGACTGAAGAATATTATATGAGCATCCTCCTGAACAGGGACCAGGGTAAAAATATGATCATGTATTCACCACGTGGTGGGATGAACATTGAACAGGTAGCAGAAGAAACCCCCGAGCAGATATTTACCGAGGTGATCGACCCCTCTGTTGGCCTCCAGGGCTTTCAATGCAGAAAAGTTGCTTTTAACCTTGGACTGTCAGGGGCTGCCTTTAAGAATATGACCAGGTTTGTGAGCGCCCTGTACAAAGCATATGAAGGGAATGATGCATCCTTGTTTGAGATCAATCCCGTAATGAAAACTTCAGATAACCTAGTCTTCGCTGCTGATTCAAAGGTTGTTATCGACAACAATGCCTTATACCGTCATCCCGATATTGAAGAGATGCGTGATTTCAGTGAGGAAGATCCTATTGAAGTCGAGGCCAGCCAATATGACCTCAGTTATGTGAAACTCGATGGCAACGTTGGATGTATGGTGAATGGTGCAGGCCTGGCCATGGCCACCATGGATATCATTAAATTATCAGGTGCCAATCCTGCCAACTTCCTGGATGTTGGAGGTACTGCAAGCGCTAAAAGGGTAGAGGAAGCCTTTAGGATCATTCTGAAAGATACAAATGTTAAAGCCATACTGGTAAACATCTTTGGCGGTATTGTCCGTTGCGATCGGGTTGCACAGGGTGTAGTTGATGCCTATAACAATATAGGCAAGATTAATGTGCCGATCATAGTCAGGTTGCAGGGAACGAATGCTGAAGAAGGCAAGGAATTAATTGACAATTCCGGACTCAAGGTACACTCAGCCATTCAGCTTGAAGATGCTGCCAAACTTGTTGGTGAGGTGCTTAATTAAAGGTGATATTTATTTTATACTCTTCAACTCTTATTAACGTTTAATCATTATTTCCTTGATTCGTGCAATCATTTTGCTTAATTTTAAGTGGAATTAAGTGCTAATGAATCTGTACAATGAAAAGGAGCTCAGGTATTTCTCTCCTTCTATTCCTGCTGCTGACAGGAAGTATTTACTCTCAGGTCAAGATGGACAATAATTTCGAAGAGAGAAGAAATCGCATGGTTCAGGGTCAGATCATGGCCCGGGGGATCAGCGATAAGGAAGTTCTGGAAGCTATGTTAAATGTAGAACGACACCTGTTCATACCTGCATCCTACCTTCATGCCGCCTATGCCGACCAACCTTTGCCAATAGGCGATGGACAGACCATTTCACAACCCTACATCGTAGCCCTAATGACTGAAAGCCTTGACCTTAAGGCTGGTGATAAAGTTCTGGAGATCGGAACGGGATCAGGTTATCAGGCAGCCATCCTTGCTGAGATATGCGACTCAGTTTTCAGTATTGAAATTTATGAATCATTATATAAGAGGGCGGGGACCTTGCTGGGTGAATTAGGATACGAGAATATATTCCTCAAGCATGGTGACGGTTATCAAGGATGGGAGGAATATGCACCTTTTGATGCCATCATTGTTACTTGTGCCCCAACGCATGTACCACCTGCACTAGAAAACCAGCTTGCAGAAGGAGGCAGAATGGTGATCCCAACAGGAACCCAATATAGTCAGGAGTTATATTTTTTAAAGAAAGAAAATGCAAAATTAGTGCAGGATAACATCGTTCCTGTACGTTTTGTACCGATGATCAAAGAAAATGGCGAAAAATATTAACCTTGTTCTTGAGATTTTATCTCCTCAAATATTTTGAGAATCTCATCACGGTATTTTTTGGGAGCTTCAATGAAGCCCCAACCTTGCTGATAAGCCCACAGTCCATCATAGGCGGAATCATGGTATGTCCTTACAATATGAGGGATATCCCTGTCTTTAAGAACGGATTCGATAAACTTTGCAATTACTTCGTTTTCAAGGTCTACAATGCGTTCGAGATCTTCCATCACTTTCAGTTTTGAGTTATGAGTGTTGAGTTTTGAGTTAATTGTTAATTTTCAACTTAATCCTATCATCTTTATTTAGGCACTATTCACTCGGTACTCGGTACTTAGAAAGGTACACTATCATCATCCATCTCATTTAATTTCGATGGCATGGTAAACGATTCCCCATCAGGACTGAATGAGTCGAAGCCCACTTCCAGGTCTGCATATTTTGCAAAGTCTTTGATAAACCTAAGTTGTATATCACCCAGAGCACCATTCCTGTGCTTGGCAATGCTAATTGTGGCCAGCCCACTCGTTGGTTTACCTTCTTTGTCTTCAGTAAGGCCGTAATATTCAGGTCGATAGATAAAAATAACAATGTCGGCATCCTGCTCGATGGCTCCTGATTCACGAAGGTCGGAGAGAATTGGTTTTTTGTCTCCGGCACGTGTTTCAACTGCACGGCTCAGCT
>Ga0209692_10004470_pt1 | contig 12622 bp, 8 predicted proteins | sample tdDd472_FD_187129 | JGI IMG/M metagenome (GOLD analysis project Ga0209692, IMG submission 187129) | Marine sediment microbial communities from the Atlantic coast under amendment with organic carbon and nitrate - tdDd47.2 (SPAdes)... | ecosystem: Environmental > Aquatic > Marine > Coastal >...
CGAAGCCGTCCCAGGTCACCACTTCCAGATCGCGATCGCTCAAGAAATCGAGAACCAGCACCCCATCCGCAAAACGATGGGGTTTACCGGGTTCGTCGAGGGGTGGGCGCTCTATGCCGAGAAACTCGGGCTTGAGATGGGCGGCAAAGAGAACGGGCTCTACAGCGACCCGTATGCCAACTTCGGGCGACTGAACTTCGAGATGTGGCGCGCGATGCGCCTGGTCGTCGACACCGGGATGCACGCAAAGAACTGGACCCGTGATCAGGGCGTCGAGTTCATGCGCGCCAACAGCGCCCTCTCACTGCACAACATCAACGCCGAGATCGATCGCTACATCGGATGGCCAGGACAGGCCACCGGATACAAGATGGGTGAGATCGAGATCATCAAGCTCCGTCGATCGCTCGAGGACCAACTCGGCGACGACTTCAATCTCCGCGCCTTCCACGACGAGCTCCTCGCCAACGGCGCGCTCCCGCTCCCAGTGCTCGTCCAAAAAATGAACCGCTGGGCAGATACCCAGCGGCAGGAATAATCTCTCGTTGTCATTCGGCGATCAACCGATCAGCTCGTCCTCACCCGGACGCTTCCACTCGCGATTGGGCCCCTCGTCCCCGGCGCGATTCAACGGCTTGGCTCGCCCAAACGACGCACCCTTCCGCTGCAGTTCTGTCTTCGCGCCCGGTGTGGGTGTGCCTCCGATCTCACGATCGAGGTCCGAGACCGAATCGGGATCGGTACCCAGAGGACTTGGTGCCGGATCTCGCCGGACCGGTGCATCGGGTTCAAGACGCTTGGAGCGTGCCTCATCGATCGAGCGATCAAGCTTGCCAAGAATGGCTCTGACTTCGTTAAACGCGTTGCTGGTTGACTTGTCGCTCATGTGGACACTCTCCTCCGTTGGTGCAGTATCGGCCCCAACCAGTCCAAACTTCGCTCCTGAAACGCACCAACTCGGATCTACGCGATCGACCGTGCCGGATGTGCGGGCTGGGTCGGGTCTGCCGGTCGATCTGTGCAGGTCTGAGTCCTGTTATCTGAGTGCATACCATTGACAACAATGCCAAACCCCCTGCTGAACACAGCAAACGACGGCACCTACTCCGCGATGAGCGGCTACGGACAAACACCAGCGCCCGTCCACTACCCCGATCCATACCCCGTCGCACGCGTCCAGATCCGCCGAGATGTGTTCTGGCAGAATGTCTGCCGCGAGATCCTCATGGGTCTCGCCGCAGCAGCCGCCGAGAGCGCCGGACGCACCGGGACAGGACCAACCGACGCCCAGATGTCGCCATCCCCCACTTCGGAGCTCTTCGATGGGCGTATGGCCGTCATGACCGCGTCCGGGCAACGCATCCCCATCGCGGATGTCTACCCCGTGTTTGCCTATTCCATGGTCGGCAACGACGAGGTCCGTTCACGATCCGACGATGTCCAATGCACCGTCTTCCGGATCACCACACCCGGAGGCGAAAACTTCACCCTCCCCATCTCACAGATCATCTCCATCCACTCGCTCTCCCAATCCCTGATCGAAAAGATGGAACAAGCCCAGGAACTCCTCAAAGGGCCCGGAGAAGAGGACGATCGTGTCCCGTTCGGGTTCGCGGCCTACACCTCGCTCGCACGATCTGAGCAGCAAGCCCGCCAAAAACAAGAGCTCGACACGCAAGACAACGATCAGAACCCCCCCTCCTGACTCGAATTGCGTGGAATAATCATTCCCGACCAACCGTTCTGGTATCCAGAGCGTGGGGTTCATCGAATCTTCATGCATTGAATACCGTTCAGGAGGCCCTATGCGTTCACTCGTCGCTATTCCCGTGTATAACGAACAAGACACCGTCCGGTCCGTGCTGGAGCGCGTCAGCGCATTCACTTCGGACATCCTGATCCTCGACGACGGATCGTCCGATCGCACACCCGACATCCTCAACGATCTCCGACCCGAGATGGGGTTCGACCTGATCCGACACGAAGCCAACGCCGGGTACGGGCGCGCCATCCGTGAGATCTTCAATCGCGCCCATCGCAACAACTACGACTGGGTCATCACGATGGACTGTGACGATCAGCACGAGCCCGAGCGGATCCCCGACTTCCTCAGCGCCATCGAGCAGAACGATCTCGACATCGTCTCGGGCTCCCGCTACCTCTCCGACGACGCGCAATGGGCAAAGGACCTCCCGCCGGGCGATCGGCGCGCGATCAACGCGACCCTCACCAAAGAGATCAACGCCCGACTCGGGTTCAACCTCACCGATTCCTTCTGCGGGTTCAAGGCCCATCGCGTCAGCGCGATGGACAAACTCGACATCACCGATGACGGGTACGCCTTCCCCATGCAGCTCTGGGTGCAGGCCGCGGCGAACAACCTCCGCGTGGGCGAGATCCCGGTCGAGCTCATCTATAACGATCCCAACCGCTCATTCGGCGGCGGGCTCGACGACCCAACCACCCGCCTGAACCACTACCGCTGCGTCCTCTACCGCGCCATGGATCGAGTCATCGATCGACTCCCCGAGTCCGCACGCGCAGCACAGCTCGCGGACTGTTGATGCACACGATGGCCGGGGGCACCTCAACCACGAACACCCAACACTCGATCGAGATCGATCTCGAACCGAGCGCGGAATCGTGGAAACTGGCACTCCAGAACCACACCCCCCACGCGGCACGCGCCCAACTCGGGATCCCCAACGATCGCCCCATCGTCATGTCAGGGCATCAACCCATCGTCTTCCACAACGGGATCCTCGCGAAGCTCATCGCCCAACACGAGATCGCCCAATCCACCGGCGCTGGGCGCGTCTGGATCATCCCCGATCAGGACATCGTCGATCTCGAATCGATCCGTGTCCCCATCGGATCAGGAAAAGACCTGCGCACCCGCACCATCCAGATCCTCGAACCCGGATCCATCCCGCCGGGCGTGCCCGCGGCGTCGCTGCCCGCGATGGATCCCATCGACCCGGACGACGATCGCCTGAGCGGTCTCATCGAATACCTCCGCGGATACACCTATGAACCGACCCTCGCGCGCCAGTTCGCGAGCGCCACGATCCAGCTCGCATGCGATCGACTCGGGATTGATCCGCCGCAGATCATCTACGCGAGCGACCTCTTCTCCAGCGAAGCGATCTGGGATCATGTCTGTAGCGCGATGCGACTCGATCCGGCACACGCCGTCCGCGCATACAACCACGCCGCAGAGAAGCACCCCGAAGCAAGGATCCGTCCACTCGAGATCAACGGCGATGACTACGAACGCCCCGTCTGGAGACTCCGCGACGGATACGCACGCACCCCTGTCAACGACGCTACATTCGATCAGCTCACCACCGCGCCCCGGGCGTTACTCATGAGCGGCATCTGCCGAGCATTCCTCTCCGAGCTCTTCATCCACGGCTCGGGCGGATGGACATACGACCAGATCACCGAACACTGGTTCAAGGACTGGCTGAGCATCGATCTCAACCCGATGGCCCGCGCCAGTGCCTCCGTCTACCTCCCGCTCGGGCTCAATGACGATCACGCGATCAACCTCAAGGACGCCCACTGGCGTTTCCACCATGCCCGCCATCACCCCGCGCTCGTCGGCGACGACGACGCCCAGCACGCACGCGACGAGCTTGTGAAACAGATCAACGCCGCTCGCGCCTCGGACGACAACCCCGACCCAATCTACCAACAACTCGTCCGCGTCCTCGAAGACCACCGCGCCCGCAACGCCGAAGCGCTGAACTCGTTGAAATCGCAGATCGAGCACGCCCGGGCTCAGCAGTTACAGATCGATCTCGCGCACGATCGCACCTGGGCCTTCCCCCTTTTCGATGACAACGCGCTCCACGCGCTCAAGAACCGCATCCACGACGCGCTGCGCTAGGATCACTCCACATGCGCACCCTCCGATTCATCCTCGTCTCTCTCCTCCTCATCGCGCTCGTCGCCTGCTCCAAATCCACGAGCAATGCCGACCCCAGCGGCACGGACCAACCCAACGAATCCGAGTCGCCCCGATTCGCGGTGTTCTCCCCCGCGATCGGTGTCATGCTCCGCGATCTTGGATTCGAGGACGACATCGTCGGCCGCCACGCCTACGACAACGCGCTCTCCAACTCCATCCCCGTCGTCGGATCGCACATCGACATCGACGACGAGATGCTCATCACCACAGACCCCACCGTTCTGATCTTCGAGAACAACACCATCGCGATCCCCGATCGCATCCGCACACTTGCAGCAGATCGCGGATGGGTCATCTGGACCTACACACTCGAATCGCTCGATGACATCGCGACGACGATGGACGACCTGTACCTCAAGCTCGTTGGGTTCCCAGAAGACGCGAACAACGACAACGACCCCACCACCTTCGCGATCGATCCCACCAAACGATTCGACATCGAGCTCCCCAGCGCCCGCCTTGTCCGATCATGGGCCCCTATGGGCAACGACGCGTCCATCGCGGGGCGCACCCTCATCCTCGCGGGCACCGACCCCGCGGGTGCGCTCGGGCCCGGGTCCTTCCACGCGCAGATGATCGAGCGCATGGGCATCACCCCCGCGCTCGTCGATGGCGGGATGTGGCAGGAGCTCGACCTCGAGGACCTCATCACCCTCGCGCCCGATTCCATCCTCATCTTCTCGCCCCAAGAAGACACCCACTCCATCGGCGAACCCGAACCCATGTCTTGGGATCAGATCACCCAAACGCTCGGCCCCATCGCAACCCTCGATCTCCCCGCGATCCGCAATCAACGCGTCGGGATCATCACCCACCCGCAAGCACTCCTCCCGAGCTCCACCCTCGGGCAGGTCGCCGACGAGATACGAAAAACGCTCGCGTCATGGCGCGAGCGTTCGAACGAACCGTGATGGATAGTGCACTCACCCGTGCGGGCTAGGGACATGCACCGAGTGCCCTTCCTCGAACGCCTTCTTATCCAGCGTCTTCCCGTGCTGCTCAAGCAGCGCGTCGGCGCTCATCGCATCATCGAGATCGAGGTTGATCGCCGCGACATACGCTGCGCGTGTGCCGTCGAACACCTGATCCTGCTCCGCGGCATCGAACGCCATCGCGTCGAGCGCGTTCTTGAACTCCATCCACTTCTCACGCTGCGCTTCGCCGAACGGATCGAGGTAGCGTGTGCCTTCTTCACCAAGCTCGTACGCCTTGCGGACCACCCGTGCTACGAACCGGTTCCCGTTGCACGCGCCAAGACGCACATAGTGCAGCCCGAGCAAGTGCAGCGGCTGATCCTTGTGCGCTTCGATGTGCTCAATAAACCGCGTGGTGCCGGGATTGGGTTCGATCGCATCGACATCGATACCGAAGTACGCCGCGTCCTCCAAGAGGTAGGGCGACAACATCTGCTCCTCGAGCACCAACTCACCTACGCGCGGATCACTCTTGATCGCGCTCCGCATCGCGTCGTCGAGCACCCGATTCACAAGGATCTGCTGGGCAATCATCCCGACATACCCCTCGCGAGGCATCTGCCCCTTGATCAACGAACCCGGGGTCTCCTGTCGTTCCGCGATCTGGTGCAACGCCCAGTTGTCGTCCTTCAATCGTTTGGTGAGCATGACGCCTCCTGACTTATTGAGAATGGGTCTCAATACTAGCCCTGATCGTCCGCAATGTCATCCGCCGAGGAAGATCTGCAGGTACGATGCGACATCGAAGAAGTTGATCTGCAGATCCCCGTTGTAATCCGCGGACATCGATTCCGCGTTGAAGAACTCGATGAACTTCGTGACATCGAAGAAATTCAATACCCCGTCCGCGTTGATATCCGCTGCGTTCACCGGGCACCCGGGCACCCCCACCGCGATGTCATCAATCGCGAGCTCGACCGTCGAGTCTTCCCGAGCATCACGCGCTGAGAAACGGACCCGCATCGTATTGGTCGGTTCAAGGTAATCCGCCAACCGGTACGCGCGCCGGGTCCACACACCATGGGTCGCAGTCCGCAGGTACGGCGGGTACGACCAAGACGCACCATCATCATTCGAGAAACCCACCCGGCACACATCCTGACGCTGCGAGCTCGGATTCTGCCAGAACCAGAAACTCAGCACAGACTCATCCAGCGCGCTGAACCGAAACGACACGATCGTCGTCTCGCCGTCATCAACATCGAACTCGTCCGCATCCGAACCCGCACGCGCCTCCGTCACCCAGCACCGCACACCATCGGTCGAATGATCGAGTGCAGGCTGATGCGTCGTACCCTCCGGCTGAGCCCGATCCCAGTGCCCGCTCGACGCGCTGTCACCCGGGAGACCGACGACCCAGCCCCGGTCAGTTTCCATTGTGTCGTACATCGTCAATGCCCGCGCGATATAGACCGACTCATACGGCCGCTGCGCCCCCAACTCCGGAATCGTCACCGTCTCGCCATTGTCCAACAGAACAGAAAAGTAATACTGAACGACCTCGCCGCATCCCACATCGGGCAGCTCGCCGCTGAAATACCTTCTCTCCGTTTGAACAACCGGATACGAAGAGAATGCCCCGGACGCACCAGACCTGGCGTGCAACACGACATCCTCTGCATCGAGCACGCCCGTATCAGTGAACGCGATCAGATCCGCACCGAGCTCGTCTAAGCGATCACGCTCCGCACGCTCAAGATGCAACAACTGATTCGTCAGCGCCGTGCTCTCGATCAAGACCTTGAACGCGCTGTAGTTCTCCACAGCACACGGATAGATCTCGCCCGGCGGCGGAGAGAAATCTGGATGGATCGGACGAAGCTCGATAATAAAACTGACTGTCGAGAGCGCCCCGAAAAACCAATCCTCCGATACGCCCGACGCAGGGTAGAGTTCAACCGATTGCTGGGGACGATAAAACGCGCCAGTCGCACCACCGATCGCGTCACTCATGCATGTCCCAATATCGATGAGAGAACTCGCCCAAGGCTCCGGCGTGACCACACCCGACATGAACCCGTAAGGCCACATCACCAGCTGCGAGTACGAATGGTAATCGATATGCGCAACCAGCTTTTCGCCCAGACCGATCGCTACATCACGCAGCGCCCGAGTCTCCGGCTCAGAGAACGGGTGTGTCCCACGATAGGTGGTGCTCGATGTGTCCGAACTGGACCCATCGTTTCCCCACTGGAACCCCCAGTTGCGGTTGATATCAACACCGAATGTTCCGTCCCCGTTGTCCCGCCGGTTCTTGCGCCAATGCCGCTTATCCGTCCATGAATACAGATACCCGTCCGGATTCCCCACCGGCACAATCACCACCCGCGCATGATCGAGCAGCATCCGCACATGCTCGTCCGTGTCGTAATCCTCAACAAGCTTGGACGCGATATAGCTCGTCGTCATCGGCGCGATCCACTCCCGCGCGTGCACCGTCGAGAAGATGAACAACGCCGGGCGATCCTCGATCGGGTTCGACTCCGTATCGACCCCAGAGATGGTGATCGAGAACATGTCGCGCCCCTCCCACGATTGACCGATCACATCAATCGACGCCAGATCCGGACGCAACGCCTCGATGTTCTCGCAGTACTGCGTGATCTCATCGAGCGTGCGATAGGTCGCGAACCACTCGTCATCGTGCACCTGCCCGCCGCGCTGGAAGCCCTCGGGCTTCCGCTCGAGCTGCTCACGCCGCACACGAATCATGTCCGCTGCGTGCGCGTCCGCGTGCGCCTGCAGGTCCCCGATCAACACATCGTAAGGCACCCCGATCGCATCCAGCCGATGCAGGTCGGCTTCGCGGATATCAATCTCCAACACCCCTTGCCCGACCCGTTCGGACCAGACATCCTCCGCGACATCAAGCACCCGATCGAGCTGGTCCTGCGAGGTGGTCCGCACGCGCACGACACACCGCCCTTCAAAGGGTTGCCCTTCGTTCCACGATACATACCGGTCGGGCTCGAAACCGATCGCTGTCTGCATTGCCGCCGCGGGCATCGTGAACAGCGCAACCAATCCGCAAATAAAACGCACATATTTCATGGATACACCCCATATGACAAATCATGTAAGCACAAACACCATCAGTGTACCCCCACGCGCATCCATACCAAAATCAAATCCAGAGCTGCGAGCGACAAAAAAATGAGCCCCGCTGCAAGGGGGTGCAGCGGGGCCTCGTGGGGAGAGCGACTCGTCGACCCGACGGGGAATCGGGTCGGCGCTCACCCCTGGGGGGAGTCTGGTTGTAACTATCCTTGATTGAAGTACCCAAGGAAACTGGATACATCGAAGAAGCTCAGGATCCCGTCGCCATTCAAGTCCGCGACAAGATCTCCTGAGTTATATGCATTCAAGAAGATGCTGACATCGAAGAAGTTCAGCTCGCCATCATTATTGAGGTCCGCCGGGTTGACCGTGCAACCGACCGACTCGATCCGCAGATCATCCACGCCCGCCTCCACGATCGACCCGTCCCCCAGGTCGCTCGCGATGAAGCGAACACGGATCATGTCCGTCGGCTCGACAAAGTCCGCGATGCGGAACCGCCGCTCGACCCACGCGTTCGCGTTCTCCGTGACCACCTCGAGCGTCGTCCACGAGTTCCCGATGTCGTTGCTGATCTGCACAAGCATCGAGTCCGCGTTCGGCGAGGCGCCCGTGTTGTTGGAGTACCAACGCCAGTAGACCAGCTCCGCGTCATCGCCGAGCGCGATCGCGTCGAGGATCGGCGAGGTCAGCGTTGTTGACCCGCCGTCGATGTCCCGATCGCCAAGCCCAGAGCCCGCGATGCCGTCCGTCACCCAGCAGTCCGTGCCCGCACCCGGGGTGTGATCGTCCTCGGGCTGCGCATCGGTGCCCTGCGGGTTCATCCGGTTCCAGATCCCCGTCGTCGCGTCGTCACCCGACCCGCCAACGATCCAGCCGGTGTCGGTTTCCATGTCGTCTTCAAAGCTGATCGAGAAGTCCTGCGCCAACGCCTCATAGCGGTCGTTGCTCGGGAACGCAACGCTCCCGCCGCCCAGCAACTCAACCACGAACGCGTACGAGATCACCTTGCCACAACCCGCAGCCGGAAGCATCGCGCTGTATTCACCCTCTCCCACCGAGGACATCGGAGTTGCGATCTCAATATCACTGCCACTGACGATCGTCAGCAGCGACACCGTGCTCGGATCGTGCGTCTCCACGATGTCCGAGATGCTCAGGCGGACCTCGACCATCTCGCCCGAGGGCACCACTTCAACAGCATCGTGCGCAAAGGTGATCGGCTGCGTCGTCCGCTCAACAAACAGCTTCGCCGCCTCGTAGTTCTCCCGCGCCGTCGGCAGGATCACGCTCGGATCCGGATCGAACCCGTCGAAGCCCGCGCCAGCACTCGGCCGCAACTCAATCGTCAGCGACTTCACACCCAGATCCCCGTAGTGCCAATCCGAACAGGTGCCCGCAGCCGGGTACAGATCAACAGATTGGATCGGGTCATAGAACACACCCGAGTACGCGAGGATCTCATCGCTCATCGCCGTCGAGAGCTCATCAAAGAAGGTCCGGTCCGGCTCGGGTGTCTGCACGCCCTCCGCGTACCCAAACGGCCAGAGGATCAGCTGCGAGTAGGTGTGATAATCGATGTGCGACACAAGCCTGTCACCGTACGACGACGCGAGGTCACGCATCACCTGCGTCTCGGGCTCTGAGAACGCGCTCGGACCGTGATAGGTATCGTCATCCGAGAACGGCGACGCGCCGTCCCCGCCCCACTCGTAGCCCCAGTTCCGATTCAGATCGACGCCGAAGGTCCCGTCCCCGTTGTTGCGACGGTTCTTGCGCCAGAACCGCTCGCCGCTCCATGTGTACAGGTACCCATCAGGGTTCATCACCGGCACGATCACGATCCGTGTGTTGTCGATGATGTCCGTCACCCGCGGGTCAGACCCATAGTCATCCGCGAGCTTCGACGCGATGTACGACACCGTCATCGGCGACACCCACTCTCGCGCGTGCTGTCCGCCGTTCCACAACACCACCGGCCGATCCGCCACCAGGTTCCCTGGCGTTTCCGGGCCCGTGAGTGTCAGTGAATAGATGTCGTTGCCCAAGAGCGAGTCGCCCACATCACTCATGGACGCGATCTGCGGGTGCATCGCCGCGATCGAATTGAAGTAGGAGATGATGTCGGCGAACTGCTTGTAGTTGCTGAACCACGCGTCGTCATGCGCCGACGCGCCTCGTGGGGGCTCAGCAACTCCCAAGCGTTCGAGCCGACGCATCTGATCCCATCGCGCATCGTGACGCGCCTGCAGATCCTCGATCAGCATGTCATACCCGATGCCGAGATCTGCGAGCCGATCGAGCTTGTCGCGATCGATCTGAACATCGAGAAGCCCAACACCCTCGCGTTCACTCCACACAGACTCAACGAGCGTCATCATCGCGTCGAACTGCGCACGCGTCGTCGTCCGCACCCGAACCACGACCTGCCCCTCATACACAGGCGACTGTTCGTAGTTCTGAATATCAACCCGCGGAAGCTCGGGGATCGCAATCGGCTGGGCACACGCCAGACCCGAACTCACACTCAACATCATCGCAAGCGGGTACAAGGGTGCACGCATATCCATCGCCATGATCTCCAAACAACAGATTCACAAACCAGACGATCAAAGGATCGACGGGCAACACAGACGCGTATCAACTTTCATACGGAACAAGAACCATCCCGCATCCCCACACATGCAGACCTGGAACGATCCGCACTGAGTGCATCGGCATAACAACCTGCCGATCTTCATGCTATACGGAAATGCTCGATCCGGGTTCCAGAGATCCACCATTTCTCAAGGAACCCCCACCCTTGCGTTTTGCGACGGGTTCGGTCACAATACAGATTCAGCGAGGATTCCCTCGTCGGCGACCATCTTGTCAGGGGTTTATTCGCATGGGCGTGCAAGAAATCGATCAAGAGCAGGGCGGGCATCAGCACCGCGCCACGATTCAGCATGTCCTCAACGATCTGCGCGCGCTGGAGCTGATGCTCGAAAAAGGCATGCTCGAGACCGGCGTTCGAAGGATCGGGGCCGAGCAGGAAATCGCCCTCGTCGATTCCGCATACGACCCCGCGCCCGTCGGCCCAGAGATCCTCGACGCCCTCAACGAGCCGAAAGCAACAACCGAGATCGGGCGTTTCAACATGGAGTTCAACCTCGACCCCGCCGATCTGAAGGGGAAGGTGCTCTCCAATATGGAAGAAGAGGTCTGCGGGCTCATGCGCAACGCCCGCAACGCCGCATCAGAACTCGGCGCCGAACCCGTACTCATCGGGATCCTCCCCACCCTCGCCCAAAGGCACCTCTCACTCGACTTCATGACCCCGCGCCCGCGATACTTCGCGCTCGATGAACGCATCACCAAAGCACGCGGCGGCAAGTACAACATCCGCATCAAGGGCATCGACGAGCTCAAGTTCGTCCACGACAATGTCCTCGTCGAAGGACTCAACACTTCCTTCCAGCTCCACTACCAGGTCGACCCCGAGCACTTCGCGCTCGCCTACAACACCGCCCAGCTCATCACCGCGCCGTGCCTCGCCGCCGCGAGCAACTCCGCTGTCCTCTTCGGCAAACGACTCTGGCACGAGACCCGTATCGCCATATTCGAACAGGCCGTCGACACCTCCGGCGATGACATGCCCGCGCAACGAGACATCCTCAAACGCGTCCGCTTCGGCGAGAAATGGGTCAAGGAATCCGTCCTCGAGATCTACCGCGACGATGTCGTCCGCTTCCGATCGCTCTTCGGGTCAGGAGAAGTCGAGAACTCCATCGAGAAAGTCGAGGCAGGACAGATCCCCAAGCTCTCCGGGCTCCAGACGCACAACTCCACCGTGTACCGTTGGAACCGCCCGTGCTACGGCACAACCAACGGCAAGCCCCACCTCCGCATCGAGAACCGCGTCCTCCCCTCAGGACCATCCGTCCCCGATGAGATCGCCAACGCGGCGCTCTGGTTCGGGCTCATGATCCAGATCCCCAAGGTCTACCCCGACCTCGCCCAGCGCATCCCCTTCGAGCACGCCCGCGCCAACTTCGTCGCCGCCGCTCGCAACGGGATGCACTTCAAGATGCACTGGCTCGATGACGCCACCATCTCCGTCCGTGACCTGCTGCTGGAAGAACTCATCCCACTCGCCCGCAAAGGACTCAGATCCTGCGAGATCAACAACGAGGACATCGAGCATTACATGGGCATCATCGAGGCCCGCGTCGCATCAGGGCGCAACGGCGCCCGATGGATGCTCGACTCGGTCGCCAAGATCCACGAACTCGGCACACGCTCCGAACGCCTCAGCGCGCTCACCGCCGCGACGATCTCTCGACAACGCGCCGCAACGCCCGTGCATGAATGGGATCTGGCAGAAATGCACGAGGGCGGCTGCTGGACCAGACACTACACCCATGTCGGGCAGTACATGCACACCGACCTGTTCACCGTGCAGGAAGACGAGCTCATCGACCTCGCCGCGTCGATCATGGACTGGGAAAAAGTCCGGCACATCCCCGTCGAAGACGCCAAGCACAACCTCGTCGGGATCGTCACCTATCGCTCAATCCTCCGCGTCGTCGCGGACCCCAAGCTCCGCACCAAGGGCTCCGTCGCCGTCGCCGAGATC
>Ga0209692_10004474_pt1 | contig 12613 bp, 7 predicted proteins | sample tdDd472_FD_187129 | JGI IMG/M metagenome (GOLD analysis project Ga0209692, IMG submission 187129) | Marine sediment microbial communities from the Atlantic coast under amendment with organic carbon and nitrate - tdDd47.2 (SPAdes)... | ecosystem: Environmental > Aquatic > Marine > Coastal >...
TACTGCATACCGATTACCTACTCATTGGAGCGAGTGAACGGAGTACACCGCATGGGATTGAATCCCTCAAAAAACACCTTTTCGAGAAGAAGGTCATCAAGAATGTGGTGCAAGTAAACATTCCTAATGATCGCTCCTTCATGCACTTAGATACGATCTTCACCCAAATCAGTGAAAACGATTTTGTGGCCTACAAGCCTATTATTATTGACGGCCTGAGTTCTTACGTGGAAGTATATACGATTGATGGCGAGCAAAGGCACTACCCTTCCGTAAGGGAATTTATCGAAGCGGAAATCTCGGCTAAGGCTAGATTTATCTTGAGTGGACAGGGAGAAACACCCTACCAAGAACGCGAACAGTGGACGGATGGGTGCAACCTGGTAGCGCTAAAATCAGGTGTGGCCATCACCTATGATCGAAACCCCAAAACGGAATTGGCCTTTAAAGCGGCGGGGTACCGGGTTGTCCATGCGCCCGACCTGCTGGAAGCTTTTGAAGATGGCATTGTGCTACCCGAAGAGGTAAAGAACACCATCATCACGCTACCCTCCAGCGAGTTGAGTCGGGCTAGAGGAGGCTCTCATTGTATGACTTGCCCCATTGAGCGAGGATAGCGTAGATTGAACAGTAATTGTTCAAATAAAGAGTTTAACTCTGACAAGGTAAAACATGAGCAAAACGATAGGGGGAAAGGGGGGAAGCGGAAAGGGGAAGTTGGAAGTCGGAAAGGGGAAGTCGGAAGACTAGCCCAACCGAGATTCCGCTTTCCGACTTCCCAATTGTCTAAGGCCAGATAGATTCGGCCTTTGCCAAGCCCTCACATGAAATCTCCTAAGATGTCGTTTTTTTCATAAAAAGAAGTGGAATCTCCGTGATTTTCAAGAGCTTCTTGCCTAGACTTTGATGAAAAATCCTTTCAAAAAAGCCATAACTAGGAGCGTAAAGGGCCATGATATCGACATCCCAAGCTTCGATAAACCCGCTCAATACCACATCGACTTCTTCTCCTTCCAACTCATGAAAGCTCAAGTGCTTAGCCTTAGGGTTTCCTTCAAATAACTGTTGGAAGTTTTCCAATGCTCCAGGATGACCAAGATCATCTGTTTCCACATGAATGACTTTCATGGCAGGTTGAAATGACTCCATCATTTGTAGGGTTTGCCAAATATAATACACGTCGCTATCCAATAGATTAGACGCATAGGCAAGGGTCTTAATCGGTTTAAAGATGGCCTTTTCTGGAATTAATAGTACGGGAACAGGCGTATTTTTGACCGTACCCAAAGATACTTGTCCAAATGCCTTTTCAATCATGCTATGTTCACCCTTCGTGCCCATAATAATCAGGTCTACTTCATCTCGTTCGGCTACTCTACAGATCAGGTTGGTAGGTGTGCCAATCTCCACATCGGGCAATACGACAGGATTGTTTTTCAATTCATGATTGACTTGAATTTGGGCCAGCGTTTCCTCCATCATTTTTTTCATAATGCTTTCTGCGGCCCCTACTTGCTGTTGGGTTGCTTGCGTGGCTACAACTGGAAAGTCTAAGGGTTCAGCTTGTGGATAAACTACGTGCAGCAACTGAATACTGGCGTCCAATTGATCCGCCAATAAGATAGCATAGCGAAAAGCATTCTGCGCTGCTGGAGAAAAGTCGGTAGGAAATAATATTTTTTGAATTTTTTTCATGATCAATGGTTTGAAGTTTTATATGGATCATACTGCTCGACATTTTACTCCAACGGGGTTTAAAAATCTAGGGTTGAAGGTTTATATCACGGAATTAAACCTTCAACTTTCATCTGATAAACCGTCCAGAAGTATGATATGGTGCTGACACCTAATAGCTGGTCTTATTTCTTACCAGCAAGATAAGCCAAAAGTCCCCCTGCCGAAACTGACAAAAGTCAGTTCGGCGCATTGATTTTCATCAAGTGATCTTCCTACAAAAGCCTTGATCTTGAAATTATTACAAACTCGCCTAATCTTTGAAGAATGCGACTATTACGAATGGATACAAGCCGCCGTTAATTTTTAAAGCCTAGTAATCCTTCTAGTTCTCCGTTTTAGTTTCTACTTTTGGAACTATGTTCTCACATGAATCTCAGACACGTGTACGCTACGCGGAAACCGATCAAATGGGCTACCTCTATTACGGCAATTATGCTACCTATTATGAAGTAGGCAGAGCCGAAATGATCCGCTCCTTGGGGCTCACTTATCAACAAATGGAAGATGAATATGGTATATTAATGCCCGTCATGTCCCTACAAATGAGATTTGTTCGCCCGGCCCGCTATGATGAGTTGATCACCATTCGAACGGAATTGCGTCGGATGCCACAAAAGGATATTGTATTCCATCACGAACTCTTTAATCCAAAAGGGAAACTGGTGAATGGCGGAAGTGTAAAGCTTTGTTTTGTTGATCAAAAAACCAATAAGACAGTAGCTGCACCTTCTTTCTTAACTGATAAATTGCAGCCTTATTTTGAGTAAGCGATTCAAAATACCTAACTGGACGGCTGTACGAGATTTTTTCCTCGAACATCCTTTAAAGACCAAGACGCTGGATTGGGCCAAGACCCATTCTCTGCCTGGTTTTTTTCAAGTGCCTATCTATGATATTCTGGTGTTTGTATTCAATGAAATCCGGCGATTTGATTTGACTACTCGTGCCAACTCCATTGCCTTTAGTTTCTTTCTGTCTTTGTTTCCTTCTTTGATTTTACTGCTCACGCTATTGCCTTTTTTCCAGAATGTATTCGAGCAATTTGTACCCCTGGGCGGAGACTTTGAAGGTTTCTTGTATGAGCAAATTAAGGAAGTCATGCCCGGTAAATCGGGGGATCAGATGTTCCAATTGGCCAAAAGCCTGACGAGTAAGCGTAACCTGGGGCTACTTTCATTTGGTTTTGCCTTGGCTATTTTCTTTTCATCCAATGGCATGATGGCCCTAATGAAGAGTTTCGAGAAATCCCATGTGAAAATCTTTAAACAAAGAGGGGCGATCCGGAAGCGACTATTGTCGGTAGTACTCACCATGGTACTAGGATTCTTATTAATTGCATCGGTCATTTTTATCATTCTAGGCAATACCATTGTAAGCTGGCTAGATGGTTGGATTACACTGGATGGATTTGCAGCTTTCGGATTCAGTTTCATCCGTTGGGTGGCTATTATTGCGATGTACTATTTTGGTATTTCGTTTATCTATCGTTTCGGTGCCCCTGCCATCAAGCGTTTTGACTGGTTTTCTCCGGGTACAACCCTGGCGACTACACTGTCTTTGTTATCTTCCTTGATCTTCTCTTTTTACATCGACAACTTTGGTCGGTACGAGTCCTATGATCGCTTTTATGGGTCCATTACGGCCTTTATTATCCTGATGCTATGGATTCAGCTCAATGCCATGGTCGTACTGATCGGCTACGAACTCAATGCGAGTATCGCCGTAAATAGAGATATCAAGCAAGAACAAGACCATAAAAAACGGCTGCTGCTTCAACAGCAAAAGAAGGAAAACAAAGCCGAAGAATAAAGTTTACGAAGAGGCGTAAAACGTCTGTTTGGCTACATAGGCTAAAAAAGCTAGTGCTTCGTATAACATAAACACGATTGGATCGTATATTAAGGAGAGAAACTTGGCTGAAGGAGAGAAGCGTGGCTGAAGCTGAAGGAGTAGAGGATGGATAAAGCCTTACGTTCCAAGAATGATGGCCCTAGTAGGGTGCCAATAGGACTTAATGGATGTTGTTTAACCCCCGTATCACAAATAGACGTATGGTTCGATTATTACTTTTCTGCACTGTTTTTTTCTTCCTTTCACCTTTATTCGGTCAAAAATATAGCAATGAATTCCTTTCGATAGGGATTGGTGCACGAGCGCAGGGCATGGGCAATGCGATGGTAGCCGGTGTAGATGATGTGACCGCAGGAGTCTGGAATCCCGCTGGTTTGGCCCGAATCCCGCGTGAAAATGGCCTCCAATTGGGTGCTATGCATACAGAATGGTTTGCTGGCGTAGGAAAAAACGATTATCTGGGGGTGACCCTTCCGCTGAAAAATGCGAATACTCGCCTGGCTTTATCGCTGATCCGCTTTGGGATCGATCAAATTCCGAATACCCTGAGTCTTTATGAAGATGATGGGACGGTCAATTTTGACAATGTATCTGAGTTTTCTTCGGCCGATTATGCTTTTTTGATTAGTTATGCCGGTCAAAAAGGAGCGGATAAGAATGCCTTTTACTATGGGGGCAATGTTAAAGTGATCCATCGGAGAATTGGTCCCTTTGCTACTGCCTGGGGGTTTGGCATTGACTTGGGCATCCAATACCAGCGCGGGAAGTGGCAGTTTGGCGCCATGGCTAAGGACCTGACCACGACCTTTAATGCCTGGTCTTTTAATTTTACGGATGCTGAAAAAGAAGTCCTAGAAATTACCGGAAATGAGGTTCCTATTAATAGTGTAGAAATCACCAAGCCACAATTAATTCTGGGCGCGTCATATACCTTCCAAATGAATAAAGTCAGCCTACGGCCAGAGCTCAATGCCGTCATGACAACAGATGGACAACGAAATACCTTGCTATCTGCCGATCCCATTAGTATTGATCCGAACTTTGGAATAGAAGGTGGGTATAATAATTTTCTATTCCTGAGAATGGGGGTGAATCAGTTTCAACAAGAAACCGATTTTGCTGGTGCAGAATTCCTCTCTGTGCGGCCAAGTTTAGGTGTAGGCTTGCGGATATCTACCCTACGCATCGACTATGCCTTTTCTGATGTAGGCGATAGTCAAAATCGATTTTCCAATATTATTTCGTTGATACTAGATATAAAGCCGAAGAAGAAATAAGCGCACAAGTGTCAGGGTTGTTTTGGACCCCTCGTAAACAGGATTAAGGCAGCTAATGTGGTTCGGTAATCCCCTTGTCTCACGAAGAGAACCTCGTTGCCGAGGCTGAGGCCCGCCCTAGTTACATCAAATCTGACCTTTATTTGATAAGTGTTGAGTCAAAAACTTTATAACACCTGTGCGTTATATTTTGAAACAGCAAAACTGCCGTTTCGGTTGGCAAATTATGAAATAAATTATAAATATGAAATAGCAAGGAATGAAGTTATTTCTTATTGATACTGAAAAAGGGTTGTAAGTATTTGGGAGTCAAGCCGAAGCTCATTACACCAATAATTTCTCATGTAGCGTGTTTACGTCTGAAAATGTACCAGAAATGAGCAAAACGATATTGGAAAAGCGGAAATCGGAAAGAGGAAGTTGGAAAACTAGCCTAGCCCAACCGAGATTCCGCCTTCCGATTTCGCATTTCCGCCTTCACATGAAATTGCTAATAATTTCTCATCTAGCGTGTTTACGTCTGAAAATGTACCAGAAGTGAGCAAAACGATATTGAAAAAGCGGAAATCGGAAGGAGGAAGTTGGAAAACTAGCCTAGCCCAACCGAGATTCCGCCTTCCGATTTCGCATTTCCGCCTTCACCATGCCGAATATAAATGACAATTGGCATTTTCTAGACTAAGGGAGGTTTTAAGTGCTTGAAATGCCCATTCATTTGCGCTTTCACTTTTAGGCTTTCCAAGTCTCTGACAACAGGTAGAATTTGCTTTAGATGTGCTATGATATAAGCCTGGCGCTCTTCGGACTTTAGCAATTGTAAGAATTCGAATTCCTGCTCTATTTTCAAGCCGATATGATGCCCCACATCCCAAGTTTTGAAGTCCGTCGCATCCTCAGGAAGTGTTTTTTTAATTTCTAGATGTTCGAAAAGTTCACGTGTTAGCGATAAGATTTTTTCGTTCTCAAGCCTATCCTCCTCCTCCTCATACACCAGGGGTTCAATATCAGCACCAGCATATAATTTATTAGGCGCAACAGAATAGTATTTCTGGATATTGAAAACGCTTAAGCCGCGAGACTTAATATCTAACTCCCCATTATCATATCTTTTTTCTACTTTCAGCAGCTCCACTTCCGTTCCTATCGTCATCAATTTATTATCGATGAAGGATGGAATTCCAAAAGTTATCCCTTCCACTTCGCAATCATTGATCAGCTGCTTATAACGTGGCTCAAAGATATGAAGATTCAGACCTTCACCTGGAAATACCACTATCTGTAGAGGGAATAAAGGTATGAATTGATTCATTGAAAAAGTGATGCAAGCAAGGGTTAGAATATTTTTATATCAAGCTCAAAATACTTAACTTATGCCGATAATTGTCAAAAACTCCCAATTTAAACAACTGAAGTAATTTTCAGTCGTACAAACCAATAAAAACAGTTCATGCGAAACCTGAAACCTGGGATGGCATTTCTCCTGCTAGCCATTTCAACATTAGTCATCCTTCCCTCCTGCAAAAAAGAAAATCGAGCTCGTCAAATGCCGGAAAGTGTGAATGCATATATATATGCCTTTACCTCTGGTGTTATTTCTCGGGCGCACCCTATCCGAATACGATTTGCTAGTGCAGTAGCCACCGAAGATCAGATCGGTCAAGCAGCAGACGGGATTTTGAATTTCTCTCCGGCCATTAGTGGTGAGGCGACCTGGGAAGATAAAATGACCCTTCGTTTCGATCCCACCTCTTCCCTACCCTCCGGAACGAGTTACCTCGGCAAGGTTAGTCTGAAAAAACTTTTCACGAAACTTCCTGCTGATGCACAGGTGTTTGAGTTTGATTTTAGAACCAAAGACCAGTATTTCGATCTAAGTTTTAATGGCTTATTTGCGCCCGATGTTAACGATTTGAAGAAACAGGCCTTCCGAGCTACCTTGTATACGACGGATGAAGCGGAGGCTGAAAAAGTGGAAGAACTACTCGAAGCCAAACAAAAAGGAAAAAAACTGGACATCGAGTGGACACACGATGGAGAAGGCCGAGAACACCTGTTTACCATTCAGGATATTGCTCGGTCCGACCAAGCCTCGGAGGTCGTACTCAGCTGGAATGGTCGACCATTAGATGTTGACTTGAAAGGTGAACGAAAAATTGAAGTACCCGCCCTCGGCGATTTCAAAGTGACCGAAGCCAGCGTAGTGCGAGGCGATGATCAATATATTCTGCTCAACTTTTCAGACCCGCTAAAAGAAGATCAAAATTTGAATGGACTGGTGACTATGGCCGATTATAGCGGTAATTTCCGATTCATTGTCGAAGGCAACCAAATCCGTGTCTATCCCTCCGGCCGAATCGCGGGCGAACGAGTAATCGTCGTCAATAGTGGAGTGAAAAATAGCATGGGTAAGGGGATGAGCAAAAACAGTGAATGGTTCATCAAAATGGAGGACGTCAAGCCCGAAGTCCGCTTAGTGGGCAAGGGTGTGATCCTCCCTAATTCTGATGGACTCATCTTCCCTTTCGAAGCCATTAGTCTCAATGCTGTAGAAGTAGAAGTATTCAAGATTTTCAATAATAATATCCTGCAATTTTTGCAAAGTAATCGCATTGATGGCACCTATAACCTGGAGCGAGTCGGCCGAGTGATTTTGCAAAAAAAGGTAGCACTGAAACAATTAAACCCGAATGCTAATAGTAGCGAGTGGACGCGCTATGCGCTCGACTTATCCAAATTGGTAGAGGCAGATGAAGAGGCGATCTATCAAATCCGACTTGGCTTCCGACCTTCCTACACTTCCTATTTCTGTGGTAGTCCAAATGGCGGATCGGAAGAAGAGTTGCAAACGGGTATGGATACCTTCGATGAAGAAGGAGAGATTCAAAGTATTATGGATGGGTGGTATGGAATCAATGGTTATTATCCCGACTATAGCTGGAAGGATAGAGATGATCCTTGCAAACCTGCTTATTATAACCGGGATCGCTTTGTGCGACGTAATATCCTCTCTTCGAACTTAGGTTTGGTAGCCAAAGGTGGAAATGATAATTCTTATTTCATAGCCGTAACAGACCTGATCAATACCGCCGCAGTATCCGGTGCAGAGTTGGAGTTTTTTGATTTCCAGCAACAGTCGATGCGAATCGTTCAGACGGATGCACAAGGTATTGCTAATGTCGAATTAGATCGAAAACCCTTTGTCGTGGTAGCTAAGAAAGGAACCCAAAAAGGCTACCTGAAGCTACAAGATGGAGATGCCTTAAGCTTGAGCCGTTTCGATGTTTCCGGGCAGGCACCACAGAAAGGACTAAAGGGCTTTTTGTATGGTGATCGCGGCGTATGGCGTCCGGGAGATTCGATTTTCCTCAATTTTGTTCTAGAAGATAAAGACGCCAAATTACCACCTAATTATCCCATTAGTTTGACCGTCCGCGACCCTCGTGGTCAGATACAATTGCAACGCACTACAGCCAGCAATACGGCAGGTATGTACCCGCTTTATTTCAGCACCGCTGCCGACGCTCCTACGGGTAATTGGTCGGCAGAAGTCAAAGCTGGAGGTGCGGCCTTTCACAAAAACCTGAAGGTAGAAACGGTCAAACCTAATCGACTGAAGATTGATCTCGACTTTGGTAAAGAGACCCTTCGGAAAGAAGACGAGCCATTAACCGGAGACCTGACCGCTACCTGGCTGCACGGGGCACCCGCCTCCGACTTAAAAGCCAAGGTAGAATTGCAGTTGAAAACAGTGCGAACCACCTTTGACCAATATAAAGACTATACTTTTGATGATCCGGCCCGAACCTTCTCGCAAGAGGCTAGAACCCTATTTGAGAGCAACCTTAATGCGAGCGGGAAAGCAGATTTTGCCGTGCAATTGCTAGGCAACACCTTGGTTCCTGGCAAAATGATGGCCAATATCAAAACACGCGTATTTGAGAAAGGAGGTGATTTCAGTACCGATAACTTCAGCATTCCCTATCATCCGTACGATGCTTATACGGGAATTGGCTTACCTAAAAAACAATGGGGAGAAAAACGATTGGATATAGACAAACCCAGTCAGATCGATTTTGTCGTGGTAGACACGGAAGGAAAACCGCTACAAAACCATAGCCTGGAAGTTGGTATCTACCGCATCAATTGGCGATGGTGGTGGGATTATGGATACGATGAAGTTTCTCGTTTTAACTCAACTACGCACTATGATGCCAATCAAAAAACGAGCATAGCGACCAACAGTAAGGGAGAAGCAGCCTGGGACTTAACCATTTCCGAATGGGGGCGTTATTTGGTGCGCGTTTGTGATTCGCAAAGTGGACATTGCTCCGGTGATTACTTCTATGTCGGCTATCCATGGTATGGAGATGATGACCAAAATCGCTCTGCCCTGGCTATGTTGGCCTTCACGGCTGATAAAACGAAGTATGAAGTGGGAGAAAATGTTGAATTAACCATCCCAACCGGAGAAGCAGGCAAAGCCTTGATTACAATAGAAAATGGCACTAAAGTCTTGGAATCCTATTGGACGGACGCTAAAGCGGGTGAAAATACCTTTTCCTTCAAAACTACGCCAGAAATGGCCCCGACCGTTTATGCGCATGTGTCCCTACTGCAACCGCATGCTCAAGCCAACAATGACTTACCTATACGCATGTACGGTGTGATTCCGATTAATGTAGAGGATGCTGATACCAAATTGGAACCCGTCCTCGCCATGCCCGACGAATTACAACCCGAAAAAACCTTTGAACTAGAAGTCCAGGAAAAAGAGGGAAAGGCCATGGCTTACACTATCGCAGTAGTCGACGAAGGACTGCTCGGCCTGACGCGTTTTGTCACGCCCAATCCCTGGGATCACTTCTATGCTCGAGAAGCCTTGGGAGTAAAAACCTGGGACATGTACGATCAAGTATTAGGAGCGTATGGCGGAGAGTTGGAACGCATCCTCACCATTGGTGGAGATGGAGAAATAAGTCCAGGTGAGGAAGATAGTCAAGCTAATCGGTTCAAGCCGGTGGTAATGAATATGGGGCCTTTTGAATTAAAGAAAGGTAAAAAGGCCAAGCATACGATCCAGCTACCCAACTATATAGGTGCAGTTCGAACGATGGTAGTAGCAGCAGGTGATGGCGCTTATGGTTCGGCAGAGAAGTCTACCCCTGTCCGCAAGCCTTTGATGGTCTTGGCTACCCTGCCTCGTGTGTTGGGTCCAGGAGAACGCATTCAGCTACCCGTCAACGTCTTTGCGATGACCAACCAAATCAGCAATGCAACCATTAGCCTGGAAGAAGCGAGTGGACTAGCGCAATTGGGTACGACTAATCAACAAGTACGTTTTAGCAAGCCTGGAGATCAACTCGTTTATTTTGATGTACAAATGAAAGAACAAGTAGGTGTCGCCAAATTTGTGGTCACCGCCAAAGGAGGGGGAGAAACGAGTACCCAAGAAATCGAAATACAGGTTCGCAATCCTAATCCATATGTCACCAACGTAATGGACAAGGTATTGGCAGCTGGCGAATCTTGGAACCCTGATTTTCAAGCAGTAGGCATGCCAGGGACGAATACGGGTGTCTTAGAAATATCCAATATACCTCCTATTAATTTAGGCAAACGATTGAACTACCTCCTGCGCTACCCTTATGGCTGTTTGGAACAAACCTTATCCACTGGCTTTCCACTTTTGTACCTCAATAAATTGATGGAATTGGATGAAACCCAAAAGGAAAAGGTACCTAGAAACATTCAAGCTACGATCAATCGGCTGAAGTTATTTCAAACCGATCAAGGCGGCTTCGCTTACTGGCCCGGTGGTTCTACACCCGATCATTGGTCGACTAGTTATGCAGGGCATTTCCTACTCGAAGCTAAAGCATTAGGCTATACCATTCCTCCAGGGATGCTGGATCGCTTCATCAAATTCCAAACCAAAGTAGCCAAGCGTTGGAGTCTGAAAGAAAGTGCTTACGGTTTTTACAATAGGAATAGTGCTGAACTCTCACAAGCTTATCGATTGTACACCTTGGCACTCGCCGGCAAACCCAACCTAGCCGCGATGAATCGCCTGAGGGAGAGTGATCGCTTGAGCAAAACGGCCACCTGGAAATTGGCGGGTGCGTACGCCATTGGCGGTAAAACAGAAGTCGTACAAAGATTGGTGGGTAATCTAAATACCGAGGTGCAAGACTATCAAGATTTGTCCTACACCTTTGGCTCTGGCTTAAGAGATCGTGCGATGATATTGGAAACACTCTTGTCCATGAATGAGCAAACACAGGCGGCAACAGTGGTAAAATATATATCTGAGCAATTGAGCAGTCAGCGTTGGTTTAATACGCAAGCACTGTCCTACAGCTTGTTGGCTATTGGCAAATTTGTAGGAGATAGCGAAGTGAGTAAGACGTTCAAATACGCTTACCAATTGGGCAATGGCCAAACCGTCAATGGAGGATCTAGTAATCCCATTGTACAACTTGATGTGCCGATCGATAATGGAGGGAACCGATCCATTATGGTCAAAAATGAGGAAAACAGCACCTTGTTTGCCCGAGTAATCCTAACGGGTCAACCGATTGCTGGCCAAGAAAATGCAGCCGCCAACAACCTAAAAATGAGCGTCCAATACAAAAATACCAATGGCGCTTCCATTGATCCAAGCTCCCTCACACAGGGAACCGATTTCATAGCTGAAGTTACGATCACCAACCCAGGGACTAGAGGTATCCGTTATGATGAAATGGCCTTGAATCAGATCTTCCCTTCTGGATGGGAAATATTGAATACGCGAATGGATAATGTGCAGAATTTCAAAGTCGGAAACCGCCCAGATTATCAAGATTTTCGAGATGACCGGGTCTTTACCTTCTTCGATATTCCAGAAAATAAAACACAGATCTACCGGGTGCAATTAACGGCGGCCTACCAAGGACGCTTCTATTTACCTGCTGTTTCTTGTGAAGCGATGTATGACAATACCATTAATGCCCGCACGGCAGGAAAATGGATTGACGTGCTTCCGCCTGCGGAAGGATAGAAAGTATTCCCAGTTTTGGGCATTGACTATTGCGGAAGCTGAGATTAATAGTAATTCAGCCTTGCGAGGGAATGGGTGGCGAGTTGCGGGTTTACGGCATGGCCGACTCGTAACCCGCCACTCGCCAGCAGTTTCTCAAGTGAAGGCGGAAGTGCGAATTCGGAAGTCGGAATAGGCATTTTCATGACCTGCGTTCTCATTTCCGACTTCCCATTTCCCATTTTTCGGGATTTTTTGAGTTATAAAACAAGGCTTCGAAATACGGAAACTGTTTACATGAGACCGCTGGAAATAAGGCCGCAGTTTCTCATGTGAAGGCGGAATAGGCATTTAAATCCTGTTGGAGTAAAATGCCCAATAGTATGCATAAGCATTTTGACAGAGAACTAGCACGATTTTATATTTTGCATGTCGAATTATTTCACCCATTCACCCATTCACCTACAGCTAACACGGAACAACAACGAGCATTTCCCATCCCTTCCTCCCTACCCTCTTTCTAATTTCATCCTATTTTGAAAAAAAAAAGTTAAAAAACTTGCATATACATAAGAGTCCAATGTATATTTGTCCTATGCATAACAAGGAACTATTGAAGGGCACTTTGAAAACCATCATTTTAAAGTTATTGACGGAGAAAGGACGGATGTATGGCTATGAAATTACCCAGACCGTAAAGAGCATGACCGAAGGACAGATACAATTGACCGAA
>Ga0209692_10004480_pt1 | contig 12595 bp, 7 predicted proteins | sample tdDd472_FD_187129 | JGI IMG/M metagenome (GOLD analysis project Ga0209692, IMG submission 187129) | Marine sediment microbial communities from the Atlantic coast under amendment with organic carbon and nitrate - tdDd47.2 (SPAdes)... | ecosystem: Environmental > Aquatic > Marine > Coastal >...
GACTTTTACAGACTTATTTGAAAGAACTTCCAAAGTACTGAACGTACCGGTTATGTTCGCAGAGTTTGGTTCGGATGCATTTAACGCTGCGGAGATGAGAGAAGATCAGGCAATGCAAACAAAATATCTTCTCGGGAACTGGGAGGAAATTTTTATTCATGCTTACGGAAACGGAGGATACGGCAATTCTATCGGGGGCATGACTTTTCAATTTAGTGACGGTTGGTGGAAATATTTACAAGAAAGTAATCTGGATGTTCATGATAATAATGCTTCCTGGGCAAACGGTGGATATACCGAAGATTTTGTTGAAGGTGAAAATAACATGAACGAAGAGTGGTTTGGGATTTGCGCTAAAGGTCCAACAGATAGCAGGGGATTATACTACCTTTATCCACGTGCCGCTTATTATGCGCTTAAGGACGCTTACGAAATAAATCCAATGAGAGCTGATATCGGTGCGAAAGAAATTAGAGCGCATTTTGCTAAATTATCTCCAACTCCTTATTTGCTAAAAGCGCGTGGTGACAAAGCCGCACTTAAGGCAAATGAGATTAGTTCGGTAAGGTTGAGTGGGCTTGCCATGGAATTTGAGACTTACAGTACAGGTGGTGACAAAATAACAACACCCACAGAAAGGATTGCTGGAAGAAACGAATATCCCGAATTTCTAGGATTCGATCACATGCAGTCATTTTATGCTGAAATGGAGGCTAATCCTGCAGCAAATATTAGAGGAAAGGTTGCCCTGAATGTATTAGGACATGTTCCGACAAATCCGATAGATGAAATATTTTACGAAAACAGGGGAAGACCAAAAACCACAGAATCACCGGATGGTGTTATTTCCCTCGATGGAATTGAAAGAGTTAAAGTTTACAGAGCCAGTGTTTCGTGGGATCATAAGTGGTTCAAGTTGGATGGTTTTTATAGAACAGGTCATTACCACTGGGGATATGAAGGCGATTTTTTTGGACTTTATCCTGAATCGAACTATGGTCCCAACATTGATATATATAATGGTAATGCACCGCTAGGTTTTGAAATTGCAGCCAAAAAGGAATTAGAAGGATTAAAAATAGCTTTTGGACCGGAATTATGGTGGGGAGCTAACCCGGCGGTATTGGTTAAATACTCCAGGGCAGTTGGGCCTGTTAAAGTTACCGGTATCTACCATGAAGATCTCGATGAACAAGGTGAAGCAGTAAGTTCTTTTGCAGTTCCCGTTCCTCCAACAAGAAGAGCAACGCTGCATCTTGCTACAGGATATGGTTCTTTTGGATTTGAGGTCGGTGGTATCTGGTCAGGAAGTACTAAGAAAGGTGAAGTTTTCCAGATTGCTGACGGCACAGAGGGTAACTATAGAATATTACAAGATAGAATTAAGGATTCAGACGCGTTTGGTGGAAAAGCCAAAATTACATACCAGAGTGGCAGATGGAACTGGTACGCCGAAGGTGCAGCACAAGGTTTGGTAGCCGATGGAGGAGTTAATCAGTCATTAACTTTTACCGGCTGGAGATTGAAAAACAGTGGTTTGGGCAACCAGTATAGTTTACTTACGGGATTAGCAGTAATACTTGGCGATTTTCAGATAGCGCCTAATTTCATGTGGCAGAAACCAATCGAAGGTCCAATTCCAAATACAGTGCCCGCTCCCGGAAGACCGAGGAATATTCTATCAGATCCATTCGCGGTACTGGGGAACAGGGAAACTACTGCCGGTGAACTGTTGATTACTTACGATCCAACCCCTGCTACATGGATGTACGCGTGGGATAGTGATGTGAGAGAAGACGCGAAACTTGCGATAAGTGCGGGTGTTGTTTTGAGACATCAACCAACTACCCGTGATGCCCGGATAGGAATTTTAGCAGACGGCAGAACGATATTTGCGTTTCCTGGTGCTCCGCCTGCAAGAGACTTATGGGAATTCCATAGCAGGATAGTTTCTAAATTGGCACCGGGATATGGTTTGATAGCAAATGTATATGCCGGTGAAGGGGAATCAAATGGCAGCGATGCAAGATTAATACATCGTTATGGTGCGGATATTCGGTTGGCAGTGAAAGATTTTAAAGTTTTGACACAAGTAAAAGTAAACGATTGGGGTCCTTACGATTACCACCGTGATTTCAATCTTACTTATCCACTGCAATTGGTTGCTGATGTTTCGGTTCAACTTGGAATGCCCGATTGGTTTGATCTTCCTCAAACAAGACTTGGTGTTAGGGGAGCATGGCGTTCACTTGATGAGTACTCTCCACGTTATTGCCCGGCAACGACATTGAATGTTTTAGGTGAAGCTGAATGTGATCCCAATGCACCGGGACATTCTGATGGAAACGAGTGGGAGATCCGTACATATTTGCATTTCAACTTTGGTATGTGAAAAAATTAAATCAGTGGAGTTATTAATGACAAGCAGAAATTTTATTTTGAAAACATTAAGCCTCTCAATATTACTCTTATTTGTGGTATTGGGTTGTGAAAGAGACCCTGATATTTTAGAACCTGCTGAATATCCCGGAGTGCCGGAAGTTTTTATTGACGGATTCAGCTCAGGGTTAAATTATGCAGCGTTTGGAGGTTCTCGCGTTGATGCTTTCGATGTCGATACAGAAGTAAAGTACAGCGGAACTTCTTCTATGAAAATTGAAGTGCCTGATTTTGAAGACCCTTATGGTGCTTATGCCGGTGGTGTTTATTATACCAGTGTTGGGCGAAACCTATCAGATTATAATGCTCTAACATTTTGGGCTAAAGCAAGTCAGCCCGCCTCAATTGATATAGTAGGTATTGGGAATGATTTAGGTGCATCAACCAATCTTGCTACTCTTTCAGGAATGAAAGTAAATACCAATTGGCAAAAATATTATATCCCTATCCCTGATCCTGCAAAATGGACCGAAGAGAGAGGTATGTTCTTTTATTCCGAGGGACCTGAAAACCAGAAGGGTTATACAATTTGGATTGACGAAGTTAAATTTGAAAAGACAGGTTTGATAGCTCATTCCAGACCCTCAATTCTTGAGCAGCAAGATCAAAATGTAGATGCGGCGATTGGAGATGTGTTACCCATTGGCGGAACTTTTGTTACCTATAATTTCCCGGATGGTACCGACAGGAGGATCGATGTTGCGCCTTCTTATTTCACTTATATCTCCTCCGATGTAAATGTTGCTACCGTTAATGAACAGGGACAAATTACCCCTAAATCTGTCGGAACAGCTAAAATTACAGCTAAGCTGGGAAGTATAGATGCCGAAGGTTCAATAACGGTGAATGTTGGTGAAGCGCTTCCTGCTCCCTCACAACCTGCACCGACTCCAGAAATTCCTGCGGAAGATGTGATTTCATTATTTAGCAATGCATATACAAATGTGCCTGTTGATGTTTGGGCTACTTATTGGGAATTTTCCACTACAGAGTATGAGGAAGTTCAAATTGCCGGTAATGATGTAAAATTATACACGAAACTTAATTTTAATGGTATAGAATTTACTTCACAAACTATCGATGCTTCGGCAATGACGAGGTTCCACATGGATATTTGGACCCCGGATCCAACAGATATTCCAGCCGAGTTTAAAGTATTACTCGTTGATTTTGGTGCTAATGGCACATTCGATGGTGGAGATGATGTTTCGCATGAACTTACATTCACAGCAAACACGAGTCCGGCGTTGGCAACCGGGGAATGGGTTAGTATTGATGTTCCTCTTTCCGCATTTACCGGATTAACCACAAAACAACATTTGGCACAGCTTGTAATTTCAGGTGATCCAAATACCGTTTACGTTGATAATGTTTACTTTTACGATGATGGTAATTCAGGAGGCGGAGGTGGAGAACCTACCGAGCCGGCTCCAACTCCAACGGCAAGTTCAAATAATGTAATCTCTATTTATAGTGACGCATACACTAATGTTAGCGGTACCAATTTTTTCCCGGGTTGGGGTCAGGCAACAACTGCTTCAGAGGTAATAATCTCTGGTAATAATACATTGAAATATGCTGGACTAAATTATCAGGGTATTGAATTAGCTAACAGTCTGGATGTATCCGGAATGAGCACCCTGCATGTGGATATATGGACTGAAAATTCATCTTCGTTCAATATATACCTTATTAGTACCGGGCCAGTAGAGCAGTCAGCGGCAATATCAGTGCCTACACAAGGCTGGTTAAGCGTTGAAATACCACTAACTTCATTTGGTTCAGTTGATTTGACAGATGTAATACAAATTAAGTCAGATGGCAATGGAGACATATATCTGGATAATATATATTTCTCTGTCAGTGTTGGTGGGAGTGAACCATCAACTGCTGCTCCAACACCAACTTATCCCGCCGGGGATGTGATTTCATTATTTAGTGATGCATATACAAATAATGCTGTTGATACATGGTCTGCTGATTGGGACAATGCTGAAGTAAGTGATATACAAATAAATGGGAATAATACCAAGTTATACAGTAATGTGGTATTTGCCGGAATTGAATTTACATCTCAAACAGTAGATGCTTCCGGATTGACACATTTCCGTATGGATATCTGGACACCTGATCCAACTGCCTTACCAAACGTATTTAAAATAAAACTTGTTGATTTTGGTGCTGATGGTTCATTTAGTGGCGGCGATGATGTTGAACATGAACTTGTTTTCGATGCTTCAACCACCCCGGCGCTTGTAAGCGGGCAATGGGTATCCTTTGATATTCCACTAAACAACTTTACAGGATTAACCACTATCAGTCATCTTGCACAGCTAATATTCGTGAGTGAAACAATGCCAACGATTTACGTTGATAATGTACTGTTTCATAAATAGTGTTTCTAGTATGGAGATTTGATTACGTATTATGAATAATATTAATAGCAATATCGAAACCGAAATAGATAAGCAAAGTAGTTTTTCTCTAAAGGATAAGATTTTAAGATTGATTTGGCGCGAATCTCAGATATCACGAGCTGAGATCGCGCGTCAATTAAAGTTATCTCGCTCGACAGTAACCGAGATAGTGAAAGCCCTTTTATTAACCGGAATAGTCAGAGAGGTTGGAAGCGGGGAATCAAGTGGAGGCCGAAAACCGATTGTACTTGAGTTTGTTGATGATGCCAAGGTCATCTTAGGGATAGATATCGGTGCCTCGCATGTTTCTGTTGCAATGACAGATTTAAGAGGTAAACTGCTTTTTTGGAATGAAAGAGATTTTGCTGTAAGAGATAATCCTGAAGGCACTTATAATTTGATTGATGAACTTTGCAGCGAGTGTCTTTTAAAACATAATTACGGTTACGATAAATTATTAAGTATCGGTGTTTCAGTTCCAAGTCCGGTTGATCCAATTCATCCAGAATATTTGTCAGAGACTATTATTCCAGCGTGGCATGGAAAAAGCGGATTGGCCCGGTTAAGAGAGAAGTATCAGGTTCCGGTTTATATTGATAATGATGCCAACCTGGGAGCACTTGCAGAAAACTGGTGGACAACCACAAAAGAAGTAAACGATTTGATATATATCAAACTATCCAGTGGTATTGGTGCCGGTTTTGTATTTGGCGGCAAACTATATCGTGGAGCAAGAGGTATTGCCGGCGAGATGAGCCATATGCCAATAGACCCTAACGGTAAATTATGCGGATGCGGGTTAAGAGGATGTTTGGCAACCATATTGTCAATCTGGGCGTTAAAAGCAAGAATTCGTTCATTATCAGAGTTGTATCCCGATAGCCCTTTAACCAAAGGCGATCCCGGAATTCCGGAATTGGAAAATGCAGCATTGGCTAAAGACCCCCTTGCTTTGCAGGTAGTGGAGGAAGCGATCAATTATCTGTCCACGGCTATTGTTAGTCTGGTAAACATGATGAATCCGGAAATTATAATCATTGGTGGCAGTCTTTCCCGGCTAGGAGATATTATTCTAGATCCTATTAGAAAAATAATTAATGAAACTGCACTTGTTGGTACAATTTCAAAAACCGAATTAAAAATTAGTGAATTAGGCTCGAAGGGGATTGCAATTGGTGCAGCCACTTTAGCAATAGAGCAGGCTTTTATCGAACCCGAGTTATTGCGAAATAGCTCTTTGCCAGCTGTATTAAAATAAAATGAAGTAAAAAATTTAATATAAACTAATTCAGAAGCATCTGGAGTTTTTTATGAAAACGATAATAAGAACAACATTTTTATTTCTTGCGGGTATCTCGCTGCTTTTAACCATGATATCCTGTGATAGTTCTACAGATCCGGAAATACCTGATTACCAGTTAGTTTGGGCTGATGAGTTTGAAGGACCGGCAGGTCAATCACCTGACTCGACAAAATGGGCCTATGATATCGGAACAGGAGATAATGGTTGGGGAAATCAGGAATTGCAATACTATACTGACCGTCCTGAAAACGTTTCTCTCGATGGACAGGGAAACTTGGTGATTACTGCTATAAGTGAGCAATATGGCGGACAACCATTCACTTCTGCCAGAATTAAAACAGAGGGTTTATTTGAACAAACGTATGGCAGATTTGAAGCAAGGATAAAATTGCCTTACGGTCCCGGATTGTGGCCTGCTTTTTGGCTTTTGGGAACTGACATTTCAACTGTTGGCTGGCCTGAGTGTGGTGAAATTGATATTATGGAATACAGAGGTCAACAGCCAAATTTAATTCATTCTACCGTTCATGGTCCTGGTTACTCGGGAGGTGGAGGGGTATCCAAAAGTTATGGATTTGAAAACGACAGATTCGATGTTGATTTTCATCTTTTTGCAGTTGAATGGGGCAAAGATTTTATCCGGTTTTATGTAGATGATGTAATGTTTCAGGAGTTGAACCCGGGTGATCTTTCCGGTACTTGGGTGTTTGATAATTCTTTCTTTATGATATTTAATGTTGCTGTAGGGGGTAACTATGTTGGTTTTCCAACGAGTGAGACACCATTTCCCCAAGATATGGTGATAGATTATGTAAGAGTTTATAAACCTCTATAGAAAAATAAATAAAATATGGATGATTGAGCAGAGTATTTTTCATGGAAAATCGGAGTATCTATGAGTACAAAAGTTAGTCAACAAACACCTGAAAAAGATAGAATATCAAATGGCCAAAAATTCGCATACGGGTTAGGCGGAATTGTTAATAATCTTTTGGGTGGTGCAATAGGATTCATGTCTATTGTGTTAAACGTAGGTTTGGGAATCAATCCGGCATTAGTAGGTACTTTACAGGCGATACCCCGATTGACCGACGCAATAACTGACCCGATTATGGGGTACATTTCGGATAAAACAAGATCACGTTTTGGAAGAAGGAGACCATACATTTTCATAGGGGCTATTTGTGTTGGACTAATATTTGCGCTGATGTGGCAACTCCCACCGGGTAATAGTGAAATGTTTTACTTCTGGTTTTTCCTAATAGGTTCGATCATCTTCTATTTATTCTATACAATGTTTGCAACACCCTGGGTTGCTCTTGGTTATGAGCTTACTTCCGATTATCATGAACGCACTCGGCTTATGGGTGTAATGAACTTCATGGGACAATTTGCCTGGATATCTTTGCCATGGTTTTATGCCATCATGGAAAATGACAGATTGTTTTCCGACTCGGTTGAGGGTGCCTGTACTTTAGCAATAGTTATTGGAATTTTCGTGGCAATTGTGGGTGCGGTTCCGGCAATTTTCTTAAAAGAACGTTTCGCCGCAACGGAGGATGATTCCGAACATAAGAAAGAGAGCATGCTCGCAGGAATCAAAAAAAATGTTGCAGAATTTAGTAAAGGTTTGGTCACAACGGTTAAACGACCAGAGTTTCTAAAGTTATGTGCCGGTACATTTTTTCTATTTAATGGTATTATGCTGGTAGGTGCTTTCAGTTCTTACATAACAATATTTTACGTTTGCGGTGGTGATAATGATATGGGTGCCAAGTATATGGGATTGTTTGGTACAATAAATACCATCTCCACTCTTATCTCAATCGCTGTAGTTACCTGGATTTCTTCAAGAATAGGAAAACGTAAAACTTTTATCATTGCCACATCAATTACCATGATTGGTAGTTTGCTAAAGTGGTTTAGTTATGATCCAATGGCACCATGGAAAGTGTTACTTCCTGCTCCGATGATTGCAGTTGGTATGGGCGCACTTTTTACTTTAATGGGTTCAATGATTGCAGACGTTTGCGACCTTGATGAATTGGAAACCGGAGAGAGACGTGAAGGTATGTTTGGTTCAATCTATTGGTGGATGGTAAAACTAGGAATGGCACTCGCATTTGGCTTGTCAGGTTATCTTCTCAATGCAACCGGTTTTGTGGTTGAGTATGGCGGCGCACAAAATTCAAGCACATTCTTTTATATGAGGCTGGTTGATGTACTAATTCCCGCAGGTGCGGCGCTGATAGCAATATTTGCAGTTGGTTCCTTTAAGATTACTGAAGAAAAAGCATATGAAATCAGGAGCGAATTAGAAAAACGAAGAGGTAATGAAGTTAAAGAAGTTGTGGCACTTCAAGGAGAGTAAATATATGTATGAGATTACAATTATAAACTTAAAAAGATTTAAGATGAAATTTTCTAATTTCATTTTTGCTCTTCTTCTCGGTGGACTGGTTATTTATTCACCCGGCTGCCAGGAGATTTCGGAAGAGTTAGCTGATATTGAACCCGATGGAGTTGATACACTAGAAATTACGATGATTGCAAAAAGCTCTTTTAATCCCGTATTCCTTTCAGCGAAAAAAGGAGCATTTCAGGAAGCGGCAGAGTTGTCAGAAAAGTATAATCTTCTGCATGTTACAGTTAATTGGGAAGCTCCCGAAAATGAGGACGCCAGCGTACAGGCTGAAATGATACGCAAAGCAGTTAACAGTGGCACAGATGCGATTATCGTCTCATGTTCGGACAAGGATTCATTAACGGCCGCGATTAATAATGCGGTTGATGCAGGTGTTGAAGTAATGACCTTTGATAGTGACTCGCCGGATTCTAAAAGATTCGCATTTTATGGACCGGATGATCAAAAAATGGGAAAAATGTTAATCAGCAGATTAGCAGAATTAATAGATGGCAAAGGAAAGATAGCAATATTAGGGGGTAATCCCCACGCACCAAATCTTCAGGAAAGAGTGGCCGGTATGATTGATACACTGGCCCAATTCCCGGGAATTGAAAACGTTGGTGTTTTTTATCATAACGAAACTGAAGATGATGCAATTGCTCAGATGGATAGTGTTCAAAAGATGCATCCGGATCTTAAAGGATGGGCAATGGTGGGGAGCTGGGCATTATTCGGGAATAAACTGTTAGAAAAAATTGAACCGGGTAAAATCAAGATTGTTGCGGTGGATGCCCTTCCTGTTCAACTGAAGTATATAAAACAAAACTACGTTCAGGTGTTATTAGGCCAACCAACATATCGTTGGGGTAAAACTACGGTAGAAGCAATTGTAAAAAAAATGCATGAAAAAGAAAAAGTAAAAGAGATATTACGTCTTGAAGCAATTCCTGTTACCATTGAAAACCTGGGTGGTTGGTCAAGACAGCTAAGAGCATGGGGGTATACAAATATTCCGGAAGAGTATTTTGTTCTATAAATACCATTTTCAATTTTTTAGATGATTCATTGAAATAAAGTGTGAGGAATTATGAAAACCAAGATAATTAAATATGAACATATTTTATACACTACTGAATTTTCGCAAAATTGGAAAGATGTCTTTTACCATGCTTTAAGTATTGCTAATCAGCATGAGGCAAAATTGACATTTTTGCATGTGCTTAATACAGAATTAATTGATCTGCTTACATTTGACGTGGGGCTGGAAAGACTACCCAGTGTTGAAAAAAAATTCAGTGAAGCGAAAGATTTTACAACAAATGTACGAAAAGATATTATTAAAAAGATTGTAGAAGAATTTGGCAGTGAAGTATTGGATGATACCAACATTTTGGTTGAACGTGGAAACCCGGTAAAAACGATTCTTAGTGTTGCCGAAGAGAACAAGTGTGACTTGATAGTAATGGGTTTTAAAGGTCGGTCAGGTAATGAAGATTCTACCATTGGCGACACAGTTAACAGGGTTCTGCATAAGTCCAAACTACCTGTATTGGTTGTGCATAATATTAATGATTAAAAATACATGAGGAGATATGTCAAGTATATATTCACAAAAAAGTTATTTATCAGGGCAGCACGTAATAAAGCATGATCAAGAAGAGTTAAATAAAGCCTTCATGGAAATACTGAATAAAGGTATACATGGAATTTCTTTCAGTGCATATCTCGAAGGTCAGCAGCCAGGATCAATATTAAGTGAAGAACAAATAGAAGTTAGAATGAAAATCCTCCAACCTCATGTAAAATGGGTGAGATCATTTTCCTGTGTTGACGGTAACGAGCTTATACCAAAGGTAGCACGCAAATACGGAATTAAAACTTTGGTAGGTGCTTGGATAGGAGATGATAAAGAAAAAAATGAAGAAGAGATATTAGGTGTTATTGAAGTAGCAAAAAAAGGTTATGCTGATATTGTCGCTATTGGAAATGAAGTTCTGCTAAGGGGTGATTTGACTGAAGATGAAATTATCAAATACATGCAGCGGGTTAAGCAGGAAGTTACTGATATTCCGGTTGGTTATGTAGATGCTTATTATGAATTTGTTAATCATCCAAGACTGGTTAAAGTTTGTGATGTAATAATGGCGAACTGCTATCCGTTCTGGGAAGGTTACCCAAATGAACATTCTCTTGCATACATGAAAAACATGTATTATCTGGCAAAAGAGGCTGCCAAAGGTAAAAAAGTAATTATCAGCGAAACAGGATGGCCCAATGTAGGTACACCGGATAGAGAAGCCGTGCCTTCGTACGAAAATGCAATGCGATATTTCATAAACACATACTCTTGGGCAGATATGGCAAAAATTGACGTTTTCTATTTTTCCAGTTTTGATGAAACCTGGAAAATCGAAAAAGAAGGGGATGTAGGTGCATACTGGGGACTTTGGGATAAAGATGGCAGGTTAAAATTTGGTCAGCCCAAAACAGATTAATAAAAGATAGGAGATATATGATGAAATTAATTTTAATTCTTCCTGTAGTGTTGATTGCAGCATTTTTTATTTCATCGTGTAAAGTTGAGAAAAGACAGCTTGTGAGCAAGGTGAGATATGTTACCTCTGAAGCCGGAGACAAAATCGCCCAAAAAGATAATGTTGAATTTTCTATTGGATTAGTTTCAAAAGGAAATATTCTAAAGATAAACCCAAAAGAAGTTAAGCAGGAAATTGATGGTATCGGTTCATCGTTCACTGAATCTTCTGCATTTGTTCTTGCGCATCTTGATAAAGAATTAAGAGCCGAAGTTATGGAAAATATTTTTGGTGAAAAAGGTGCTAATTTTTCGCTCACCAGAACTCATATCGGTTCTTGCGATTTTACTGTTGAAGGTAAATATTCTTATCTGGATAAGGTTGGTGATACAAAACTTGAATCATTTAGTCTTGAAAATGACAAAGCTGGTTTTGATCCCGTAAAGTATCCTGGTATGAAAGACCCTTCATACGATTTGCTTCCTATGATCAAAGAAGCAATAAAAATAAAAAATAATCAAAAAGATAGCGAACTCAGGATTGTTTCCTCGGCATGGACCGCACCATACTGGATGAAAGATATTGAAGCGTGGTTTATAAAAGGGACACCGGAAAATAATTTTCAGGGTTCAGGGGGTAAACTTAAACCTGAATATGAGGAGTTATATGCCGATTACTTGTTAAAATATCTGGAAGAGTATAGGAAAGAGGGGGTTGATGTTTGGAGCATAACACCTGTTAACGAACCTCATGGTAATAATGGTCAGTGGGAAAGTATGCATTTTACGCCGGAAACTCAGAATGAGTTTATCAAAAAGTATCTTGGTCCGAAACTTTCAAAAAGTAAATTCAACAATGTTAAGTTACTTATTTACGATCAGAACAGAGACGGTTTGGAGCATTGGACTGATGTAATATTGGGTGATAGGGAAACATCAGAGTATGTTTATGGTACGGCAGTTCACTGGTATGAGAGTACTTTTAAAGTTTATGAAGAGGTTTTTGAAGCAGTTAATAAAAAATTTCCGGATAAAGCAATTATTCATACTGAAGGATGTGTTGATGATTTGGGTAAAGATGCTCCCGGCGGAATTACCGACCCTGAAAGATTTAAGGAAGAGAATTGGTTTGATAATGATTCATTCTGGTGGAATGACAATGCGACCGATTGGGGCTATTCTGCAACCTGGCAAGGTTTAAATGCTGAAGAGCACCCAATTTATACTCCCGTTCATCGTTATGCCAGGAACATTATTGTAAGTATTGATCATTGGTTAAAGGGTTGGATAGATTGGAATATTGTCCTTGACAAAGATGGCGGTCCAAATCATGTAGGTAATTACTGTGGTGCGCCGATAATGATCGATACAGAATCTCAAAATGTTTATTACACGCCAATTTATTATGTGCTGGCACAGTTCAGTAAAACGATCAGGCCTGGTGACAGGGCAGTTAAAACTGAAAAGTTAACAGAAGGATTAGGCAGTGATGATCT
>Ga0209692_10004487_pt1 | contig 12586 bp, 13 predicted proteins | sample tdDd472_FD_187129 | JGI IMG/M metagenome (GOLD analysis project Ga0209692, IMG submission 187129) | Marine sediment microbial communities from the Atlantic coast under amendment with organic carbon and nitrate - tdDd47.2 (SPAdes)... | ecosystem: Environmental > Aquatic > Marine > Coastal >...
CTATGCGCAGCCGTTCCGCCGGGTGTTCGCCTGGGCCGGGCTGATGTCGATCGCCGTCGCGGCGATCGAGGTCGGGCTGATCTACTACATGGGGCGGGTGGTCGATCTTCTGGGCGGCGACCCGGCACAGGTCTGGGCGGATCATGGGTTTGAACTGATCCTCGTCGCCCTCTTCATCCTGTTTCTGCGGCCATTGATCCAGCTGCTCGACGTGCTGCTTTTGAACAATGCGATCCTGCCCAATTTCGGCACGCTGATCCGCTGGCGCGCGCACAAGCATGTGCTGCGCCAGTCGGTGGGCTGGTTCGAGAATGATTTTGCCGGGCGCATCGCAAACCGGATCATGCAGACCCCGCCGGCGGCGGGCGAGGTGGTGTTCCAGGTGTTCGACGCGATCTCGTTCTCTATCGCCTATTTCATCGGCGCGGGCATCCTTTTGATGACAGCAGATCCGCGGCTGATGTTGCCACTGGCGCTCTGGCTGGCGCTCTACGCGCTGCTGATCAACTGGACGGTGCGGCGGGTCGGCCCGGCGTCCAAGGCGGCCTCGGACGCGCGCTCGGCGATCACCGGGCGGGTGGTGGACAGCTATACCAACATCCACTCGGTCAAGATGTTCGCGCATGACGACCGGGAACTGTCCTTTGCCAAGGAGGCGATCGAGGAATCGCGCCGGACCTTTCAGGCGGAAATGCGGATCTTTACCGTGATGGATGCCGCGTTGGTCACGCTGAACGGGTTGCTGATCGTCGGCGTGGTGGGTTGGGCGATCTGGCTCTGGATGCAGGGGCAGGCCAGCGTTGGCGTGGTGGCGGCGGCGACCGCGCTGACGCTGCGGCTGAACGCGATGACCGGCTGGATCATGTGGGCGCTGACCACCTTTTTCCGCCAGTTGGGCGTGGTGGCCGAGGGGATGGAGACCATCGCCCAGCCCATTGACCTTGTCGATGCGCCCGACGCGAAACCGCTGGCGCTGGGCGCTGGCGGGATCGAACTGCGCGGGGTGTCGCATCATTATGGCCGTGGCGCCGGTGGGCTGGACCGGATCGACCTGGCGATCGCGCCGGGCGAAAAGGTCGGGCTGATCGGCCGCTCCGGCGCGGGGAAATCGACCCTGGTCAAGCTGCTGCTGCGGTTCTACGACACCGAGACCGGGCAGATCCTGATCGACGGGCAGGACATCGCCCGCGTCACCCAGGACAGTCTGCGCAGCAAGATCGGCATGGTCCAGCAGGACAGCGCGCTGCTGCACCGCTCGGTGCGCGACAACCTGCTTTACGGCCGCCCCGATGCGAGTGAGGCGCAGGTGATCGCCGCCGCGAAACAGGCCGAGGCGCATGAGTTCATCCTGGACCTGACCGATCCGCAGGGGCGCAGCGGGTACGATGCCCATGTGGGCGAACGCGGGGTGAAACTGTCGGGCGGGCAGCGCCAGCGGGTGACGCTGGCGCGGGTGATCCTCAAGGACGCGCCGATCCTGCTGCTGGACGAGGCGACCTCGGCGCTGGATTCCGAGGTCGAGGCGGCGATCCAGGACACGCTTTATGGCATGATGCGGGGCAAGACCGTCATTGCCATCGCGCACCGGCTTTCTACCATTGCTCAGATGGACCGTATTCTGGTGATGGATCAGGGCCGGATCGTGGAGCAGGGCCGGCACGAGGATCTTCTGTCCTCCGGCGGGCTCTACGCCCGGTTCTGGGCGCGGCAATCGGGCGGGTTTCTCAACCCGGAGGCGGCGGAATGAGGATCGGGCACTGGATCGACCCGTTCCGCCCGGTCGTAGGGCCGCCGCCGCAGACGCTGCTGGCGTTCATCCTGTGGTGTCTCAGCGGCGCCTGGCCCACGCTTATCTTTGCCACCGTGGTTTCCTGCGCCGCCGGCGCGCTGGAGGCGGGCACCGCCTTTATCCTCGGGCTGGTGGTCGATACCGCAGTCGGCAGCGGGCCGGAGAACCTGTTCACCCCCGCCAACCTGCTCAAGCTCGGTGCGGCGGCGGGGTTCTTCCTGGTGGTGCGGCCGGTGCTGTTCGGGCTGTCCTCGGCGGCCAACTCCATCGCCGTCGGGCCGAACGTGAACCCGATGGTGCTGGCGCGACTGCACCGCTGGACGCTGGGCCAGTCGGTGCAGTTCTTTGACGATGATTTCGCCGGGCGCATCGCGCAGAAACAGATGCAAGCGGCCAACGCCGTGACCAACGTGGCGGTGGAATCGATCAACGTGGTGGCCTTTGCGCTGGCCTCCATCGTCGGATCACTGGTGCTGATGACCGCGATCGGCTGGCATGTGACGCTGGTGTTCCTGGTCTGGTTCGCCGCCTATCTGCTGACGATCCGCTGGTTCCTGCCGCGGGTGCGCGAACGCGCGGCGGGCCGGGCCGGGGCGCGGGCGGTGGTCTCGGGGCAGATCGTCGACACCATCACCAACATCAAGACGGTCAAGCTCTTTGCCCACGCCGATCACGAGGATCGCGCCGCGCTGGGCGCGTTGCAGGGGTTCCGCGACCGGGCGCTGGGGTTCGGCCGGCTGGCGGCCCTGTTCCGGTTCTGCCTGATGTGCCTGGCCGGGCTGCTGCCGGTGCTGTTGATCGGCGCCACGCTGCTGCTGTGGCAGCAGGGGCAGGCGAGCGAGGGCAACATCGTCGCCGCCGGGGCGGTCGCGATCCGGCTGTCGCAGATGACCGGCTGGGTCAGTTTCGCGCTGATGGGGATCTATTCCGATATTGGCGAGGTCGAGGACGGGATGCGCACGCTGACCCCGCCCGTGCGGCTGCAGGATGCGCCGGATGCGCAGCCGTTGCAGGTGCCGGCGGGCGAGATCGTCTTTGACCATGTCAATTTCGCTTATGGGCGCGCGGTTGGCGGGGTTTCCGACGTCGATCTGACCGTACGCGCGGGCGAAAAGCTGGGCATCGTCGGTGCCTCTGGCGCAGGGAAATCGACTCTGGTTTCGCTTCTGTTGCGGCTCTATCAACCGGAATCGGGCCAGATCCGCATCGACGGCCAGCCGGTGGAAGAGGTCACCCAGGAAAGCCTGCGCCGCCAGATCGGGATGGTCACGCAGGAAACCGCGATGTTCAACCGCTCGGCGATGGACAATATCCGCTATGGCCGGCCAGAGGCCGCCGACGACGAGGTGCGCCGCGCCGCCGAAAAGGCCGAGGCGCATGGCTTCATCGGCGATCTTCAGGACCATGCGGGGCGCAAGGGGTATGATGCGCACCTGGGTGAACGGGGCGTGAAACTGTCCGGCGGGCAACGGCAGCGAATCGCGCTGGCCCGCGCGATCCTGAAGGACGCGCCGATTCTGGTGTTGGACGAGGCGACATCGGCGCTCGATTCCGAGGTCGAGGCGGCGATCCAGACCGCGCTGGGCCGGGTGATGCAGGGCAAGACGGTGCTGGCCATCGCGCACCGCCTGTCGACCCTGTCGGAGATGGACCGGATCATCGTGCTCGATCAGGGCCGCATCGTGGAAAGCGGCACCCATGACGCGCTGCTGGCCTCCGGCGGCCTCTATGCGCAGTTCTGGGCGCGACAGTCGGGCGGATTTCTGCAGACCGACGCGGCGGAATAAGCTTTTTCCGGGTCGCTGGCCCGGGTATCAACCGGGAATGGCCGAGCAATTCATCATCGAGCGACTGGGACATCAGGGCGACGGTGTCGCGCCGGGGCCGGTCTTTGTGCCGCGCGCCCTGCCAGGGGAGGTCGTCGAGGGGGTGCGCGCCGGCGATCGCCTGGGCGAGGTGCGGATCGTGGCGCCCTCGGCCGACCGGGTGAAGGCGCCCTGCCGCCATTACCAGGGCTGCGGCGGTTGCGCCCTGCAGCACGCCAGCGACGATTTCGTCGCCGCGTGGAAGGTGGATGTGGTTAGAAAGGCGTTAACCGCCCAGGGACTCGAGGCGGTTTTCCGTACAATCCGGACCTCGCCCGCGCGGTCCCGGCGCCGCGCCACCTTCGCCGCGCGGCGCACAAAGAAGGGGGCGCTGGTCGGCTTTCACGGCCGCGCCTCGGAGACCATCGTCGAGATCCCAGATTGCCAGTTGCTCGATCCGGCGCTTTTGGCGGCGCTGCCGGTGGCCGAGGCGCTGGCGATGGCCGGTGGCAGCCGCAAGGGCGTGCTTTCGGTTACCGCCACCCTGTCCGAGGTCGGGCTTGACCTTGCGGTGAGCGGGGGCAAGCCGCTGGACGGGCCGCTGCAACAGGCGCTGGCGCAACTGACCGAGCGGCACGGGCTGGCGCGGCTGGCCTGGGACGGCGAGGTGATCGCCATGCGCGCCCCGCCGGTGCAGCGGTTCGGCGCCGCGTCGGTGGTGCCGCCGCCGGGGGCCTTTCTGCAGGCCACGCGGTCGGGCGAGGCGGCGCTGCTGGAGGCGGTGCGCGAGGCGGTGGGCGATGCACGGCGCATCGTCGATCTGTTTGCGGGTTGCGGCACCTTCTCGCTGCCGTTGGCGGAGCGGGCCGAGGTGCATGCGGTCGAGGGCGACCGGGCGATGACCGCCGCGCTGGATGCCGGTTGGCGCAAGGCGCAGGGATTGAAGGCGGTGACCACCGAGGTGCGCGACCTGTTCCGCCGTCCCCTGATGCCCGATGAGCTGGCGCCCTTCACCGCCCCGTTCGAGGCCGCCGTTCTGGACCCGCCGCGCGCCGGTGCCGAGGCGCAGGTGGCCGAGCTGGCCAAGGCGCGATTGCCGAAGATCGCCTATGTGTCGTGCAACCCGGTGACCTTCGCGCGCGACGCGGCGCGGCTGATCGCGGCCGGCTATCGCCTGAATTGGGTGCAGGTGGTCGACCAGTTCCGCTGGTCGGCGCATGTGGAGCTTGCGGCGGCGTTCACGCTGGCGGATACCACAGGCAACTAGGCAGGAGACAGGGATGTTTTTCAGGACCCGACTCGAGCGCTTTCTCGAACACCCGCGTTTCGGGCAGTTCATCACCGGGGTGATCGTGGTCAACGCGGTGCTTCTGGGGATGGAAACCTCCGATACGCTGATGGTGCGCGCCGGGCCGATGATCGAGGGGCTGGACAAGCTGTGCCTGGCGATCTTCGTGGTCGAGATCGCGATGAAGATGGTGGCGCAGAACTGGCGGTTCTTCACCTTTGGCTGGAACCTCTTTGATTTCTTCATCGTCGGCATCTCGCTGGTGCCGGGGGCGCAGGGGCTTTCGGTCCTGCGGGCGCTCAGGATCCTGCGGGTGCTGCGGGTGATCTCGGTGGCGCCGCGATTGCGCCGCGTGGTCGAGGGGTTCATCACCGCGCTGCCGGGCATGGGCAGCGTGTTCTTCCTGATGGCGATCATCTTTTACATCGGGTCGGTGATCGCGACCAAGCTGTTCGGACCGGCGTTTCCCGACTGGTTCGGCACGCTGGGGCTGAGCGCCTATTCGCTGTTCCAGATCATGACGCTGGAAAGCTGGTCGATGGGGATCGTCCGCCCGGTGATGGAGGTGTTCCCGCATGCCTGGGCGTTTTTCGTGCCCTTCATCATGGTCACCACCTTCGCGGTGGTGAACCTTCTGGTGGGCCTGATCGTGAACTCGATGCAGGACGCGCACCAGCAAGAGGCCGGAGACCGCACCGACGCCTATCGCGACGAAGTGCTGGCGCGGCTGGATGGGATCGAGCGGCGGCTGGGCAAAAATGCCGAGTCGGGGGATAAAAAGTGACTTTGAGATTGTGCCGGCCGAGGGTATTTTTCCGGCGGAGCCTTGAGGCAGAGAAAACGAGATGAAACGACGTACCTTTACATTCGGAGCGGCCGCGTCGCTGGCGCTGGCGGGCTGTTCGAGCAGCAAGTTCCTGACCTATCGCGGCCCGGAGGTGACCTCGGTCGTGGTGAACAAGGGTGCGCGCAGCATGTACCTGCTTCACCACGCCGAGATCCTGAAAAGCTACGCCGTCGATCTCGGCTTTGCCCCGGTCGGCCACAAGACATTCGAGGGCGACGGCAGGACGCCCGAGGGCACCTATTTGATCGACCGGCGCAATCCCAACAGCGATTTTCACCTGTCGCTGGGTATATCCTATCCGAATGAGCAGGACGTGGCGCGCGCGCGGGAGATGGGCAAGCGACCGGGCGGGGACATCTTCATTCACGGCCAGCCGCTGGCGTTTCGCCCGAAGGGGCCGGACTGGACCGCCGGCTGCATTGCGGTGAAGAACCGCGAGATCGAGCTGGTTTACGCCATGGTTCGCGAGGGCACCCCGATCACGCTGAGGGCATGATCGGTCGGGCCGGTCAGCCGCCCATGACCAGCGTCCACCAGATCTTGCCGTTCGGCTCCTGGAACCAGGCAAATCCCATGTCGGTCGCGCGTTTTTCAAGGATCACCGACCGTGTTCCAGGCTCTTCCATCCAGGCGGCGAGGGTTTCCAGCTCGGTCTCGTAGGTTTCCGAGATGTTCTCTCCCAGCATGGCGCCGTCGTATCCGGCCCGCTGCACCCGGTCGAGCGGCGAGGAGCCGTCGGAGCCGAAATGCCAGGGGCGATTCTGCACCGACATGTCACGCGAATGGGTCGCGGAGGCGGCGTTCAGCCGCGCATTCAACTTTACCGGCGGCACGCCGGCCGCCGAACGTAGCGCATTGACCGAATCGAGCATCCGGTACTCCACCTTCGAGGAGTCGCCCTGACGGATGCGGTAGACCTTGGTCGACAATCCGCTGGCGCTGGTTCCCGTGCCTTGCGTGTCATAGCCCGTGTCACAGGCTGCAAGGACCAGGAAACCGGCAAAAAGGAGCATGAAAAAACGCACGGCAGTCCACCCTGACAATTGCTGTTTCCCTAGCACTTATCGCGCCGTTGCAGCCGGCGCAAACGGACAAGGCCGCCGATTGGGCCATTTTCAACGGTTTGGTTTGCGACTGCGGCATTCACGCCATATCATGGTGGGCATTGGGGACCAAAGAGCAAGGGATAACATGTCATGTCGAAATCCTCATTCCTGACGCCCAGCCGCAGGGCGTTTCTGGCCGGAAGCGCGGCCTTGATCGGCACTCCTGCCCTGGCGACCGAGGAGGACGCGGAATACGATCCTCTGCGCCCGCCGCCCGAACCGGAACCCGCGGTACGGCGCAACATCTCGAGCTTCCGTTCGTTGAGCTGGCAGCCGTACTTCAGCCACCTGCGCAAGGGCGCGATCCTTGTCGACACGCGGTCAAGGGCGCTGCACTACTGGTCAGAAGACCACGCGACCTACAAACTCTATCCATCGAGCGTTCCGCTCACCGATGAATTGACCCGTCGCGGACGCACCAGCGTGATACGCAAGGTGGTGGGCCCGAGCTGGTCGCCGACCCCTTCGATGAAGAAGCGGAATCCGGAGTGGCCGGACTATATTCCCCCCGGCCCGGACAATCCGCTTGGAACGCACGCATTGTACCTGAGTTGGAAATACTATCGCATCCATGGAACCCATGACACGCGCAAGATCGGGCGGCGATCGTCGAACGGGTGCATCGGGCTTTACAATGAACATATTGCGGACCTGTTCGGGTTCGCGAAAGTGGGCACTCAAGTGTTGCTAATTTGACGACATCACGACGCTGCAAGCGCGAAAGGCCGAAACAAGAGTTTGCATTCCGGCCGGTTAGCTGCTTAAAAAATTCCACGAGGTAAGTCTTGGGTGCGCAAGCTCGCATTGGAGGTTTGCGCAAAATCTGGAGGTTAACATGAAGAAACTCGTTCTCGCCGCTGCCCTGGCCGCTGCCGCTTCGACCGCAACTGCCGGCACCCTGGCCGAGCCGATGGTGGAAGCACCGGTGATCGTCGAAGAAGCAAGCAGCTCTTCGTCGGGCATCCTGCTGCCCCTGCTGCTGCTGGTGCTGGTTGGCGCCGCCGTTGCAGGCAGCTAAGCCAAAGCAATACGAATACAGAGAAGGCGGTGGGGTTTCCCACCGCCTTTTTTGTTGCGCAGAGGGTCGGAGGCGGACTGAACGGGCTCAGGCGACCCAACCGGACAGGTTCTCGTCGATGACCGCGCAGAGCGCATCGACATGCGCGTCGTCATCGTTCAGGCAGGGGATGTAGGCAAACTTTTCGCCGCCGGCCTCCTCGAAGCTTTCCTTGATCTCCTCGTTGATCTCTTCCAGCGTCTCGATGCAGTCGGCCGAGAACGCCGGGGCGATCACCGCGATGTTCTTTTTGCCCTGCCGTGCCAGGTCCGCCACGTGTTCGACGGTATAGGGTTTCAGCCACTCCTCCGGGCCGAACTTGGACTGGAAGGTGGTGACCAGATCGCTGTCGTGCCATCCCAGCCGCTCCTTCAGCAGCCGCGTCGTCTTCTGGCACTGGCAATGATAGGGGTCGCCCTGCATCAGGTAGCGCTGGGGCATGCCGTGGTAGGAGCAGACCAGGATATCGGGTTTCCGCGCCATCCCGGCATAGGCCCGTTCGACCGACTGGGCGAGCGCGTCGATGTATTTCGGATGGTCGAAATAGGCCGGTACGGTGCGGCTGGCGGGCTGCCAGGCCTCGTCCATCAACGCGCGAAAGAACTGGTCGTTGGCGGTGGCCGATGTGGCCCCGGCATAGTGCGGGTAAAGCGGAAAGAACAGGATGCGCTGGCATCCCGCGGCCACCATCTCGCGCACCTTGGAGCGGGTCGAGGGGTTACCGTAGCGCATGCAGAAATCGACCATCAGCCCATCGCCGTGCCGGGCCTTGAGCGCGGCGGCGATCCTGGATGTCTGGGCCTTGGTGATCGTCATCAGGGGGCTTTCGTTCTGCTCCTCGTTCCAGATCGATTTATAGGCGGCGCCGCTGGAAAACGGCCGCTTGGTCAGGATGATGAGTTGCAGCAAGGGTTGCCATTTCCACGCCGGGTAGTCGATGACCCGCTGATCCGAGAGAAACTCGTTCAGATAGCGGCGCATCGGCCAGTAGGAATAATGATCCGGCGTGCCGAGGTTGGCGAGCAGGACGCCGGTTTTCGGCGCGGGGATCTTGGGGTGATCGGCGGGGGCGTGCGCGGGGCGGGCTGCGTCGGTCATGGGGCGATCCTGATTACGGGGGTCAAAGGCTCAGATAACGGGATTTGGCCACCCGTCAATCTGCCAGCGGGTTTTCGGTCGTATTCAGCGCATCGGCCAGCCGCGCCTGCGCCGATCCGGGGCGCAGCGGTTTGGGCTGGCTGTCCGAGGGCGCCCAGCCGGTCAGGCCGACCAGTTCGAAACTGGCGCGCAACCGCCCCTGCGGCGTGCGGAAATGTTGGGCATAAAGCGCGCCGGCACGGGCAAAGACGGCGCGCCGGGTGGGGCGACGCAGCCGGCCGGTCAGCACGTTGGTTTCCCCCATGCCGCGCAGGTCGTGCATCAGGTGGGTCAGGTCACGGTATTCGGCGGTGAGCGTCATGCTGTCGGCAACCGGCAGCGCCAGCCCGGCGCGTTGCAAGAGCGCGCCGAGGTCGCGAATCTCGGCCATCGGTGCAACCCGGGGCGACAAGCCGCCGGTGATCTCGGTTTCGGCCTGTCCAAGAACCGCGCGCAGTTCCTGCAGGGTTTCGCCGCCCAGCAGGAAGACGAGCAGGAGCCCATCCTCCTTCAGCGCGCGGCGGCATTGGATCAGCTGGCCGACCGGGTCATTGGACATGTGCAGGCACATGGCGTGGATCACCAGGTCCTGCGCGCCGGGCTCCAGATCGAGCGTGTCGTCGTCCCCGACGATGCGCGCATCCGGGAAGGCGGGCTGCCACAGAGCCGGGAACGGGGTGACGATGGCCGGCGCCGTAAAGGTTCTCTTAACCAACGAAAGGCGATCCTGAGCCTCGTCCAGTGCCGCGCGGTGCAGGAACAGGCTGGCCTCGCTTGCGCGGGCGCGGCGGGCGGACAGGGTGGACCTGTCGAACAGGGGGGGCGCGGATGTCATGGGCGCAAACTAGGGTGTTGCGCGCGGGGATACAAACCGCTGTCGCACTGATCTACCCGCCGCGCTGCCTTGGTTGCGGTTCCCAGGTGGAGAGCGATTTCGGCCTTTGCAGCGCCTGCTGGCGTGACACCCCGTTCATCGACGGCACCGTGTGCGAGGGCTGCGGCATTCCGCTCCAGGGGGTGGCGGACGGTCATCGGATCGAGTGTGACGACTGCATGCAGACCCCGCGGCCCTGGCGGCAGGGGCGGGCGGCGCTGCTCTATGCCGACCGGGCGCGGCAGCTTGTTCTGGCGCTGAAACACGGCGACCGCTCCGATATTGCCTGCCCGGCGGGGGGTTGGATGGCCCGTGCGGCACGCCCGTTGTTGGGGCCCGACACGCTGATCGCGCCGGTGCCGCTGCATTGGACGCGGCTTTTGCGGCGGCGTTACAACCAAGCGGCGCTGCTGGCCCGGGCGCTGGCGCAGGAAACCGGGGCAGAGCTTTGCCCGGATTTGCTGGTCCGCATCCGCCGCACCCGCATGCTTGACGATGCCACCGCCGAAGAGCGGCTGGAAATCCTGCGCGGGGCGATCGCGGCGCACCCCCGGCGGCGGCTCAGGATGGTCGGTCGCCCGGTGCTTCTGGTCGATGACGTGATGACCTCGGGGGCGACCCTGGCGGCCTGCACGGCGGCCTGTCACGCCGCCGGGGCGGGGTCGGTCGATGTGGTGGTACTGGCACGCGTTGCAAAGGATGACTAAATCCAGCACAAACGACGTATCCAGAGGATGAGATATGAAACCGGTCGAGATCTATACTTCCCCCATGTGCGGATATTGCCACGCGGCCAAGCGGCTGCTGACGCAAAAGGGCGTGTCCTTTTCCGAAATCGATGTCTGGGCCAGCCCGGACCGCAAGCCGGAGATGATCCAGCGCGCCGGCGGACGGCGTACCGTGCCGCAGATCTTTGTCGGGGAAACCCATGTGGGCGGCTGCGATGAGCTTTATGAGTTGGAGCAAGACGGTAGGCTCGACCCGCTTCTGGCCGTGTCATGAAGACCGCGCTGGCGCAGATGACCTCGGGCGACGATCCCGGCGACAACCTCCGGCAGGTCCAGTGGATGCTGGCCGAGGCGGCGGCGGAGGGGGCGGAGTTCGTGCTGACGCCGGAGGTGACCAACTGCGTCTCGGCCAGCCGCAGCCAGCAGAACGAGGTCCTGCGCCCGGAGGCCGAGGACCCGACGCTGGCCGCACTGCGCCAGCAGGCCGAGGAGCTGGGCATCTGGCTGCTGATCGGATCTCTGGCGTTGAAGACCGACGACCCGGACGGGCGCTTTGCCAACCGGTCGTTCCTGATCGGGCCGGATGGCGGCATCCGCGCGCGCTATGACAAGATCCACATGTTCGACGTGCAGGTCACGCCGGAGGAAACCTATCGCGAATCCGATGGCTTCCGGCCGGGCGACCGCGCGGTACTGGCCGAAACCCCGTTCGGCGCGGTGGGGATGACGGTGTGCTATGACGTCCGTTTCCCGCATCTGCATCAGGCATTGGCCCGTGCCGGGGCCGAGATCCTGACCGTTCCGGCGGCCTTCTCGCCGGTGACCGGCGCGGCCCATTGGGAGGCGCTTTTGCGCGCCCGGGCGATCGAGACCGGCTGTTTCGTCTTGGCCCCGGCGCAGACCGGGACGCATCCGGCGACCCGGGGCAAGGCGCGGCGCACATACGGGCACAGCATGGCAATCTCACCCTGGGGCGAGGTTCTGGTCGATGGCGGGACCGAGGCCGGCATCCACGTCTTTGACATGGACCGGGCGCTGGTGGAGGATGCGCGCGCCAAGGTGCCCTCGCTGAGCCATATCCGGGACTTTCAAGGTCCGTAACCGCAGAACCCGATGACCGAAGACAGCAACAACCCCCTTGCGGTGGCCCTGTTCAGCGAGTTGCTGACCGCCGACCAGCTTTTGCGCAACCGGCTCAGCCGGGTGTTGCCCAAGGGCATGGAAATCTCGCATTTCTCGGTGCTCAACCACCTGATCTTCGTGCATGACGAGCGGACCCCGGCGCAACTGGCCGATACCTTTCACGTCACCCGCGGGGCGATGACCAACACGTTGAACAAGCTGGAATGGGCCGGTTACGTGCATATCCGCCCCGACTGGGACGATGCGCGGCGCAAGATGGTGGCGATCAGCCCGGCAGGAAAACAGGCGCGCGACCAGGCGGTGGCGGCGATTGCCCCGATGATCAACCGGGTGGTGGGCGAGCTGGGCGCGGACAAGGTGCGCGCGGTGTTGCCGGTGCTGCGCGAATTGCGCGTCAAACTGGAACAGGGTGATTAGGCACGCGGGCGGCTCAGTCCGCCGCGATTTCAGCCCCGCTTCACGCTTGCCGTGACGTAGTTCACGCTCAGGTCGCGGTCGGAAATGCTCCAGCTCCAGCCGACCGGGTTGAACACGAAGCCCTTGCGGTCCACGGGTTCCACCCCGGAATTCGCCAGCAGCTCGAACAGCTCGTCCGGGGTGATGAACTTTGACCACTCATGGGTGCCGCGCGGCAGCCAGCGCATCACCACCTCGGCCCCGAGGATGGCGACGGCGTAGGATTTCGGGTTGCGGTTGATGGTCGAGCAGATGTGCAGCCCGCCCGGTTTCAGCAACTGCCGGCAGGCGGTGAGATAGGACAGCGGGTCGGCCACATGTTCGACCACCTCCATGTTCAGCACCACGTCGAACTG
>Ga0209692_10004489_pt1 | contig 12574 bp, 7 predicted proteins | sample tdDd472_FD_187129 | JGI IMG/M metagenome (GOLD analysis project Ga0209692, IMG submission 187129) | Marine sediment microbial communities from the Atlantic coast under amendment with organic carbon and nitrate - tdDd47.2 (SPAdes)... | ecosystem: Environmental > Aquatic > Marine > Coastal >...
CCGTTAATATGAAACGGTAAACAATATCTGACCACTTCAGGCCATCACTGTAAGAAAAAGCAAACACTTTGCCGATATCTAAACTTCTAAATTGTCTATGTTAGAATTTACTCAATATCAGCTATAGACCAAATCCCGTTGAAGATATTTTAAAGGAAGCTTTGAAAACAAAAAAAGCAGACCTCCAGAGAAATCTACTTCACTAAAAATATAATGTTTTCTCCAAAAGATTATATTTGGAATTGGGTGAAAATAACTGATTTTGACCTTAAGGAGTAATTAGAAGTATAAGCCAATTAATGGCTACCTTTCCAGAAAGCAGATATTTATAATTGTTGAGGGAAAATGGAGGGTGAAAAATTAACACAGGCCATAAATTATTCTCTAGTTCATAGAGTATTGGTCATGATAGTGATTCATCAAGTTGTTCGAGAGATGTCACAATTGTTCCAACAACAGCATGGTCGAACTCTTCTCTATCGCTTTCTTCGTGAGTACCTTTATTAAGGTATAACCAATGAGGATCTTGTCCATTCACGCCAAGCAAGTTTTCAAAAGCATCTAAAATTCCATCCTTATTGGGAATATCTGCTTTTGACCTATTCATTTTTGAATTCAAGTTTTCTACAAGCGCCCTAAGATCCCATGGGGCATTTGGATTACGCCTTGAAACACTTACTAATGAGTCAGTATTGTCACAGTATTTACCGTAGTGAAACCATGCCTTTTCACATAAATGCTCCAAAGCCCGACGGGATGACATAAGAGCATCTCGATACTCAGCTTCTCTATACAACTCTGTCGCCGCAAGTACATAATTAGTAGGTCTTTTAAGTGAACAAACTTGTACATGATTTTCCCCCGTCTGAGGTAGAAACTTATAAGATTCAGACTCTAGTGCAGCTTTTTTACCAATTAGTTGATGAGTGTCCTTAAAAAATTCATTTCCATGACACGCCAAAATAATTTGCTTCTCTTTGAAGTAATCATCTTTGAACAATGTTTCTCTAATAGCACCTCGGTGCTCATCATCAATCGCATTCACTGGATCATCAAAGATCAATAATGGGCTGTTTGTTTTCAGGTTCTTCGCAAGCAAAATAGCCAAGCCCATGCAGCGAATATGCCCCTCACTAAGAATATGCAAAGCATCAAAGAACTTTTCAGGTTCCGATTGATATGCGATTTCAATACATTTTCCTGGCGCTAGTGGCAACTTAATTTCGGCCAATAGATCTTTCGGTGCATCATTTCTGTTAAAGGAGTTGTACAACTGAACAACTAAGTCACCAAGATCAGCTACCAGTTTACTAGGCAACTCTTCTTTGTATTCAACGAGCAGGTTTACAAAGTTACGGTAATCTTCTGCAATCTGTTGATTAATTGCGATAAGCGATTTTTCAGCTTCAACATCTTCGAGAAGTTCTTTGTTCTCTTTATCAAAAGCTTCAATAGCCTCATTTGCCCTTTGGATAGACTCTTCAAGAGTACTACGTTTAACTTGCAGCTTTGTTAATTCATCTTTAAATCTACGCAACTCTGAAAGCCTAGCCTGCTTTGAGGCACGTTCTAAATTAGTTTTATTAATTTGGGCATCTCTCTGTTCCAGTTTTTGAACCTGATCTTTCAATGACCACCATAGTGTTGTTAATTCTTCACTATCTGATTCTAGTGCTTGCCACCAAGCCCAATCGAGCTGATCTTCATTTTCAACTAAACAAACTTGTAACAAGTTTTTATTTTTATCGATATTGCTATATTCCAGACAGGCACTTACTATTTCATAAACAGATTTAATTGCTTCGGTAAATTCGGTTTTCAGCTGCTCATGCTCTTGCTCTAATTGGGCTAAATGACCTAATTTTTTTAGTTCATCTTCTGCTAGCACATACGGGTTCTTTCTTAATTGTTCTAGAGGTGTTTTACAAGCAGGACAAATATCTTTGCTCACTTCTTGCAGATCAAGTACAGCACCATATAACTGCTTGAATGAAAGCCCTTCACTTGCTTTGGAAAGCTCAACGAATTTGTCGGTTAATTTTTGATAGCTTGATTCAACCTTTACCTTGTTTAAATCCAACAATTCGATAGTCAGGCCTGTTAGTTGAGGTTGTTTTTGTTGTAGCTCAGAATCAAGTACTTGGATTAAGCCAGGATTTTCATCCGTACCCAAATCAACGGCCATTTGTGAAACAGTTGTATCTTTCTTATATTGATTCGCTAGCTTCGCTTCGTTTTCCATTTGTGTAACTAGGGCTTCATTACTGCCTTCAATCGATAGTTTATGTATCTCAAGGCCTTGCTGCTTTTGTTTTAGAAGTTCGCTTTTTTTACCTACAAGATCAATATGGCGTTCATCAAGTTCACGGCTAAAATTTTTCACAAAGTCATTAAAACTTTCCAAACCGAATAAACTTGAAATTATCTCACTTTGCTTGGCTGGTGCATGTGCTGCAATACGGGAAAAATTATCAATACGGTTTTTCTCGACAAAGCAAAACTTGTATAGAGCTGCATTAGGAGTAACCAAAAAGGATTCATTTTTATTGTCGAAACCTTCAATAACAGGGGGAAAAAATCGGTTTATGTGAGCATTTTTAAGGTAGTTTTGCTGGTTTACGAAGCGCTTACTTTGAGCTTCTTCAACCGAACCTAACAATCCATATTCCAGAGCTTCACAGAAACTTGACTTGCCTGTACCATTGGGGCCGTAAATCAAAACAAGTAAGCTATGGAGATTTAGGGTTTCCTCTTTAGCAAAACCTCGAAACGGCCCAATTTTGATGGACTTAAGTTGCTTAATGCTCTCTTCGGTATCGCCAGTTTCATTGGAAATATCTTCAATTACATCCGACAAATTGTTCCAATTGCCATAAGTGAGTTCTACTATCTTTTTGGCACGCCTACTTTGTGCAGTTCCAAGGGGAATAACTTCCTCTAGATGGGCAAGAATTAGATTGGCAATTTTACGGACCCCTGATGAAACGACTTCACTATTTAGAGTTTGCAAAAATTGCAAGTATTCATTCTTGACCATTATTTGTCCTTTCCTTTGTAGGGTAATTTATTGGTATTAAATCATACTGTTTACTATAGTATTCTTCAACTGAGCCATAATGATTATTAAAATTACCGCTTTTAATACTAAATTGTATTCCTTATAATACCTGGCAATTAACTCTTTGGGACGATTGATGCTATTTGGTTTATTTTAATTTTGCCCCTTATCTAGCTTCTTATCTTGTCTAAATTTGACTTAATTCTCAAAAATATAATTTTTTATCTAAAACATTATATTTCCTTTAACTGTGCTGCCTACAGCAAGGCAATAACTCTTCCTAACACTAAAATATAATAAAAAGTGACTATATGGCCCAAAAGATTATATTATTTTGATCTGATGACAATGACTGGTTTGGGGTATATTGGCTCAAATTGCACATAAACCCGAAATTCAGCTAAGGGTTGCAAGCGGTATATGAATGATCGAGTTAAGATATACATAAATATGAATCATTTCAATCAGGCATAAAAAAGGACCATTTGAAGTTCATCAAATGGTCCTAACAGGATTGAGTTTATAATTCTATGGTTTTAGCGATAGCTAAGGCTTCTTTCTGACCAATGTTTAAATAAGCAGAAGTTGACGTGACGGATTTCTGGCCGAGTAATTGTCTCACCGCTTCGATGTTACCGGTTTTCTCATAAACAATTGAGGCTTTGGTACGCCGTAAACTGTGAGTACTGACGTTTTCTGGATTCATTCTGGCTAAAGTAGCCCAATATTTTACCAATCGTCGATATTGTGTGGTGGTAATGGGTTTATCACCACCTTTTCTTAAACTGGTAAATAACGGTTCAGCAGTTGCCTTGTTCGTTTGTTTAATCCAATTGGTCAGAACGTCTCTGGTTGCATCCGACAACATGACCAAATTTCCTTGATTGGTCTTTTGTTGTTTAATGAGTATTTGCTCTTTGATTTGGCCTTGGAAATCGGTTACATCTTCTACGGTTAGCTTTAATAAATCACTGGCACGGAGCATCGTATCGATCGCTGTCGAAAATAAGGCTAAATCTCTTAAGTTATTTTCAGCAAATAGAATCGATTTAATGAGTTTGATTTGAGCGGGAGAAAAGGGGGCCTTCTGACCCACCACCTTCCCCTTGTTCCATGCTTTTCGTTTCATGGTTTACCTCCTTGAAATAATGTTCGGTTTTGGTATTCAATCTCTCATTACTGAACATTATAGTATTTTAATTTGTTTTCCTTAAAATAAGCTGTTGAATTACAATGATATTAGTAGTCTTTTAATGTTTGCTTTATACATAAGCGAACATTGTTTTTAGGCAAAAAAAAGCTCAATCTGGTCATGAGTCAGATTGAGCTTTTAAGGTTGATGATGGATAGTCCGTTATCGATTTCTATCATCAAATTCTACCACTGATGAATTCATCAGCCGCCGACGGCTGGGCACGTACCCAGCAGTAATGGTATTTTGTGTTTTGTATTCGCTTGTAAAGTGGCTTCAACAGCAAACCTATGGTGAGCAATAAATCGATTTATCGGTTTCATGGATTGCCATTTCCAGTCCACCAGGTTAAGCGATAGCTTCTTTTTTAGGCAGTTAATAAATGTTAAATGGTGTTTGTTGTTAATTAGGGAAATCCAAGTTTCCCTAGCGAATAATAAATGAATCAAGTTAATGGTTAATCGGTTATAAAATGTTAACCGGTGGGCGCTTGTTAAAACCAGCATCCACCGATTCACTGTGGATTTGAACATAGCGTCCTCCTTGTTTGGGTTAAGATAAATCCTTTTATATTATAGTATTTTATTTAGATTTCATTAAAATTTGATGTTTAACGAAGAACAAGAATTTTTCCAATCGAAAATTTTATAATGTTTTTATCAATCATTTATTTAAGTTATTAAGGCTAATGCAATTACATTGTTTTTAAAGCTCACATTGATCAGCCCCAAGACTTAAAATTTTGATTTATTAAGAAACGATTTAAGGTATTGAAAATGTTATAATACTTTCTCTGTTCTGAGGAGATAATGTATTGAAAATAAAGCGTTTAGATCACCATGGTATTGTTTCAGGTGTCATTGATGACTTAGAAATCGTCGAGCTGATAGATCAGCAAATTCATCAGGATGAACAGCAGGAAATCACCACAGGTGAAGCCGTAAAAGGAATGATAATGAATGGTCTAGGATTTTCTAATCGTCCCTTGAGTTTAAGCCCCCAGTTTTTCACTAATTTACCGATGGAACACTTGTTCAGAGTAGGCGTTAAGGCCAGTCACTTCAATCGACATAAACTCGGTCGAACCTTAGATCAATGTTATGATTATGGCACCAGTCAATTATTTTCACTGATTTCGGAAAAAGCCTGTCGGCAGGCTCAGGTAAACACAGTCTTTCAGTCATTAGATACCACCAGTTATTCATTAAGTGGTGATTATGAATCCACCATGGAAGATGAAGATTCGACGGCAATCCGCATTACCCACGGTTATAGCAAAGACAGTAGACCGGATTTGAAACAAGTGGTCCAGGAAGTTATCGTGAGTCAAGATGGTGGCGTTCCGCTTGCCTGTAAAGTCTGGGATGGCAATGCATCCGATAATAAGATTTTCAAGGCACGAACTAAAGCCTTGATTGAATCATTTAAATCCAGTTCAATGCCACAATACCTGGTTGCAGATAGTAAGCTTTATCATAAAGATAATGCCGAGTTCCTATCGCAAGTACAGTTTATCACCTTGGTTCCTTCCACGATTAACCTGGAAAAAGAGACCATTAGTCAGGCCATCACATCAGACAATTGGACTGGTATTGATGACAATTACCGCTATCAAAGTCATCTCATCGAGCATATGGATATTTCGCAACGTTGGATAGTGGTGTATTCCAAAGCCGCCACAAGCAGAGCTAAAAGAAGCATCAGTAAACAGGTGTTAAAAGCACAAACGAAGCTGGAAAAAGATTTATTTCACTTACAAGCCCAGCGCTTTGCTTGTGAGACAGATGCAAACAAGGCGATGGATAAGTTAGCCAAAAAATTGAAGTATCACCGTTTGACACGGAGACAGTGTATTACTCATCATCAGTATGCGGGTAAAGGAAGGCCGTCTAAAAATACGCCCATCGAATCGACAACCTGGCAAATCACGGCGGGTATGGATGAAAACAAAACCGCGATACAACAGGCCATTGAGCAAAAATCCTGTTTTGTTTTGGCGACCAATACAGATGAGTCTGAGCTAGATAATGAGACGATTTTACAGAGATACAAAGCACAATCCAGTGTGGAAAGAGGGTTTCGATTTCTCAAAGACCCGTTGTTCTTTGTTTCCTCTTTATTTTTGAAAAAGCCCAGCCGTATTGATGCCTTGCTGATGATAATGCTATTATCATTGTTAGTCTATTCAATTGCCCAGAGACGCATGAGGGCGAGTATGAAAAAACAAAAAGCGACCGTGCCGAGTCAAATTAATCAACCCAACTCTTCACCGACTTTACGCTGGATCTTTCAATGTTTTGAAGGGATTAATCTTGTCCAAATGACCGAGAAATATGACTACGATGCCATTTGGCTAGATGGTATGGATGAACTACGACAGAGAATTGTCTCTTATTTAGGCGAAAGGGTCACCTGGCTTTATAAAAATCAAAATTTTGCTATTGAGGGTAGATCAATGTGAGCTATAATGGTGAAAACTTCAATAAAGAATTCATTAAACAGTGGCATTGCAGAATAACATTTATAAAATTGGGCAGAAATCATACCTTGTTCATGGCAAAATTCGGTTACGCTGACGCCTTGTTCTTTTTGTTTCAAGATTGCCATTATCTGGCTGTCTCTTTAACGGGGCATGTAATTTTAAAAATAATCAGGTGATTTTAAGTGGACTTTGAATCGGCAGTTAATAAAATTTTATTAGATGAAAATTTTCATCAATTAAATAAAGCTTTAAATTCGACATCTATTTTTCATATGATGAAAATAGAAAACCAAGAAGTCCCATTTTCTAGATTATTGACCTGGATTTTAAATCCTCATTCCAATCATGGTATGGGAGATTATCCTCTGAAAGCTTTTTTAAGAATGTGTTGTCGTTTAGCAATGTCAGATAAGGAGATATCCTTTAGAAATTTACCTAGAGCATTGGATATAGAAAATCTTTCTTCCAGTAATATTGACGTAATCGCTGAATATAAATTTACACTGGATAATTCAGAAGGTCGTTTGGATATTTATGCTTCTATAACTGACTCAAATATAGATATTCCTTTATTGTTAGTTGAGGTAAAAATAGATGCTAAACAACATGATAAACAAACCTATAAATATTTAAAATGGATTCAGCAGCAAAAAAAGGATGATATATTTGAACCATTTTTAATCTACCTTCTTCCTGAATATGATGCAAAAGCAGATCTTGCAAATGGATTTTTACAAATAAATTTTGAGCAGTTAAACGAATGGTTACAAACATTACAAAATTATTCTAAGAGTAACCAAGCAAGCTTTATAATTAATGAACTAGTAATGTCATTAGCTATAACCCAACGGGTAAATAACTATGAATATGATTCTTTGGCAAATAGAGTGAAGGAAGATAACAAAGAGGAAATTGAATATCTAAAAAAAACTCAAAATGACAAATTCATAAATATACATGATAACTTTATACAAGCTTTTAATTATTTGGGAATACGAAATAATCGTATAAAAAGTAAAGGTATAAGCGATGCAATTTTGATTATGCATGAAATAGCTGAAGAGATGTTAATAGAAAAAAAAGATTCGCCTTGGAAAAAATCTGGAGGAATTGGTAGCTTCACATTACATTACAATCCTATACAAGAAAAAATTTCCGGATATATAGGTGTTAAAAATGCCATAAATGTAGATTTTTGGATGGATAGAAATCACAAAGGTTTAAACATAGCAGTATATTCCATAAAAGGAAATATTAATAAAAGTCCATATAACCTAAAAGAAGAAAGTCATATCCGCCGTGGAATAGCAGAAGCTTTAAGACAGTGTATGCGAACTTCACCAGTCCAAATTGAAATTAATGAAAAAAAAGATAGTTACCAGATAGGTTTTTTAAATGCTCCGCATATAAGTGGGAGCGATACTTTGAAAGAAAATCAAAAAAGGGATGTTAGGGAAGATGCACAAAGAATTATGCAAACTTTAGTTGAACTAGAACCAACATTACAATACTGGAGTAAATCAAATCTGAAAGAACTATTTATGTAAGCTGTAAAATTCAAATTCCTATATTTGAATTTCTTCATCATGCAAGCTAGTATCTGGAAATGTGTTTTTCATCGCTAGATGATGATTTTCATCAACTCTTTCAATAAAAAGTTTATCGAATCTAAGTCTTTCACTAGCATATTTTAAAGAACCTGGATTAAATTCAGTCGCCTTTAAAACCATTTCACTGTCATCTCTCAATTCATCACTGGCATACCGTAAATTCCAACCATTTCTTTCAATCGCTTTCAAGACTACGTCTTTATCATTTCTTAATGAATTACTAGCAAACTGCAAGGCCAAACCACATTTTAGAATGGATTTTAAAAGATAACTTTTGCTGTCTTCTGTATAATATGGCGACGATTCATCTATTACAGATATTTCTTTATCAATTCGCAAATCATCCAGAGTTTTACTGTTTGGTGCAAACGCTTTTAAAACAACATCCCTATCTGCTTTTAATTCTTCACTTGCAAATTCCAACGCCATTCCATTTGATTGAATGGCCTTTAAAACAAGATCTCTATCTGCTTTTAATTCTTCACTTGCAAATTCCAACGCCATTCCATTTGATTGAATGGCCTTTAAAACAAGATCTCTATCTGCTTTTAATTCTTCACTTGCAAATTCCAACGCCATTCCATTTGATTGAATGGCCTTTAAAACAAGATCTCTATCTGCTTTTAATTCTTCACTTGCAAATTCCAACGCCATTCCATTTGATTGAATGGCCTTTAAAACAAGGTCTCTATCTGCTTTTAACTCTTCACTTGCAAACTCCAACGCCATTCCACTTGATTGAATGGCCTTTAAAACAAGATCTCTATCTGCTTTTAACTCTTCACTTGCAAATTCCAACGCCATTCCACTTGATTTAATATGTTGAAAATAACCATCATGTATCATAGTGGTTCCATTTGATTGAATGGCTTTTAAAACAAACTCTCTATCTTCTCTTAGTTCCGTACTTGCATGTTCTAAAGTCATCCCATTTACATTAACTGCTTTTAAAACGAATTCTTTATCTGCTTTTAATTCCTTGTTAGCATACGATAATGCAAATACATTGGATTCAATAGCCTTTATAGCGATGTCTTTATCAGCTTTTAATTCCTTGCTGGCAAACTCCAAAGCCAATCCATTTGAATTGACAGCTTTCAATACGACTTCCTTGTCCATTATTAAATTCTCGCTAGCATATTCCAAAGCCATTCCATTTAATTCAACAGTTTTTAGAATGAATTCTTTGTCAGCTTTTAACTTACTGCTAGCATATTCCAAAGCATACAAGTCCGACTTTATTGCACTTAAAACAACTTTTTTATCGGCTTTTAATTTGTTGCTAGCATATTCCAGACTGAGCCCATCTGAAATAACCGCACTTAAAACAACTTCTTTATCAGCTTTTAATTCCTCACTAACATATTCCAAAGCCATACCATATATCCCAACAATATTTAAAACAAAATCTTTGTTGGTTCTTAATGTCTCACTAGCATATTCCAAAGCGTTTCCATATGAATTATTAGCTGCTTTTAAAACAATTTCTTTGTCGGCTCTCAAGTCCTCACTAGCATATTCCAGAGATTTCCCGTCTGATTTAATAGCACTTAAAACAACTTCTTTATCAGCTGTTAATTCTTTACTGGCATAAGTCAAAGCAGAACCTTCTAATTCTATAGCTGTTAATATAAATTTTTTATCAGCTTTTAGTTTTTCATCAGCAAACATTAGACTATATGAATCCAATTCAATCGCTGTTAAAACGAATTCTTTATCAGCTTTTAATTCATTGCTGGCATATGCCAAAGCCATTCCGTCTGTTTCAATAGCCCTTAAAACAATGTATTTATCGGCTTTTAATTCCTCGCTAGCATATTCTAGAGCATTTCCGTCCGTACTGATTGCTTTCAATATGAAGTCTCGATCAGATTTAAATTTCTCGATGACTTCACAGGGAAGATAACAACCCGATTCGACTGCCTTTATAGCGACATCTTTATCGGCTTTTAATGCCTCACTAGCATAGAAAAAAGCCTGCTCATCTATATCAATAGCCCTTAAAATAAGGTATTTATCGGCTTTTAGTTCATCACTGGCATATTTTAGGGCGCCATAATCTGATTCTACTGCTTTTAAAACAACTTCTATATCTGCTTTTAATTTTTTACTAGCATACTGCAAAGTCATCCCATCTGACTCGACTGCCTTTAAAACAACATGTTTATCATCACTTATAACTTTTTTTAAATATTTTAATTTAGAAGGGGCTTTTCTTATGATTCGATTGATAAAATTATTTTTATCTTTTAATACTCCGTAATTTATACAAATTAATTTGAAAGTTTCCACAATCTGCATAAACATTGCCTTAATCTTATTTATTGATAAGATATTTTTGTATTCTTCTTCTCCAAACTCTGTTCTCTCTTCAACTCCTGTTATTTTCGCCCTTCTTTTTCGGTTTATTTTTGCAGTTAGATCTCTTATGTTTTGAGGAATAAGTTTAATTAAAAAAATTACCATATAAAAAGGCCATAGGATTAAATGAACGATATTCCACATTTTTTTTAAAAACATACTGATTTCCCGCTTATTTGATTAGTTATTGATATCCATCTTATATTGTATAGAGCAACATTAACTGAACATAAAATATCACAAAAAACGTGTAGACATCAGATATTATTAGCAGAAAGGTAAGCTCTAAGCAATTATGTACTCTACATCCTATTGAAATTTATTTTAATCAATCTAAGCGTCAATAAATGACGCTATTTTGAAGTTTTAAAATAAAACGATAATTTTCCTAGTTCCGTCATTTTTTGTCGCATAGTGCATGTAATCTAGTGCCAACTATGAAAATACTTTGTTAAACATTGTATTGGTAAATTAAATTATATCTGTCCCTGAAGTTGGTTCAGTTGGTTTACTTGGGATAGTTTGTAATAAAAAGGAGACTGAAATGAATATTAAAAAGAGTTTTCAGTTATTTACAGCTTCATCATTAATTGCACTTTCGCTACAAACACAAGCTGAAATAATTAATCATGGCAGGTATTTAACCGATACCGACACTGGCTTAGACTGGCTAGATGTCACCGAAAGTGTTGGCATTTCTTTTGATGATATGCAATATCTTCTAGAAACTGGCGAAAAATTTGAAGGTTGGCGTTATGCAAAAAAAGAAGAAGTAAGACAACTAGTTGAAAATTACACCGGAATAGTCGTACATTTGCCTGATTCGGGTTCTAACTATTTTGAAGATGGTGTCATTGATGGGTTAGTTGATATGTTAGGTAGTACTTTAGATACCTTTGCCATGGAGCAATATGGCACTTCGTGGAATGAATGGGCGGGTTATCCTGAAGGTGGATTTCAATATGTTCACGGTATTACCAGTGATGTTCGAGCCGATGAAAGTTGGGAGGATGGTCAAATGTTATTATATGCATTGTACGATGATGACGTTGATTACACAGGCCCCGATGTACCAAATGACTTCTATACTAGAGCAAGTGTAGACAGTGATTTTGCCCGTTCAAATAACGGCTCTTTTTTAGTTAGAGAATCTCAGTATAATTCGCTACCTTTTTCAGACGAAGAGGAAGCATGTATTATTACTGGGTATACAGATGAGGACTTATCCAGCTCTTACCATACTGGCTTCGAGGAAGGCTATAACGAAGCCTTTGAATTAGGTAAGCAGGTTTGCATAGATAGTCCAGAATCTTGTGGTATAAATATTATTGAGATCGGAAAAGAAGAGCCTAACGATAAAAACAAAATAGAAATTTGTCATAAAAGTAAGCGAACCAAATACGTGCCTAAAAAAGCACTGCAAGATCACTTAAATCACGGTGATACATTCGGGGCATGTATGGATTAACGGAACAAAAAATAGAGGTGGAAAAATTTTTTTTCTACCTCTATTTTTGCAAGAAAGCTGGATTTTTAAAGTATGAGCGTCCAGATATCCATCTGCTATGATCCTTATAAACGAAATCAACACGTTCATTAATCACTTTTTCTTCTGTAAAATTTATATATACGAAAGCAAGCCTCCAAATCACTTCAGCATCTAAAGTCCGGCTTTGGCCAGATTAAGCAGATTAAACTTTTTAAAAACTACAACCACGATAAATACACGGTTGTTGTTACCGACATTTCAGAGTTGAATAGCTAAGCTAAAACGCTATATAACGATACCCTACCGCACCTTTGCTTACCTCATTAAGCTGGTGCGGGGTTAAAAATCTCATCCACTCCTTCCCCTGCAATAGTTCCAAATT
>Ga0209692_10004494_pt1 | contig 12560 bp, 15 predicted proteins | sample tdDd472_FD_187129 | JGI IMG/M metagenome (GOLD analysis project Ga0209692, IMG submission 187129) | Marine sediment microbial communities from the Atlantic coast under amendment with organic carbon and nitrate - tdDd47.2 (SPAdes)... | ecosystem: Environmental > Aquatic > Marine > Coastal >...
AAATTATTGGCTGGGTACGGGCGAGATTTTTTACTTGAAAAAGGAAGGCTAAGTGCTTATCACTAGCTATCACCTTCTAAAGGGCCCTTAGCTCAGCTGGGAGAGCGCATCGCTGGCAGCGATGAGGTCGTCGGTTCGATCCCGATAGGGTCCACCATTTTCCCCTCCATCACCATTCATTGACATTCACCAATAACCGCAGTTATATTGACTTGTGCGGTGCTTCCGTTTCATTAATGTTCGTGGGTTTTCGCAAGTAACCGCCTACATTGTGCCCCCAAATGGGGCATATATGGGGGCATGGTAAAAAGTGCATGAAGGAGATGCCCCCAAAATGAAGCTGAAAGATATACAATGCAGAAACGCTAAACCTAAAGAGAAAGCGTATAAACTTTCTGATGGTGCAGGCATGTATTTAGAAGTTGCACCCAGTGGATCGAAATATTGGCGATTGAAATACAGGATACTGAAAAAAGAAAAGCGATTGGCCCTTGGTGTATATCCTGAAATCTCGCTTGCAGAAGCAAGAGAGAAGAGGGATGGGGCCAAAAAGCTTATTAGAGAGGGAATTGATCCGATTGAGCATAAACGCCAGAAGAAGGCGACTGCTATTCAGAATGCAGAAAACACATTTCAAGCAGTTGCGTTGGAATGGTTTGGTGTTAACGAAGAGCGTTGGAGTAAAAAATATGCTCAAAAGGTTATTCGCGGCCTTGAGCTAAATGTTTTCCCTTATATTGGTATGCGCCCTATCGCTGAAATCACCCCGCCAGTACTGTTGCAGGAGTGTTTGCGCCGTATCGAAAATCGTGGTTCTTATGACATAGCAAGCCGTACAAAGCAAATATGCGGGCAAGTCTTTCGATATGGTATCCAGACTGGGAAATGTGAATGGAATGCGGCTGATAATCTCCAAGGTGCTCTAAAGACAAATAAGGTAAACCATTTTAGAGCAATGGATATTTCAAGGCTTCCTGCATTTCTAAAGGCTTTAGAGCGTAATGAGCCTAGACTATTTAGTAGAACTCGCCGTGCTGTATGGTTGTCTCTTTACACATTCTGCCGCCCTAAAGAAATCCGAATGGCTCGCTGGAAAGATATAGATTTTAAAGAGCGTGTTTGGACCATCCCGGCAGAGTTGATGAAGATGAACCGTGACCATATAGTGCCACTAAGTAGCCAAGCTATTGAGGTTCTAAAAGAGCAAGAGAAAGAAGTTGAAGTTCTCAACACTGAATGGGTATTTCCATCACAATACAAACCACGTAACCCTATGAGCGACGGAACGGTCAATAAAGCTATTAAACGCCTTGGGTTTGGTAAGGAAATGGTTGCGCATGGATTTCGCGCTCTTGCTCGTACAACCATTCGCGAAAAGCTCAAATATGAGAGCGAGATAATAGAAAAGCAACTCGCGCACCAAACCCGTAATCCACTGGGCGAAGCTTATGATAGAACACAGTTTTTAGAAGAACGCGCAGTCATGATGCAAGACTGGGCAGATTATATTGAAAAGCTTATCTAGTCGCAATATCCGTCACTATCTCGTATTTGTCTGCAATATCTGGACGTTCGTCCTTGAGCCTTTGTAGGGTTTCTTCAGATTTATCCATAACTGAAACATTAACTTGTGGCCTGTCAAAGCCAACTAATAAACCAGTCACAACATTAGTTTCTCTTACAGCAATTCTTAAATCACCAATATAATTAACTTTATTAGGCTGAACCGTGAATTGAGGTAAGTGCTTGAAGACACGCAAATCAGGAGTGTAGCCGGTGTAATATTTGCCAGCTTCAAGCTTAATTACAGCAAGAGTACCTTCCTGTGTGCAATTTACACTTGGAGGCATCTTTGCTCCAAATCCCCCTTTATGATTTTCAGGAAAAATATTTACAATCCTACTGAGTGAATTTGGTGTTTTGCATGTCGTTAAGACAATTCCTTCATTGCTTAATAGCGTTTCTCCTGTTTGCATGTTAGCTGTTGTACAGGATGCCAATATTGTTAAAGGCAATATCAAAGAAAAAAATCTAATCATTACTAGTTTTCCTAATGTTTACACATATGTGTAGTGTTTTTCATGTAATTACAGGGCACAAAGAGCATGTATATTGTTTCCCGATTTTCATCTCGCAACTGTTTATAATACTCAAACGTCTTAACTTCTTTGCCTTCTGGAACCTGTCCATGACGTGCGCATGTATATTGCTCAAGTGTCATTGTGGCATTCGGATCAGAGCTGTGCTTGTTCGGAAACTCATCAATATGTGCGAGATAATACTCTCCCGTTTCACAATCAAATTTACCCTCAAGCAGCATTTGACGTTCGATTTTACTTTTGTCCATACTGGCACAAGAGGTCAAAAAGGCCGCTGTAATAAAAAGAGAAATTACTGTTTTCATTGCTAAGTTCCTAACTATTATTAGTATGGCGCTATCGTTCTCTCTACTCTTCTTGTAACACGGCCAATAGTTATATTCTGGTTTGTGTTTGCCAATTCTTCCAATTGTGCCCGCATGTATGTTTTCCCATCTTCTGATGTCACAGGTCGTCTTCGAGAAATCCTGTTTTCATCCAAATATGCTTCTTCCATTTTTGTGTTATGTTTGCATGCATAATCTTCCATGACAGGCATTCCAAAAGTCATGCTGTTCTTATAATCAGACTCTCTTCTAAAATTATCCTTAACCAAAATGAATTCGTCATTTTTACAGTTCTCTTCTAGAACCATCATAATTTGTGGCTCGGCGTGTTTTGGTGTTCTTGTTGTCTGACAACCCGCTGTGATTAGAGATATTCCTATGAGCAAAAGCGCTTTTTTCATTCTAGTTCCCCATTTTTCTGATTGTTTTACAACTTTAGGACTATACATTCTTTTGTATGATAAGCAATATAGGAACATCCTATTTAAAGACCAAAAACACCTGATCGAGAAAGTGCAGGAAATAAATGAAATATACCCTTTTAGTATCTTTGTTGTTTTTAACGAGCTGCGCCGCTTCAAATTATACAGTGAATGATAAAATCAATTCTGATGAGGGTATTGCGGCGTTTACCTTTGATTGCGCTGGCGTGCAAACCATCGATATATATCCATCAGGCACCGTTTATGAGGAGGATGTTCTAAATCCCAGTACATTTAAAAGCGCAGCCAAAGTCCCTTGCACAAGAGAACAAGAAGTCAAGCTGGTTAAGCTGAAAGAAGGAGATTACTTTTTTGGGAGTGTCATGGTGATGGCTATGGCAGGAAGACAGCTAAAAACAAAAAGGCATTATGTACCAGAAACTCGAGCATACAAATTTAGTGTTAAACCAAGTACTGTTAATTACGTCGGTAATGTGATGGCCAGAATTGCGCATTCACATTATGCCCCGCATAGCACAACGATAGCATATAGCTTAGATGTTGATGACTATTACGAAGGGTTTGAAGATCGTTGTTCTGCCGAAAACAAGGCTGTTTTAGCACAATATGATTTGGTTGAAGCAGTGGCGAAAAGGCCTAAAATTAAGGTAAAGGCAAAACCTGATTGGCCAGAAGTTGAACCTCTTACAGCCGAGGAAATAGATATGCTCAAAGAGGCTGCGGAACGGATAGAGCGTGAACAGGGACTTAAAGGTCCAAAACCTAATGCAGAAGAAGAGATCGAGAATCTTAAGAGAATTGTAAACAAGATAGATTGTGAACGGGGTAAAGGTCATAAAGCTTGCTCTACGTCTGAAAGCAATTAAGGACATATTACTAATAAAATGAGGTATATGAGTAACAACCATTTGAACTTTATTGAGCAAGCTAAAAAGGCTTACTCAGAAAAATTCATGGACAAGATTTGTAAAAAGCTTTCAATCACCGATGACATTAAAAAGAAAGATTTTTGTGACTGTGTTATGGATTTCTCTGTTAATTATCTGGATGCCAATGAAATAAACACCGATCGTATACCCGCGCACAAGCAAAAGAAAATTATAGAAGATTACAGATCATCTTTAAAAAAGGCACAACGCAAATTCAGGATACTTGAGCACAACAACGCTACAAGTTCAGAATTTCACGGCACTTTAAGAGAAGAAATTGCAAAAACTGAAAGCAAAGAAATTGAAGAAATGTTTGCTCCTTATATTGATATTGGCGAGGGTGAGTTTTCATTTTGGAGAAGAACACCAAGTCATTTCGATCAACTCTTAGAAGTTATAATCAAGGCTGCAAAAGAAGCTGTTAAAAGTATAGAAAAAGACAGCAAGACCAGTCCAAAGAAACAATATTTACTTGAATGGGTTAACCTAATGCGCAAAGCATGGCCTCATTTCACAGACATAAATTTTGGCTTAGGAGATTGGCTAAAAAACAACGAACTTAAAGGCCATGATAATCAAAAAGGGATGTATAAATCAGTCTGTGTTGATGTTCTTCACGATTTAATCGCTGTTGTTGACAAAGAAATAACACGCTCAGATATAGAGGCCGCTATTAGAAAAACTGAATAATATCAATAGCCTGATATTATAATTTTAAAATTGAAATCATACCTTCAGGGCGGAATGCTTGAACGTTCCCGCGTTTTCGCCGATGCTTATTTGCAGACGACGATAGAACAAACGGAGCAACAAAATGCAACTATCATATTCAATCAAAGAAGCCTGCTCTTTAACGGGTGTCGGGCAAACAAAATTGTACGAGGCAATTAATAAAGGCCTCTTGCCAGCCAAAAAATATGGCAGGCGCACAATCATTCTTAAAAACGATCTTGAATCGTTCCTTTCTAATCTTGAGAGCTTTCCTGCTCGAAATCCAGAAACAGCAACAATGTAATCAAGTTTTGCTCTAGCGGAAGTGGTGAGCTGCTAGAGATTTTGAAGGCAAGGTAGGCAGCTTAATCGCTGTCTGCCAACCCTAAACCTTGCCTTTAAAACCATAATCACCCCGCTGCGTAAGCAGCGGAACATTGCCTCGTTAGAGGCAAAACAATCGTAAACAAGGAGCTCATATGCCTGCCATTTATCTACATGCCAAAAACGACAATATGGCTGTTCGAGAACGTAAACGCAGTGTTGTTAATCTGCGCAACGCCTCTGTAGTCGTCAATCTGGCGCAATACCCAAACTCTGTGCGTTACGCATTCACGCGCAAAATGGGCTACCGGATTGTTTATCAGCCAATCCGCGGCAGACGCTCTAAAAAATATCACGCTTATTTTCCCCATTGGGGGCGATCTATGTAACACGCCCCCCCAGAGATACAAGAAAGGTAAACACAATGAAAAGAATATATCAGAATTTTGACAAGCTAGACGTTGCTTTCCAAGGCGCTTTTCCAAACCACATTCTTGATGTTTTGGAAACAGCAAAACGAGAAGCACAACAAAAGAATGAGCCAGCGCTTGCTTACATCGGTAAGGATGAAATCAAAGTTAAGGTTAAACAAACAGGTAGTTCACAGGGGTATACTTATCTGTTTAATACTGGCCCCGATGGTGAAGACTGGTCTGTTGTAAAATCTCAAGACACATCACGTTGGAATATCCATGTCTCAGTTAGCAGTATGGGGCTTGCCTTACACGGTTATGAAGCGGTTAAAAAGCGCATATATTGGCTACTTGATACTTTTGAAGTAAAGGCGCCAACGGTCATAAACCCAGAAACAGGGCAATTTTTCGTTGAGCCTGTCGAGGCCATTGGCCGTGTTGATTATTGTATAGATTTTATGACTGATTATTTCGAGCCAACATATGAGAACCTAATCGGTTATCGCCTAAAAAAGAAAAGGTTGAATGGCACGTTTAGCGCTGACGGAACAAGCAAAAAGAATGAAACGCTAATGGCGGGCAAATTACCAAACCGTCAGGTAATTCTTTACGACAAGGTTCAGGAAGTTAAAGCTAAGCCCGCAGAAAAATCCTATTGGTGGGATATTTGGGATATCGATCCAAAAACGTTCAAGAAACAAATTTGGCGCGTTGAAGCCCGTGCAGGGAAAAGAGAGCTTAAGGAATATTGGAATATATACAGCTTCGATGATTTGGAGACAAAGATCGGTGATGTGATGGCCTTTATCCTAAGCAAGTACCGCTACGCTATTCCCAACCCTCATGATCGTAATAAAGCACGTTGGAAAAATGCTCCGTTTTGGGATGAAGCAATTGCAACGGTTAAAAAGCGCTTGGAAGCCTATAGCTCCGATGCTGATAGAGGAAAAATCATCCGTGGAACGTGGGAAGAAAAGCGCAATATGTTTCTCAACAACGTTAAAGGCAATGCAATCAATCTAGCCGCGTTGCTTGGTATCGAGATGACAGAATTCCCAAACATATTCGATCACCTTAAAGAAGAAGCTCTAAACGAACTGCAAAATGAAAAATGTGCAGTGGAGCTATACAGAAAGTTTATTCGCGCTCAGGAGCGCTACTCATTTTTAAACATTGAAACACAGGAGAATTAATCATGAATATTTTAAATGAACTCAAAGACACAACAAAACATCCAGTGGTTCTTGCACCGTTAGCAGCAGTACTTTCATCGCCGCTTGCAGCCCCTATATTATCGCTTGGTCTTGTCGGTGGTACGGCTATCTATGTTTTTCGCCAACTGAAATCAGAAAATAAGAGTTTGATAAAAGAGAATGAGCTACTTGCCAAAGACATTGAAGAACTGATGGATGAGTACGAATATGAGGATGACATTGAACCGTTGGAGGAAACAGTTCAAAGCGCTTATCAAGCGGTTAATTCAACCGTTACACCAGCCGTTGAGCAACCGTTAAATGAACCGTTGCCAACGGCTGAAAACAACGGTTCTTCAACGGTTAACTCTATAGAGAAAAAAGCTATAGATATGCCTATAGATGAAAAAGAAATGATCCGTCGTGCAATGTCTGAGCTTGGCAAACGCAGCGCTGCAGCAAGGGCAAGGAAAAAGGAGTTATAAATGTAATATCCCGAGAGGTCGAGAAAGCATCGTCATTGATAGTGGCATAATGCTGTGTTAGGCAGAAAATTAAGTATTACAACGCTCCATCTCAGTAAAACAATGAAGATGAAATAAACCAAATCATAACGAATTGATTTGAACAAAGATTAGTGTATCTTGATGCCAGATAAAAACTCTTGGGTGTAAACAAAGAATATTTTTTATTTACACTTTCTGTTAATTATTTATATGGTACACTTGCTTTGGACATAGTTTTCTGCAACAAAACACTTGAAAAATATGCACACGATGATCGACTTGCTAAAAGGAAGCTTGGAGACAGGCGGGCAAAGGCATTCAAAGCACGACTTGATACTATTGATACACTCGATAATTTGGGCTGGGAGGTAATAAAACATTTTCCGGGACGTTTTCACCCTCTAAAAGAAAACCGAAAGATGCAATGGAGCGCCGATTTAGATCATCCTTATCGGTTAATATTCAGGCCATTGAACGCAGTAGCGTCCGTAGACGGTCATGGGCGATATGTATGGGAAGACGTGACAGCCATAGAAATTATAGAGATAGTTGATACGCACGAGTAAGGAATAAAAACATGTCTATTAAAAACCAATACAGACCACAATCGGTTACACACCCGGGCTTTATCCTAGAAGAAAAGCTCGCTGAAATTGGCATGTCTAAAAAAGAATTTGCAGTAAGAACACAAAAACCAGAAAAAACGATCAGTCAGGTTGTTAATCAAATATCCAGCATAACACCAGATATGGCCGTACTATTTGAGAATGTGCTCAAAATACCCGCTTCTTTTTGGTTAAAGCTCCAAATAAAACACGATGAAGCGGTTGCAAGGGAAAAAGTCGTCAACATATGTGATGCTTCCGAAGCTTGGGCAAGGCGTCTTCCTTATGCACATATAGCCAAAGATGGCTGGGTTCCCCCAACAAGAAAGGTGGAAGAAAAAGTTAGAAATGCTCTCAATTTTTTTGGGATATCGTCTTATAAAGCATGGGAAGATATATATCTTAAACAAGAGCTGAAAGTTGCTTTCAGAATATCTCTCGCTCATATGAAAGAGCCTGAGGCTATTTCTGTGTGGTTACGCATGGGCGAGCTACAGGCAGCCGAAAAACAAGTTGCTGAGTATTGTCCAAATTCTTTTGTAGACGCGTTAGAAAAAGCAAAACATCTAATGTTTAAACATCCCTCAGATTTTTTCTCTCAGCTTGAAAAATTATGTGCAGATTCTGGTGTAAAACTAGTTTATACGCCGTGCCTTCCTAAGGCACCTATCAGCGGATGTACGAGATGGATTGACGGAACGCCTGTAATGCAGCTATCAGGAAGATACAAGACAAATGACAAATTTTGGTTCACATTCTTTCACGAAGCTGGGCACATATTAAAGCATGGAAAGAAGGACATTTTTCTGGAAGATACCAGCAATGGTCATGATACTGATAAGGAGCGAGAAGCCGATGAATTCGCAGCAGAAATGCTTCTGCCTAAAGCGCAAGAAGAAGAAATTTTGAAATATTTGGATTTTTCTATTCCAAAAATAAAATTTTGGTCAAGAAAGTTCAATGTGCATCCTGCTATCATTGTTGGAAGACTTTTGCATAACAAAACAATTACTTACCCTGCACCGAATGGTTTGCATAACTTTTTCGTACCGATAGAATTGAAAGACAATTAAACTTCTTCAATAGCGTCACAGGGGGCATAAAAGGGGGCATGTATTAAAATCGAATTATATGTTTCGATTGATAACAATTAGTTATTGTCTAAAAACCATCCCGATAGGGCCACCATTTTCTTTTTTACCACCAAAAAATTTAGGTTTAAACAATCATCGGTTATGGTATCTATTAGCAATATGGATATTCTCGACAAAGTATTAGATTGGATCATTCGCATAGCGATTGTCATATTTGGGATCGGTATATTCCTTGTCATCGTAAACATTGTTATTTCTATTATACTTTCTCAAAGTTTAGGGCCTAAAAGTGACAAAGAATTGATGGAGCGTATGCCTATAAAAATTCAGGTTGAGAGCGTATTAGGTAAATATGCAGATATAATAGATGGTTCAAATATGGTCATATTAATGAGACTAAATAATGAGACCTCAGAGAAAATAATAACTGAGGGAATAAGTTTCTTTGATCTCTCTACAAGAGATTTACGAGACAAAGACCTTAATAAGAGATCTCTTACCTTGGGAAAAAAACCAGCCATTTTAAAGAAAAAAAATAGGCGGGGGATACACAGATTATCTCTCAGCTGTTCGTTATTTTAAAGTAGACGACAACTTAAAAAAATTGGCAACGAAGGCTGCAGATGTTGAATCGAATTATTACACAATAAAACCAGAATCGAGAACGACGTATCTTTTGGCACCTAAAGAAAAATTAATTTTCATTGCTCATTATGATTGATTCTAATCCTTAGATAAGCAGCGTTTCCTAGCACTGTGAGGAAATGAAAAAATTTAAAAAGTTTGAAAAATATATAGAGCAAAACCGCGCAATAATTACAAAAATTATTTTATAATATTATTTTACTTAGCACATGCACAAACATTTATTGTTGCTTAAGGTCGCATTTTACTGCAACATTATACAAACACGCTTCTAGTACTTTTAAACTATGAATTACTATGAGTTTCGGGCAAGGAATTGTGCTTTGCCCGAAGAGAAGTGCTGTGCAACATTTTTGAGGAGAAGAAAAAGTGTCAGAAAGTCAGATTTATGATTTTAATTTTTTCAAACCCAAATCCGCTTTTGCTAAATCTAATACGCTATTAACTAGCGCTATTATAATAATATGGGCATTAGCGGTTTTTGGTTTTCATTTCCTGCTCAAGGCAATTGAAAAGCCTGTGCCGGAAAAACAACTGGTTACTTTTGAGCAAGTTTGGCCAAGCGTGATGGATAAAACGGCTACGCGAGAAGAGCTTAAAGGGCTTGCAGGGACTTATCTAAACTTAATGGGTAGGCACATTCCGCTTAGGTTAGATGAGGACTCAGATGTAGATGATAATTTTAAACTTTGCTTTACTTCAACGATCTATGATCTTTTGCCAGCAAATGAAAGGCTGTCCTTTCTCGCCTTAACGCAAAAGGAATTGTCGGAACGTAAATCTATGACGGCCGGAATAGCAGCCAGAATTGGATTGGAAGAAGATAATATCCTGACTCAAGTTTTGCCATATGCTCTGGTTGCATATGATGGCAAGCCGGTTGACGTTAAGGTGTTGGAAGCAGTTCCGGATATTATGAGGAAATACCTTGTGCATAATCGTTCGGTATTAACGGATACCCAATTTTTAGGATTCCCGTTCCATTACTTCTATACGGCTATTTTCCTATTAGTTTTGTTTGTTGTGCTGTGCTTAGTCTATTGCAGAATAATGGATAAGGTTGCTGTTAAACACGGAATAGAAGCTGAAGAGGTAAAGTCATGATGTTACGTAGAAAATTAAAAAATATTAAAACATGGCTGATGAGCGCTTCATTGTTATTGGCATCAAATTCGGCAGTTTTTGCTGCGGATAATGCCACCACTCTTGAAGAGGGATTTAAGCTTGGTCCGGCGATTATAATGATCTCTATGATCCTCCTTTTTATTATAGTCGGGTTAACCAATCGGGCGAAGGATACGGGCGATTATTGGGCGGCAGGAAGGTCTATTTCCAGATTTGGCTCGGGTATGGCTATTGCTTCTAACTGGATGAGCGCGGCATCATTTTTAGGGATGGCTGCAATCATGTACGGAAGCGGCTATCACGGCCTTGCTTACGTCGTTGGTTGGACCGGAGGATACGTTCTGCTCTTGGTGCTTATGGCATCCCAGATCCGGCGCTTTGGAAAATATACGGCTCCAGACTTCATCGGTGACCGTTATTACTCAACCGGCCTTAGGGCTACGACTGCTGTAATCGGCATTTTGATCTCATTTAGCTATTGTGTCGGTCAGTTTGGTGGTATCGGCATTATGTTCCAGTGGATCCTCGGCGTTCCATATGTATGGGCTGTGATTATCGGATCTTCAGTTGTTTTATTTTATACACTGATATCCGGTATGCTTGGTGTTACCAAAAACCAGCAGATCCAGTATGTCATCATTATTGTTTCCTTCTTGATCCCGGCATTCATGCTGACTTGGAAGTTTGATTATTTCTGGTTGCTGCCTCCAATAGGATACGGACAGGTTGTTTCTGATATTGTTGCAGGTGTTCCAAGTAGTGATTTTGTTAATTCGTTTGGGCACAAATATGCTATTCCAGCAAGCCCTGAATTTGCTATGCCTTGGGATCCATCTACTGGTAAGGATTTCTTCCAGTGGATGGCGGTATGCTTCTCATTGATGGTCGGAACAGCAGGCTTGCCTCATGTGATCCAAAAGTTTTACGTGGTTCCAAAAACTAGTGATGCTCGTTGGTCTGTTGTATGGGGATTGTTCTTTATCTGTATCCTCTACTGGACATCGCCGCTCTATTCTTCATTTGGTAAAATTCTGTCCTTCCACCCGGAAGTAGGAAAGCTATCGAAGGATGCGATCGTTGTTTATACAGCGCAGCTCGGGAGCATTAATCCATTGATCGTGGGCTTTTTGGCAGCCGGAGCAGTATCCGCAGCATTCTCGACAGTCTCAGGTCTACTCGTTGCGGGCGCATCTGGATTTTCGCATGACCTGTATTATAGGGTTTTCAATCCAGAGGCATCTAATGAAGATCAAATGAAGATGGCGAGAATAGCAACAATCGTAATGGCTGTAGGTGTTGGTATTGTTGCGGCCTTTAAGCTGGCGCTTATTGCGCAACTTGTTGCTGTCGCCTTCTCACTTGCTGGCTGTACACTCTTCCCGCTCTTCTTATTGGGCATATGGTGGAGTGGATCCAACAAGCAGGGCGCGATTGCAGGGCTTAGCGTAGGTATGAGTATTTCACTCATTGCTATCACATACTTTATTGCAGGCAAGTTCGGCGTTACGCTCCCTTGCAGCGATTTTGTGGGATATTACATTAACCCATGGTCCTATGCTTGGATTGGCGCGCCTATGGCCATTCTTGCAAATATTATAGTGTCTCTTATAACGCCAGCACCACCGCTTGAGATTAAGAAATTCTTGGCTGTGAATGTTCATGGTGCAAAAGAAGTTGGCTAGATATTTTGACCTTTGTCAGGGAAGCGCCTTTAATATGGGGCGCTTCTCTTTATTTATATGTAGGTACTTATGAGCTTTATTTCAAAGAAACTAAGAACGCTTTTACTGATTGTGATTTCGATATCGGGGGTTATCGTGGCTTCAGGTTACTTTTATTACCGAGAGTTAAATCGTGCGGAAGATCCAAGGATCGTTGATGCGCGGAAAAGCATGATGAAATATAACGAGCTTATGAGCGAGAATGAAATTGGTCTCGCATTGTTGGTGTTAGATCAAGTGGAAGAGATTTATACGAACACTCCCGGATATGCTAATTCATATGAACTTGGAGTTGTCGAAAATAATCGAGGATCTATTTATCTTATCAATGCGGAAACAGATTTAATAAATGAAGAAGATGCGGGTACGAGCAATCTTGTGATAGCGGAGAGATATATTACAAGCGGCATAGATATTTATACAAGC
>Ga0209692_10004496_pt1 | contig 12557 bp, 13 predicted proteins | sample tdDd472_FD_187129 | JGI IMG/M metagenome (GOLD analysis project Ga0209692, IMG submission 187129) | Marine sediment microbial communities from the Atlantic coast under amendment with organic carbon and nitrate - tdDd47.2 (SPAdes)... | ecosystem: Environmental > Aquatic > Marine > Coastal >...
GCTTATCTCTGAGGACCACTTCACGAAGCACCACAGATTGACCGCTGACCATCAATGCAAGACGGGCCCGCATGGCATACGGGCATCGCCGGAATGAATAGAGAATCGGTAAATCCATGTTTTTATTAACCTTTTAATTATCTGCAGCATCGGCTGGCGGTGCCTGCAACCCGTTTTCATGATAGCAAAAACCCTTATAGAGAAGACCGCCTAAGCCGCTATAATCTGCAGCCCCCATGCTTCGGCATGGTCTCCATCTCAGCTTAGTTATCAGGAATCAGCATCGTGCCCTCTGTAGTCGTCGCCGCCATGTATCAGTTTGTTGCCGTGAAAAATCACGAAGAACTGCGTGAACCGCTGCTTGAGGTTATGCATAACAACAATATCTGCGGCACTTTGCTACTTGCTTCGGAAGGCATCAACGGTACCGTTGCCGGCAGCAGGAAGAACATCGATACGTTGCTCGAATGGCTGCACGATAGCAGCAGGTTCCCTGGGCTTTCGCACAAAGAGTCTTATTGCGATGAAATGCCGTTTCTCCGCAGCAAGGTAAAACTCAAAAAGGAAATCGTCACACTCGGCGTTGAGGGTATTGATCCGAATGATGTTGTGGGCACCTATGTAAAGCCAAAAGACTGGAATGCGCTTATCGAAGACCCTGAGGTTACGGTAGTCGATACCCGCAACGATTATGAATATCAGATCGGCACTTTCAAAAATGCGATCAACCCCGTTACAGATTCGTTCCGGGAGTTCCCCGAATACGTCAAAGAGAATCTGGATCCGGAGAAGAACAAAAAGGTAGCTATGTTCTGCACCGGCGGCATTCGCTGCGAAAAGTCGACCTCATATTTAAAATCGCTGGGTTTCGAGCAGGTCTTTCATTTGGAAGGTGGCATTCTCAAGTATCTGGAGGAAGTACCGGAGGCCGAATCTGACTGGGAAGGCGAATGCTTTGTGTTTGACGAACGGGTATCTGTAGACCATAACCTGCAGCAGGGTCACTACGACCAATGCAATGCCTGCCGGATGCCTATTACCAAAGAAGATCAGGCCAGCGAGCTATTTGTTCCCGGCGTAAGCTGCCCGCACTGCCACGACAAAATAACCGATGAACAACGAGAACGTTTCGCAGAGCGCCAGAAACAGGTCGAACTCGCGAAACAACGTGGCGAAAGCCACATTGGCGGTGAAGTCAGTGAAAGCATCTCACGAAGAAAGGCAGAAAAAGAAGCCTTGAAAGAAGCGCAGCGAAAGCAGAATAATTAAACCGTGTTGAAGGTCTTCACTACGGCCACTTAATCAACCGAGAACGCGCTCAACGGTCCAGTAGGCACCGGTCAAAGCAATCAATAACGAACATGGAATAACGATCCGCTGGCGATACCACTCACGGTTTCTAAACCACAAGCCTACCGCCAGAAATGCCATCACGATAACCGTAAGCTGACCCAACTCCACACCAACATTAAAAGCAATCAAAGCGGTAACAAACTCGCTGCGTGGCAAACCCAATTCAGTCAGGACGCCTGCAAACCCCAGTCCGTGCAACAAGCCGAACGCGAAAACCACATAGATACGCCAAGGCTGCAACTTGTCGGTAAGAATGTTCTCAACGGCCACATACACAATTGAGGCGGCAATCAACGGCTCAACAATATTGGCCGGCAGAGACACCAGGCCAAACAGCGACATGGCCAGAGTAATCGAATGCGCAACTGTGAATGCCGTGACCTGCCAGAGTAATGGCCTAAGCTTCAGGCTTAACAGAAAAATCCCGAGAACAAACAGAATATGATCGAGACCTTTTGGCAGGATGTGTGTAAACCCCAGCCAGGTGTAATCAACAAACACCTCACTGCGGCTTAAAGGCACCAGTTCCGCGCCTAAGGGGAAGGGCTTGCTGATCTGCCCCGCCTGAAGAAAGTCTGTCTGAATAGCCGCATTATCGGCGGAGCCAACCCGAACCGCGCTGTCACCAAAGGCTGCTCTGTATTGCCAGGTAAGCTCAGTGGCACCCGCAGGGATACTTCCCTCAAGAGCCACTCTGGAAATCCGTTGCCGGGAAACATTGCCGACCGGCGGTACGACTATTCCACGAAACTCGGGAGCCGAACGCTCGCCGTCGAAGGCAAGCTCAACGCCATCCAGCCAGACCGGCAGAAACTTCGCAAACTCGGCTTCCAGCTCACGGGGTGGCAGCAAGCGCAACGCATCATAGAACCCGGCATTAACCGAGTCATCGGTATCCTCTTCATCCGGACCAATACCGGCAATCAGAGCCTCTGCATTCAAATTGACGGACACTAAATAGGTACCGCTTTCCTGTAAGGTAACAGTAACTACTGACGGCAGGACCTGATGAGCTCTTGCCGGCCCCGAAACAACAACTAAAACTACAAACAGTATGAAAAAATACGATAGCGAAATCGGATACGGAATCTTATTCACAGTGAATGGTCTCAGAAGAATGTCGACAAGAATTCGAAAAATGATGGCAAGTGGATTTGCTACGCTGATGTTAGTAACTCTACCAGCTAGCGCACACGATTTCTGGATAGATGCTGAGCCCTTCACGGCTCAGATTGATACAGATATTGAGCTCCACTTAAGAATCGGAGAACAACTGGGCGGGGATAGCTTGCCCTGGGTGCCCAACTGGTATTCGAACACACATATCCTGAGCCCCGGCAAAAATATCGCGGCGGATGAAGGCTGGCCCGGTATCACCGGCGATGTACCGGCCGGCAAATTGTCTGCACGGGAAGACGGTGTGCACGTTATCGCCGTTCAAACCTATCGTGACTTCGTCGAACTCGATGCCGTTAAGTTTAATACCTACCTCAAAAAAGAGGGCCTGGAAAGAATACTCCGCGAGCGCGAACAAGCAGGCGCATCAGAAACTCCGGGAACAGAGTTCTACACACGCTGCGCCAAAGCACTGGTTAATGTCGGACAGGGCAACAACGCCAGCAGAATAAAACAAGAACTTGGCATGACACTGGAAATCGTTCCGCTTGGTAATCCATATGAAATGAAACCCGGCGACAGTCTGCCGATACAAGTTCTCTACCTATCGAAACCCATCGAAGGACTCACGGTAATTGCGTTCAATAACGACCAGCCTGAGGAACGCCGGAAAATCATCACGGATAAAAACGGCAAAGCCCTGATACCCCTCAATAGCAAAGGCATTTGGTTGCTTCAATCTATCCAGATGATTCCTGTAGAACAGCCGTCACGCGCCGACTGGGAAAGCTTTTGGGCCTCACTGACCTTTGAGCTATAAGCGGCATATTGATCGTGCGATAAACCGTTTTTGCATACTGTCCATCAGTGAGTTAAAGACCCGGTTCAACCGCCGACCGGCTAAATATTAGGGCAGACTCAAACGCATACCTCCGGGCCCGGTTTTACACACGCCGCTGAATTTCTTCCGGAGACTTATATTTTTAGCCGGCGGAAATTCCGGCTTGATCGCGAAGGATTAGCAGTCATGACGTCTATGTTTCTAAACGCCCTTATGGGGCAACAACAACCGGCTATAGATACTCTGGACCATATGCATCAAGGTCGTGCCAATCCGACCCGCACATCAAAAGTCGGTGCTACGCCCAGCCTCGATTTCGACGACCCTTATGACAACCTTTATGCTTTCGGCAAAATTTGGGGCGGCTACGATGGCCCCGAAATTGGTGCCTTCCACGGTCTCATGTATGCCCGCATCGGCGAACAAAGACTAATTCCTCTGTTCGGCTACACCGGCACAGGTTGCATGGAGTCCCGGATTGACGACGACGGCAATATGCAGATTCGCGGTAAAGAAACCGGCTATTTCACCGACCTTGCTACCGGCGACATCCTGAAAACCTGGGACAATCCTTTCACAGGAGAGACCGTCGAAGTATTCGATTTCTATAATGACAGTATGGGCGGCACGTTAACCAAGGAAATGCCACGTTTTGCAATGGGTGCGGCCAAAGATGACCCCACCTTGATGAATGACGGCACCGCAGTAGCCGGCACCGGCGTCATCCCCTTTGTGCTGCCTTTTGAGACCTTTGGCCCGGACCTGATGCTGGCATGGGATTACGCCCACGAGTACACCAACCCGGTCGACCCTAAGCACTGGCCAAAAGCCTCTACCGGGCCGCGCATCAGTCCTTCAGAACACTTCACCTTCTCCATGTCATTGGATGAGATGACCGACCGCAGCGAACCCAGCAGCCGTTACAACGCCGGCTTCAGTCGTGTTTCCCAATGGTGGCCCTGGATGCGCATGGGCGGCAGCGAATATCAGGACGAAGTTCTATTCGGCCGGATGTTCAGCCACAAAGGGCTAAAAGACTTTGGAGACGTACCACCCAAAGTACTGGCGTATATTGAAAAGAATGCTCCCGAATACCTTGAGCCACCCGACTTCTGGCCACAGGTCCAGCCAAAAGGCACGTGGGAAGCTTTCGCACAGGAAGTCCCAAAAGAAGTTGAATAGGACAGGAATTAAAGCGGGATAAATTTGTGGATGTCGAAAATGCATATCAATGGCTACTGACCTACGGCTACCACATAGGCCAGGCATTGTTACTACTCGCCGCGCTACTGCAACTAACAAGCAATAAGTCACCGTTAAGTATTATTTGTCTCGCTGGTTTTGCCTGCTTTATAGCAGGCACATTCATCATGCTTCAGTCAGACGGTAACTTTGTTGAAGTTGCACGAAGATCAGCTGGTATGACCGATTACAGCAGTGCGTTCATGATTGGCAAAGCCTTGAACGTAACCGGCTTTCTGGCAGGAGCGGGTTCTTGGTTCCTGCTGACACTGAATCGCCGGGGCTAACCGCACAACTAACCGTTTGAACTGGCCACTTCGGCAGGTCTTTTGCGCCGCCAGCGTGGCAACGGCCAGAATTTTGTCTCACCACGTTTACGTCGGGCTAAGTGGTGAGGAATAGGCTCACCTTTACTATTCAGTGACACAAAAACAATCTTATCCACTGCAAGTATCAAACCTTGCGTCGCTTTATTGCGAACCTCACAACGAACGGTAATCGATGTCCTTCCTACATCAACTGTCTCAACGCCAATTTCGACCACATCTTCCTGATTGGCCGCCGCCATAAAATTTATCTCGTCGATGTATTTTGTAGCCAGCGATGTATGGCCCAGCTGACAGCTGCAAAATATCATGCATTCCTCGTCTACCCACTCAAGCAAACGGCCACCGAATAAAGTATTGCGGGGATTAAGGTCGCCCGGCTTCACTACTTTACGAGTACGAAACTCCATAATTCCTTTCCCTGAACTATTAATAACAACAGCGCTCCGGCGAACATGGCAGCGACTTACATAGCTCTATAAGCAATAAGCGTGCCAGCTTCAAAGCCACTGATTTCGTGCGTCACCAAGAACAAACGCATTCTTTTAGTGCGGAGTGGCCGGGAAAAGTGCCGTTATGGTGCAGCAGGCGCTTAAACCTTCGGAATACCGCTATTTCAGTACCGCCGGTCTAAACGGATGATGGTGAATTATCAGCTACGCATTTCCGGAGACAGCGTTATGGATGTTGTATCTACAATGAAGCCGTTTGCAGCAGGAGATATTTTTCTGGGCTGCACCTATCTGAACAACGCCGAAGACGATCACGCCGGTGAGGGGCGCATCCTGCAGTTTGATAAAAATGGTGTTCCCAAAGGGACCCTCTATACAGAAGGCACCAGCCACCTGATCATCAACCTGCGATTCGGTCCGGACGGCATGCTTTGGGCCTTTGACCCATTTGAATATGCCGTCATCAGGGTGTCCCCCGATGGCCGGCAACTCCCGCATCATGATTTTGGTCAACGTGGCTGGGGAAATGTTTGCTTCGGCACGGATGGCGATCTGTTTCTTTGCGAATACCTGAAGGGTGACAAACCGTATCAGGGCGGCGATATGCGCGTACTCCCGGGCACCAACATTGTCGGTTACGGACGCATCGCGAGATTCGATCAAGACCTCAACAAAGTGTGTGAATTTGATAATGAAACCGCTGATTCACTCACCGGTTTTCATGGTGTCACTCATTCGGCCATGCATCCTGATGGCAGAACGCTCACCTATATGACGGATCTGGGTATGCGTGTGCTTCGTTACGATATTGAAGACGACAAACAGCTACCGGATCTGGTGACGTACCCCGGCGGCGAAGAATACATGCGCAAATGGACAACCGGCGTGGACTACCTGAGCGATGGCACCCTGCTATTACTCCGGGGAAGCTTTATCGATTTTATCGACGCCTACGGACAGTCGGAAAGAACTATAGAGCTCGATGAATACGGCTACGCGATGATCACTGTATCAGGTGATGAACAATCAGTATTCGTGACCAACATCTTCACCGGCGTCATGTCGAAGGTAAATATCGCCAGTGGTGATATCGTCTTGCAAATTGATACCGGCATGGCAAAACCAAGGCGCAGCCTTGCAGGTGTTGCGGAATACGGCGGATAACGCCCTGTAAAGCTAGTTAGCTGCGGCTGTGCTGCGTGACATACCCGTTAGCCAGGCCACCACAGCACCGGATTTCATAAGAATCCAGACGACAATAGCCATGAGGAATGTCCCCGCGAACATAATTGCGGGAGTCCGGGCCAGATTCCCGACACCTTCGGGGAAAAAGCTGTAGAAAGCGATCATTGACGCAATCATTGGAACCGCAAGTGCCAGCTTACCGCGCCAGGTTAAACCTAAACCATGCACCTGACAGATCAGGAAAGTGGCCATACCGCCGAACAGGAACATGCCCGCCGCATTCAGGCCCTGATTCTGCTGCATGATGAAGTACGCGACGAATGCACCGTGGATCACGAACAACGTCTCCAGTAAGACACACCAATAGCGATTGATGTGAAAGCGGGTAAAAAACAAACTGCTCTGCAGTATCAACAAACTCATATACGCAAAGCCGGCGACATGACCTGAAGTAAGCTCTACCGGGTGATACCAGAAGGTATAAATAATAGCCCATGAAAAGTAGTAGCCGTGATACCGCTTAACGACATCACCAACTTCAAACAATGGCTTAACTTTATAGCCAAAGAACAAGCCGCGACGGTTGTTCTCCATAAGCATAATCAGCAACAACATGAAAATAACCGACATCATTGATGTCGATTCATGCACATCCTGAGCCAGGCCGTCATAGAAGAGACTGGTCTGAACAATATGCAAAAACATAAATAGAAAATTAACGGCTAATGCGAGCACATTGAAGTGGTGCAAACCGAAAATATACTTTGGACGCACCGACTGTGCCTTGGCTATCAGATACCAGATAGAAAACTGGTGAATCGCATAAAGACTCCAGGCAGAAAGCCGGGTCCAAACATCGGCATCAACCAACTGCCACAAATACCACATGTCGCCTTTATCTATAGGGAAACGCGATAACTCACTGACTTGGCCAAACAACAAGACAGCACCCATAAAAACGGCGCAAGCCGCCAGGCCCCACCACATACGAAACGGATACTGCTCTTGAACGTCAGTGCTCATATAAATCCCGAATAACTCATTTCCACAATACCTGCAGACCAAAGTATCTGCATATACGTAGATTCGACAGTGCGGTGGAATCGGATGTGCATCGCGTGGACAAAGTATTGCAGCCCGATATAAAAACCAAGGGCCTTTTCGGTCAAGGCGCCGCCTAAGCTGGCATGCAATATTGTTCTAAGCCAGAATCAGCCCAATATTATGCAGCCTTCCGGAGACCCCGCAATGCAAAAACTCTCAGCCATCCTGCTCGCTTTCAGCAGCCTGTGTTCCATGTCTGTATATGCCGAAATTGACCCGGACCAGCCCACCGTATTTATTACCGGCGCCAATCGCGGCATCGGACTGGAATTTGTTAAACAGTACACAGCGCGCGACTGGAACGTAATCGCCACCGCTCGCAAGCCGGATGCGGCAACTGACTTACAGGCATTGGCCGCAGCGGATGACAACATCGTTATCGAACAGCTTGATGTTACCGATGTAGACCGCATGACCGAGCTTGGCGAAAAATACAAAGACACGCCGTTCGACGTATTGCTTAGTAATGCGGGCATCACCCCCAAATATAAAACTGCGTTCTACCGTGTAAACAAAGTTGATTACGACATGGCGATTAAGAGCTATGAAGTCAATGCGCTCGCACCATTGCGCCTCTCCAGCACATTCATGGCCAATGTAGGCGCTGCGGAAGACGGCAAGATCGTTATTATTTCGAGCAAAGCGGGTTCTTTCGCCCTGAGTCCCGAAATGCCGATGATGTACAGCTATCGCGCCAGCAAGGCCGCCCTCAATATGTTTATGTACACGCTGGCTTTTGAAACACCGAAGAAGAACGCCACGCTAGTGCTGCTATCGCCCGGTCAGGTACACACCATCGATGGCAAACAACGCAAAGGAACCATTCTTCCCGAAGAAAGCGTCAGCAAAATGCTCGCTGTACTGGACGGTGTAACACCGGAAAACAACGGTCAGTTTCTTGACTACGAAGACGGTGCTGTTCTCGAGTGGTAAAACCTTCTCAGAACTAACTTATAAAAAAGGCCGCCGAATACTATGTATACGGCGGCCTTTTTTAATTTGTACGCTGAGTACTACTTAACAAGTTCAGCCTCAGAATCCTCTACCTGATCCATACCCGGCATCTCAACTGATGCATCATCCTGAATCTCATCTTGAGGGCCGCGAATAGCAACCAGCAAGCCAGCCACTAGTTCGTCCGATAGCTCACCCTTAAACACCTGCAATGGCTGACCGGAAGCATCGGCGATAACGATAGTAGGCTGCTCATCCAGCGCCAGACCTGACTCACCGGCAAACTCATCCAGATCATCAAGATACATAACACCCGCCTGATCCAGCGGCACTTTACCTTCATATGAATCGGCCATCGCGCCGGCAATAATGCCTTTCACAAAAAACGGAGGGCTGGGCATTGCCGGAAAGTGGTAGCTCATCACCTGCTGGCTGAATACGTCCTGCTCGTCCAATGCGGCCTGGATTTCCAGCAGTTTCTTCTGCTGCCATTCGCCATTTTCCTGAGTAGCACTCATTCCCAGAAACACAACGTTTAGCTCACTACCCTGCATACCGTCCGGGAAAACAAACTTATCACCATCAAACGTTTTCATTTTTATCGTCGGAAACTGACCATCGACGACTTCCTGGGCTATTGCCACAGAAAACAAGCCCGTGATGAGAAATGCCAAACAAGGTGCCAGTAGTTTTTGCATCAAATTAACCCTCTCGTTTAAACCAGTAATAGGCCTGCGCCATAGTGCCACCCACCGATGCCGGCAAATCTTCGTACTCTTCAAAAACAAAGCCACGCTCTTTCAGTTCGGGTGCAAAAAACTCATTAATTTCTTCACGACTGGAACGCCGGGGACCGACTTCTCCCTGAGCTTCATCAGGTGTGCGCTTCAACCAGTGCAAAATAACCAGGCTTCCGCCGGGCGCTATGCACTCCATCACGCGCTTGCGGTACTCGGGATAACGAACCGGATCCATGTTGTGCAACAAGCCATGATCGAGCACCAGATCGAAACTCTGTTCCGGGCTCCATTCAGTGATATCGGCCTCAACGGTGGTTACCGACAGACCTTGCTCGGCGGCACGTGCCTGCGTCATCTCAAGTGCCTTAGGAATAAAGTCGAGGGCCACAACGTTCCACCCTTGTGCAGCCATGTACACCGAGTCGGTGCCGCCGCCGCAACCAATATCAAGCACCGAACCGGGCTGACTTCGTTCTGCAACGATATCGCTCAAAAATGTTGAAGGGTGATCATGCGCCCAAGGCAACTTGGTGTAGTGATCGGCGTATTCGTAAACCTGCGTAAACGTTTGTTTTTCGTGTGTGCTCATGTAAACCCCGGTATCAATATCAATCGCTGCTGCATACCCGAAAAAACTCAACTACTGACTACGGGTTGTACAACGCATCCGATACCAGCAAGTTTACAACGAATCATAGAATCAGGCTTTAACCCCGTTCGCAGCATCTGCCTTATGCAAACGCAATGGTCCTTCCTGAGGCCAGCGCAAACGCACATAAATTGCCAGTATGGTAACCGCCAGATTAGCGAACCCCATAAGAAGGAAAGGTGCGCCCGGGCGCCAGGCATCAAATAATACCCCGCCGAAGAAAGAGCCACCCAGGGTGCCAACAGCGCCGAAGAAACTCCAGACACCAATAGTTGCACCTGTAATCTCAGGATCGGCTTCCTGACCGATGAGTGTAGTACCACCCAGTATCGCGGCAATCTGTCCCACACCGAGGATAGCCGCCGGGATATACCACATGCCGTCAAATGGATTACTACTAAAACCAAATACCAGATAACCGGTAGCAGCCAGCCCCATCCCGACAATCAGACCGCTGACCCGGTCTATACGGTCGCTCAAAATGCCAATCAACGGTGCAGATAAAAGTGCAGCCACTTGAATCACAGCAAACACACCGGTCGCTTTAGCCAGAGCATCCGCCTCCGACAAACCTGCGCTTACCCCGACCATGGAACCCCACAGCGATACATAAGTGCCGATCACAACCACATCACCACGTGCGGCAAAGGCAGACATAAATGATGCCAGTATTCTGGGGTTGCGGGCAGAGCCGATGCCTTTAGCCATCAACTGCAGGAACGGTTGCTTCGCATGACGGGAACTCTGACGATCCCCGCCAATCAGTCCGACCGCAACGATAATGCCGGAAATGACACAAATTGTGCCCATAACCGCCATCGCCAGCTTACCGCTGGTGACCGGATTATAGCCGGCACCACTTAATATCTTGGGCAACAGGCCACTGAGCACAGTCAGCAGCAAAATACCGAGACCATTCAGAACACCTGCAATGGCAACAAACTTGCCGCGGGATTTTTCCAATGGATAGTCGGTAAGAAGAATAGAAAAACAAGAAACGATCATGGCCGAACCGAAGGAATAAACCAGTCGGTAAACCGCCATCTGAGAAACAGACTCGGCAAACGGATAAATCATCAGACCCGCAGCACAGAACATGTACCCGAGGCCAATAATACGACGACGCCCTATCCTATCTGCCAACGCACCAAACGGGCCGACAAAGGCGATCATGAATATTTCATGCAACAAAGCCAGATAAGCAGAAGTGGCGCCCTGCTCGGCGGCCGGAACATTGAGAATAGCGGTCAGAATATAGGGCTGAAAAAAGTTAATAACCACAAGAAACGGAATACTTGTGAACATGGCCCACAACATTGTGTAACCGTTAACTTTACTGAGCCCGGGCTGCAGCCAGAGGTATCCCAGAATCCGGGTGCTGCGGCTTTCTGTCGACATAAAATATCCCTTAATCGATACGCCAAGGCACCGCTTAGTTGAATTGCATGTGGTTTCGTCCGCATGAGTCATACGGATTCGCAAAGCTTTTAATTTCGCCGGGGCAGTGTATCAGCAATACCGACCGGAAAATGACTATCAGTCCGATACCCGACCCAACCCTACGTCTGATACCAAGGCAAACCCGAGGCCTTCCAGCCATTAACTGAATTGCGGTGCCTGTGCTCATCCATGTCACCTTCAAAGCCTTCCGAATAGTTATAGCTGCGGGTAAAACCTTTCGCGGCAAGCTGCATAGCTGCCATCTTGGAGCGACCTCCTGACTGACACATAAAAATCACAGGGTCACTCTCGCATACACCCCGCTCTTGCAGTCCGGCAAGCAACTCATCTTCAAAAGACTCGTTGAGACCATTCATCGTGACCCACTGCAGATAAAAGGGCTCTTTATCGAGTTCGGATAAATCAGGCTTCCCTATTAACTGCCATTCAACCTGCGTTCGCACATCAACCAGCAGAGCTGCCGGCTCGTCACGAAGCAGTTGCCATGTTTCTGATGAACTCAGATCACCGCCATAGTTACCATCAGGCATATCAAAGTTGCCCGGTTTAGTCGCCTTATCATCAGTCATCAGCGTCAACCCCGCTACTGAGTTTCATCAGGTGAATCTGCAACACCCGGCAAACTAAACGGGTCGACTCTGGCACCGGTTACCTTAATTCCCCAATGCAGATGGGGCCCGGTAACACGCCCCGTAGCGCCTGCCAGACCAACCAGTTCACCGCGCTCCACAATCTGCCCTTCTTCAACCGAAATCTCTGAGAGATGCAGATACATGCTCAGAACACCCATGCCGTGATCAACAAATACCGCCTTGCCGTTAAAGAAAAAGTCGCCGGTCAGAATGACCTTGCCGCGGTTGGTCGAAAGAATCTCTGTACCGGTAGCCGCCGTTAAGTCGGCACCGGAATGCGGTGCTCTGGGCTGGTCATTGAATACTCGCCGATGACCGAAGTTTCGCCCGCCGGCAACACCCGGTATTGGCACCTGAAATGGCTCAGACCAGTAAGGCTCAGAGCGGGTAGTTGCGTAGGCAGCATTGATTTTCTTTCTATCTTCAGCCGCACGCGCCTGATTCTCCTCGCTGAGCCCCACATACTTGGGCGCCACTTCCAGACGTGTGGTCGGATAATCCT
>Ga0209692_10004499_pt1 | contig 12553 bp, 9 predicted proteins | sample tdDd472_FD_187129 | JGI IMG/M metagenome (GOLD analysis project Ga0209692, IMG submission 187129) | Marine sediment microbial communities from the Atlantic coast under amendment with organic carbon and nitrate - tdDd47.2 (SPAdes)... | ecosystem: Environmental > Aquatic > Marine > Coastal >...
GTACACGCAGCCCGCTTTGTTTACGGTGAATGCCCTTGGTTATTTGCGGCACGCGGCATTGAGCGGCGGAGCGGCTCCGGCATTTCTCGCTGGACACAGTCTGGGCGAATACAACGCTCTGTTTGCTGCGGGGGTATTCGACTTTGAGACCGGTCTGAGGCTTGTGGACAAACGCGGGGAACTCATGTCCAGAGTTCGGGGTGGTGGCATGGCCGCGGTGGTGGGCCTTTCCGAGGATCGGGTTCGCCGGGTCATCAAGGACAATGGTCTGGACAGTATTCAGGTAGCCAATTGCAATACTCCGTCCCAGTTCGTGCTTGCCGGACCGAAGCAGGATGTAGAACGGGTCGAGTCGCTATTTATTGAGGCCGGAGCGGACCTGTACCGCGTGCTCAATGTCAGCGGTGCATTTCATACCGTTCATATGGGTGATGCTCGTCGTGAGTTCGAGACTTTGCTGGACACGGTTCATCTGGCGGACCCGCAGGTGCCGGTGATGGCTAATGTCAATGCTCGGCCTTATGTTTCCGGTCGGATCAAGGAAACCCTTGCCGCGCAAATTGACAGTCCGGTGCAGTGGGTGGACAGCATTCGCTATCTTATGGGGCGTGGGGTTGAAGATTTTTTGGAAATTGGTCCGAGTCAGGTGCAGACCCAGATCATCAGCGCCATAATTGAGCAGGCTGAGCCGCTGGTGGTGGACGACGAACCAGTGGTGTCCGGTGAAGAGTCGTGCCGGGAAGCGCAGCCCGAAGTCCGTGAAGACGGAGCGTTGCGGCCCGAGGACTTGGGGAGTGATGTCTTTAAAAAAACATACGGTCTGCGTTACGCCTATGTTGCTGGCGGGATGCATCACGGCATTGCCAGCAGGGATATGGTGGCCTCCTTGGGGCGGGCAGGCATGATTGGTTTTTATGGTGCGGCAGGCCTTGACGCGGAACGCATCGAACAGGACGTGTCCTGGCTTGCCAAGGAAATGAGCGGCCACCCTTGGGGCGTCAACCTGACTTTTGTCGGGCATGAAGGTGACCATGAGGGCGCGGTGGTGGATATACTGCTCCGCCACGGTGTTCGTAATGTCGAAGCAGCGAACTATATCCAGATGACCGAGCCGCTCGTGCGGTTTCGGCTCAAGGGATTGCGTCGAGAGACCGACGGTTCCGTGGTCTGCGATCATCGTATTTTGGCAAAAACATCGCGTCCCGAGGTTGCGGAAACTTTTCTTTCACCGCCGCCCGAGGCTACAGTCCAGGCCCTGTTGGCCCGTGGTGAGGTGAGTCCTGAACAAGCCGAACTGGCGACATACGTCCCCATGGCTGACCATCTTTGCGCTCTGGCGGATGGTGCAGGGCATACCGAGCAGGCGGCTGCCTATTCGTTGCTGCCCGCGTTACGGTTGGTGCGTGACGAAATGGTGGAAAAACATGGGTATAGTCGGGATATATGCGTGGGTGCCGGGGGAGGCATCGGTACTCCTGAGGCTGCTGCCGCAGCTCTGGTGCTGGGGGCGGATTTCTTGCTCACAGGCTCTGTCAACCAATGCACTGTGGAATCAGGTGCGCACGACATGGTCAAGGATATGCTGCAACAGGCGGGCGTACAGGATACGGAGTACGCGCCGTCTGCAGATATGTTTGAACTCGGGGGCAAGGTGCAGGTCTTGCGTAAGGGGGTTTTCTTCCCAGCGCGGGCCAACAAACTCTATTCTCTTTACCGGCATTGTGATTCGCTTGATGGCCTGAATGCGACGGACCGGACTCAATTGGAAGAGCGGTTTTTTCGCAGGACACTGGACGAACTGTCTCAAGAGTGCGAACGACGCTACTCGTCGGAAAGGGCTGTCAGAACCGAGGCTGATCCCAGACATACAATGTCCTTGGTCTTTCGTGCCTATTGTGATGACGGCCTGCGTTATGCCCTGGCGGGGGACGCCTCACGCAAGGTAGATTTTCAGGTCTGGTGCGGACAAGCCATGGGCGCGTTTAATCAATGGGCTCGGAATGTCGGGCTGGAACCCTGGCGATCCCGTCGTGTGGTGTTGGTCGCGGAGAGGATGCTGGAGGCCACAGCCGCGGAATTGGATGGCCGGGTGCGCGGCATGCTGGGGTGTTGAGGGAGTTGATTAAAAATCGCTTTTCTTGCTTCGTATGGATAAACGTGTAATACATGACAAATGATAAGAAATGGGCATGGTTGAATCTGTTTTTCATGGGGGCGTGTGGCCTGAATTGTATTGTATGAATACGTCTTCGTGCTACCATTTTCGTACGGCGAAGGACGGCATGCTTATAGAATTTTCCTCCTGTTTTTCAGGATAGTAACTTTGGTGATTTTTGTGGCGGAGAATATGATGTTTCACGCGCTGGAGAGCGAATACGCCGAAAGACACGGTAGCAATACCACCCTTGCTTCGTCGGCAGACGGCGGACTGCACATGTTGTGTGGTCATGTCGGATCTTGGATAGCTCTTGCGGCAGGAGGGGTGTCATGAATCGTTTGCACACCTTTTTGGCGGGCGCAGTGGGAGGCTTTACACTGTTGATGATTCTCCTGTTGTATCCGCAAAATGCCAGAGAGCTTGTCCCGGAAAAGAACATGGACAAGGCAAGGAAGTTGTATGAGGCCGTACTCAAAGTCGACGCATCCTCTACCAGTAAAGATGCATTCGAAAAGATTATCCAGGAACGGTTGCAGTGCTACGAGGAGAACTGGTTTTACGCGGATCGGGTGGAAATGTGTCGCAGCACGTACATGACGGATCTTGTGCAAGAGGCGCGTAAGACTATTAAGTCCATGCCCGACATGGGTAATTTTCTTGTCAAAGTCCGCAACTGCCCCATTGTTTACAGCATATGCAAAGGTGAGCGAGAAGGCGATTCCAAGGGATGCGTACAGGTGGAGAGGCAGTGTATCGACTATGTTCTTGACAGGTATTGGCGTGGGACCTTGCCGGACAGCCGCAACGGGTTTTAACGAAATTTTCTTTCAACGACGGAGCGATTTTCAGTGAGTTTTAAAACCAAACTGCGGCAGTACAAATACTCATTTTACATCAGTCTGTTTGTCTTTGTCATGCTGGTGCTTTTTTTGTGGCCGAATATCGCTATCTCCATTCATTCAGGGCAGTCAGGCGTACTCTATTCGCGTTTCATGGGCGGCACGGTGACGGACCGTCTCTACGGGGAAGGTATTCACTTTATTTTTCCGTGGGATATTATGTACATCTACGACGTGCGCCTGCAGGAAGACAGCACGACGGTGGAAGTACTCAGCCGCGACGGCCTTATTGTCCAGGTAGACTCATCCATTCGCTATCACATTACCAAAAATCGCCTGTTTCAGTTGCACCAGCGCATTGGTCCGAAATACAAACGGAAAGTGGTGATGCCTATCTTTGCCTCCTCCATCAGGGAAAGCGTTGGGCAATATCGACCTGCTGAATTGTACACCACGGCTCGCCAGCAGATTCAGGACAAGGCCTTGGTGGAGGCCGTGGAAGAAATGGGACGCATCCCCATCGTGGTGGACAGCATAATCATCAAGCGCATTGCCTTGCCGAAGAAAATCAATAAGGCCATTCAGGATAAGTTGGTTTCGGAGCAGCAGTATTTGCGCTACCGCTACCTTTTGTTACAGGCCAAGGAAGAGGTAAAGCGCAAGTATCTGGAAGCAGAGGGGATTCGTTTATATCAAAGCCGGATTCAAGAAGGGCTGACAGAAAATTTCCTGCGTTGGAGAGGAATTCAGGCCACCGAAGAATTGGCAAAGAGTACGAACGCCAAAGTTGTGGTGGTGGGTGGCAAGGAAGGATTGCCGCTGATTCTGAATACTGGCGATCAGGCCGGAGGCGTACCAACTCCCAAACCGTCACAAAAAGCGGTGAAACCTGCGACGGGAAAAGGAGGAAAGAGCGAACCGGCAAAGAAGGACCAAAATGATGTGAGTGGCGTCATAGGCAAGGGCAACTCCATTATAGATTTGGGTTCGGTGTGGGAGAATTTGAAAAAACTCGATCAAATCCTGACAGGACGCATTGAAGCGGACAAGGAGGAATGATGATACCTCTTGCATTGCTTATTTTGTTGTTGAGTATCCTTATCGGGTATGCCGGACGTAATCGAAAGTTCGGCTTCTGGGGATATTTTTTTGCCAGCTTACTGTTTTCCCCATTTATGGGGATATTGTTATTTCTGGCCTCAAGTTCTCCGGAGGAATTGAAAGAGGATGAGGTGGCGTGACGCCGGGTATGACCGTGCGGCTTTCGCATTGGGCGCGGTTGTGCCGAAGCAATACTCCCGGAAGTCCTTCGAGCTTTCTTGTCGATGAGATTCTTGTGGCAGGGAAGCCATTGTGCGGCCTTTGGAACGAGGGCGAAGGGGTTACCCGTGCTTCCTCCATCCGGGACATGTGTTCCGAATGAGGTGAGAAGGCATATGGATCAAGTACGAAGTATAGGATAATCATGGCGATGAGTAAGCGGTTGGCATGGACTCTGGTCCTGGTTGTACTGATAGTGGGCGCGGCAGGCTTTGCCGGGGCGTCGGACGGCAAGGTTTACCGGGTGGGCTACCTGGAAGGCGGTCAATATTGGGCTTTTGACAAGATTTTTGGCGCATTTCAGAAAAGTCTGGGCACTGAAGGTCTGGCTGACCGCGTCGCGTATCCCGAGGATGCTCGATTCAGTCCCGGATGGGAGGCTGATGATGAGGCCATGTTTTCTGCTGCCGATAAACTCATGGCTCGTGATGATTTGGACCTTATCGTGGCAATGGGGACCACTGCTGCGTCCGTGCTTTTGGAGCGGAACAACGGCACGACTCCCATCTTGGGTATGGGTGTTTCAGACCCAGTGAAGGCGGGACTGATTCCCAATGAGCAGGATTCGGGAACGGACAATTTTACAGTGCGCATCCTTCCTGACCGTTGGAAGGTGATGTTTAATATTTTTCATGAAATAGTGCGGTTCGATAAGCTGGGTGTCCTTTATCCGAACACCGAGGCGGGGCATACCTATACCAATCTCGTAGATGCCCGTGAGGTGGCTCGGGAACGTGGCTTTGAACTCCTTGAATATTCGAGTATCAGCAGTGCTGAGACTACGGAAGAGTGCCTGAAGGGGTTAAAAGCTCTGCGCGCTCGTGGCATGGATGCTTTTTTCATTCCCGCTCTCAACTCTTTCGACTGGTCCACCAGCGATGTTCAAGTGCTGTATGAATACTTGATTCAGGAAGGTATACCAACCTTCGCGAGGGATGGGTCTGAACAGGTGAAGGGTGGTGCTCTTCTGGGGTTTTCCACGTTGGATTTCGGCTCCACTGGACTGTTTCTGGCGAGAAACGCGGTTCGTATTCTCGAAGGAGAATTACCTCGTTCCTTGAACATGACGGACGTCAATTATCCCTCCACTGCCCTGAATTTTGCCGTAGCGGACGCTATTGGTTTCGATTTTTCTCTGGATGAGTTGATTTCTGCCGACGAAATATATCTGAAGATTGAACCTCCTAAAGACCGAAAATACCAATAAAGTATGATGTCCTAGATGGATGCCACCTATTCCAACACTCAGGACGCTCCTGTTTCACGGGGTGCCACCGGTGCGCGGTTGTTCCTGCTCGCTCTGGTGGTCATGGTTGGTGCCCTGATTCTGAACATCGCTCTGACCTATCCTTCTTTGGAGATGCTGGTGCGCGATGTGGAGGTGTCCACGTTTCGTCAAGCTGCTTCGCGGGTGGCGGATCGAATGGCGCATGGCCTCAGATTCGGCAAGCCCTTTGATCGTTTTGTCGGAGCTGAAGAATTGGTGTCGAGTGTGTTCGAGACCATGCCCGGCCAGTCTTCTCTGATCGTTTGGAATACACAAGGGCAAGTGCTGTATGCTCATGACAAAGCATGGCAAGGGACGCAGGTTGATACGGAACTGCTAGACCACGTCCGTGCGGTATCGTCTTCCGGCGATCAATTTCGTGGGGTGCTTCTTGGCGGTGAGTATCACGTGACCGTTCCCGTGCGCTTCGATGATCAGACCATCGGCTATGTGACGGCGGCGTTTATTGAACGTCGGGTGCAATCGTGGGTGACGCAGTTTCTGGTCCGTAATCTGATGGGTGTCGCTGTGGTGGGGTTTGTGGTGGCCATCGCATTGGCGGGTTGGCTGCAAGTGGCTCTGTTGCGTTCCAGAGAGCGGAAGGAGTTGCGCAGACGCGTAGCCGTGGGAATGTTCCTCTTGGTGGGGGGGATGCAGTTGGTGTATTCCCTGTTTACGGCTTGGGAGTTCCAGCAGGTGTATGTTGATGCGGCAGAGACCAAGGCCGTGCGACTGGCGTCATTTTTGCGCGAGGATGTCGAATATCTTGCCTACAAAGGCATTCCCCTGGAGAGAATTTTTGGAATGCAGCGGTTTCTCGCTTCCTCCCTGGGGCGCGAGCGAGAGATTCTGTCCGTGACCGTGGAGGACGCCGAAGGCAGTGAACTCGCGGGAATCCAACGAGATGGGAAAACGGGGTTTCTGGCCAGCCTGCAAGAGGTAATCGTCAGTCCCTGGCCCTTGCTTGCGGAAGTGCCAATCTTTCGCAGTTGGCTGTCCAGTTATGAGCAGCGGCGGCGTATCGGTACCATTCGACTGGAGCTGGATAGGCATTATCTGGGACGACAAGTGGCCCGCATCTGCCTGGACCTGGGGACGACCCTGCTGGTGTGTCTTGTGTTTCTCGGTGAGGTGGTCTTTCTCGTCACTATTCCGCTATCGTTTCAGAGCAGGGATGCAACGAGAAAGACACAGGAATCCGAGGGGCCTCACATGTTCCTGCGTACAGCCGGATTTCTCTTTTTTCTAGCCCATGGCATGAGTTTTTCCTTTGTTACGGTGTTCAGTAGGATGCTGGTCCAGCCCTTCTGGGGCATGTCTGCCGATGTGATGGCAGGCATGCCTATCACGGCGGAGATGACCATGGCCACGGTGAGCGTCATCCTGACGGGTTATTGGGCCGAGCGCAGGGGCTGGAAGGAACCATTCTTTGCATCCATGGCCCTGGGTATTGTGGGCTACTGGCTTTCCGGTCTTAGCACGGGACTGTTCTCCTTTTCTGTGGGACGCGGTGTCTGCGGTTTGGCTATGGGCATGTTGCTCATGGCAGCTCAGTCCTGTGTGTTGCAGGGACGGGGGCGAAAGGGGGAGGGCGTGGCGCATCTGTTCGCAGGTGTGTTGGCGGGTGAATTGTGCGGTTGTGCCATAGGTGGCATGCTGGCCGAACGCATGACTTTTTCTTCCGTATTTCATGTGGCTGCCGCGACATTAATTCTAGTGGGCATTGTCAGTTTTGTGCTTTCCCGATCTGTTCATGTCGTCAGCGGGGGCAGGAAGTTGGAGTCTGCCACAGGTCCTTCTTTGGCGGCTGCAGTGGCGTTCCTCCGTTCTCCAGGTATATTGGCCGTAGCGTTGATGGTAGCGATCCCCATGTCTCTCGTGATGGTGGGCGCGTTGTCCTACTACCTGCCGTTGTATCTGAGTGGACTTAACGTGGCCCAGTCCGATATAGGCCGTGTTCTGATGCTGTACGGCTTGAGCATTACCTATCTCACCCCCAGCGTAGCTCGTGTGGTGGACAATAAGCCTGAACACGCGTGGCGATTTCTTGCCTTTGCGGGAATTCTATCGGCAGGAGGGTTGCTCGCATTCCTTGCTCTGGATGGCATTGCCGCGGCTGTGGTTGTGGTGTTGGGCGTGGGGATTGGCAATAGCTTGGGGGCTCCCTCCGGCATGCACTATCTGCTACGGCAGCGGGCGTCCCAACGTCTCGGTACTTCCAAAGCCCTGAGCCTGTTCCGGACTCTGGAGCGTCTAGGTCAGATGGTCGGCCCCATGGTCTTTGGGGTTCTGGTCGGATTGGGTGGCGAATCGGGTGTGATGGCGCTGGGGTATGTATTCCTGGGGTGTGTGATCGTTTTTATCCTGGCTGTACTGGCAGGGGTCGGAAGGGACGTGTCTCATGACTGATATTTGTCGACTCTTGCGCCCCGATGAAGCAACCGATCTGGTTTGTGCCGTGCGCGAAATGTTTGGCGAAACGTATCCTGATAAATTGTTCTATGACGCCGAGGAGCTTGCCGCCCGAATTTCCAGGGGAAGTCTGCTTTCAATGGGAGCGTTTAAGGACGACGGTACACTTTTCGGGCATTTGAGTGCCGTGCTCGATGATCACTCTTTGCCATATCTGTACTGCGGATTCGTTTTGCCTGCTTACAGAGGACACAACATCCTGCAAGGGCTCATGCTGGCCATAATTGATACTTGCCGTGCCTCGGGTGCAGTGGGCATTCAATTGGAAGTGGTCTGTTCCCATCCAGCCGCACAAAAGCAGACTGAGCGAGTCGGCGGCAGGGTGGTGGGCTATCTGTGCGCCTGTATTCCGCCTACCGTGGCCTATAGTGAAGGGGCGTGCGCCGGTAAGGCATGGAACAATACCTTTTATTACTTCATCCCATTGTCACAAGGCGGTACAGAGCGAGTCTGGCTACCGGATAGCCTGCACAAGGTCGTGCACGAAATTTATGATGAGCTGGGGATTGTTCGGGAAATCATGTCGCCTGCGTCAGCACAGTCTGTGTCAATTCCTGTTTGCGAGGAAAGCCTTGGGGAAATAAATATTTCCCGCAGCTCGGGCTGGAATGTTGGCTCAGTGGAGATACGGAGTTACGGGCACGGCTTAGTCGAAAAGCTGACAAATGCACTTGAAACCATGCATGATCAAGGTGTGTCGTGTCGCCATGTGATGTTGCCCTTGCATCATCCCCAGGCCCTCGTGCTGGCCGAGTCCTGTCTGAAAGCGGGGTATGGCTTTGGGGCGTTGATTCCCCGTCTGGTGCCGGAGGGAGACGTGTTGCTCTTGCAGCGGTTTGATCAGGACCGCTTTCATACGGAACTGGATATATGTGTCTCGGATTATGCGCAGCGAATTCGAGCACTGTGCCTCGACACTGTGGGGATCTCTGCCTTTCCAGGCTGAAGGGCATTGGTGGAGAATAGAAAACCTGGCGAAAGGAGTGCGCGCTGAACGTTGTACGTAGCGGGCCGAAATAGCATCTCGTAACCCTTTGTCATACAGAGTACGTAAATGTCTTCAGAATACCGAATCATTGGTGAGTCCGTGGGCGAATACATCAAAAGTGTTTCACCGGCGGAGCACCCGCTTCTGAGCGAGTTGCGTCGTGAAACTTCCTCATTGCCTCGTGCGGTTATGCAGGTCAATCCTCTTCAAGGACAATTCATGACCATGCTTGTCAAGTCCATTAACGCGGTGAATGCCATAGAGATCGGCGTGTTTACCGGATACAGCAGTATTTGCATCGCTTCAGCTTTGCCTGAGCACGGCAAACTCATAGCCTGTGACATCAACAAGGAATGGACCGACATTGCCCAGCGGTACTGGGAGGTCGCCGAACTCAATGAAAAGGTGGAATTGCGTCTTGCCCCGGCCAGCGACACTCTGGATGATCTGCTGAGTGACGGGCTGCACAACTCCTTTGACTTCGTGTTCATCGATGCAAATAAGGATTCGTACGAAATTTATTACGAAAAATCTTTGGAATTGTTGCGTCCGGGGGGCTTGATCATGGTGGACAACGTGTTGTGGAAGGGACATGTGTTCGATCCCCGGCAGAACGATGTGGAGACTCGGAGCATTCGGGAGTTCAATGACAAACGGAAGAATGACCCCCGCATCGAAATGAGCCTGCTCCCCATAGGTGACGGCGTCACCCTGATCAGGAAGCGGAATGAAAATGGCTCCAGTTAATTCTGTTCTCGGCTCCTATCGAGCTGGGTTCTGTTCACGTCTATTCTGAAGAAATGAAGCAGCGAGGAATGGCCAATCTTTGGCATCCCTTTTGAGTTTGGGCCAAGTACCATGTCGGCAATGGTCGTGGTGGCTGAGTTAAAGGCGAACGCTAGGGCGTCGGAGGAAGATAGCTCCGTCCCCCCTTTTATTCTTCGTCGTAAGCTTTTAAGTATGCAGTATAAAAATCCAAAATGTGCGGTGGGCAACCGGGGACGAATCTGGCTGAGTGTCCATGATGGCGCTGGTCATAGACGAGCGGAACGGCGCAGTTGCCGAAACACCAGTGGTCACCGCGAACGTTCTTCACGTTTTCAAAGTCGGGCATGGGTACGCCCAAATAAACGGTCACGGGCTTTTTGCCCTTCAACTTCCCTTCGCAGTGCAGTTTGTCCAGCGCGTGGCGTAGGCCGGAAAGACATCCGTGGCATGCCCCCCCCTCGATGGCGTGAATTTGCGGATAAGCTCCAACCACGCTGAGTACAGGGCGTTTGAATCGTCGCTGGATTAGCGCAGGGTCGTCGCCGCGCACTTCGATGTGATCAAGCTCGGCGCAGCCCAGCCCTTCGGCATTGGCCAGCCGTAGCATGGTCGCTTCCATGGGGTCTATGCCCATTACGTCACAGGCCACCGCATCTGTGGCGACCACATCCGTACCGGCTATGATGGTGTTCATGTCCGGGACCACACTGCCGGAAAGCGGTGCCTGTCCCTGCACGGCCATGATGCCGTCGATGACTGTAAGATGCGGCTTGATGACGCGCAGGATGTCTACCACCTTGGTGGAAATATCGTTGCGGTGAAAATGCATGCGTTGTTCGTCGAGGATGAGACCGTATTGGTTTTTTATGCCCAAGGTGACCAGCGCGAGCATGTGCGTCTTCATCTTGGGCAGATTGATGTAACATTCGGCCTCGGTCACGGCCGTTGGAAGGGTGATAGGGTCGAATAGCGTGGCATCCGGGTTGTCCACGGTGACGCTTGGTTCGTGATCGAAAAACCGAACTTTTGCGCCCATGCGTTCTATGTTGTTACGTACCTCGCCAGTTTGGGCCAGCGCCGTTTTTAAAGGCAATCCCCAGCCCGGATTGTCTCCAACCCATACTTCCCGAGCACCCGCATCCTTGACCAGGCCGATCATGGCCAGCAAAACGCGTTCATCTGTAACGATAGCGTATGGGTTGTGACAGCTGGGCCGCACAAGGTTGGGTTTGAGTAGCACGCTTTTGCCACGTACCAAAGCGGACAGGTCTGTTGCGTGGGCGATGGTTTGTTCCAACAACTGGCGCACACGGTCTTGTGACTCCTGGTCATGCCGTCCCGGTGCGCCTTTGATATGCGGATCTTGGCCCAAGCCGACTATAGGTCTTTTCATGCTGTCTTATCTCCTGGCGTTCTGGGGAGCTCGTTCATGATTTCGAAGACCCGAGACTGTGGGAGATGGCGTGGTCACTTTTTGCAAGAAGGAATCTGCTTCAAACTGGTTCATTTTGAATTTCCCTTCTTTCATCATGCTGTTGCGGCGTAATTTCAAATAGGTCAGTCCGCTCTTGTCGTGACAGTTCAGAATACCTCAGTGGAATTCACCGTTGTGCTCGATTTTATGGCAGAACATGTCAGAGGTACCGCAATACACCATTGATCCACGCCCTCATCGTCTTTCCATGAGTCTCATGAGGATTTTGGGTCGCGTTTCATATACCTTCATCGTTGCATTCCGTCAAAGAAACGGTGTGAATTTCTGTATTCTTTACCCATTTCATAACCTTGTGCAGGTACCTCCTTTGGGCGCATAAGTCGTTTTTTTACCACGTTCTCTTTGAAATCCTCCATCCCGCAGGATGTTGCGCACCTGCCGAGAACTGAAAATGCTAACCATATGGACAGTTCATTCGTGCATTTCGGCAGTTTGATGTGATGCGGTTTATTCGATTATATCCTTGCCATTGATCTCGACTTGATGGCCGGGGCCGGCATCGAAAACGATTTTGTATGCTTGGTCCGGTTTTTTGAAGGTGAACTCACTGTCCTCATTCATCTTGCCGCGATCCAGTGTCTGGTCGCCCATGTCGCGAACGAAAACACGGACCCCGGAAGCGGATGATCCATCTGAGAAACCTCCCTCGCAGGTGATGGTGTTGTCGCCGTTGTCAAAACAGGAGCATATGGCCGAATGTGCCATGCCCAATGTGGGCAAAAGAATGACTCCTGCAAACAGGAGTGCCGGGATTTGGCGGAGTAGGGTTTTCATCATTCCTCTTTATGGGGTTGGAAAGCGCTGGCACCTGTCTTTCGGACGCCAGCGCTTTTCATTGTTATTTTTGGGTGGTGAAGGTGAGGGAGAAGGCGAACCAGACGCGGTGGGTCTTGTCCAGCTTATGCTCGTATTTACCAATGATAATCTGGTGACCGGCAGGGCCGATTTTGACGTTGAACGGCTTTTGATTCTTGAGGTTGATCAGTTCAGGGTGTCCGATGCTGGAATCCGATGTGGTGGAAACACGGGCTCCTTCGATGGGCATGGGCTTGCCTTCATAGTAAAGTACAACTGGTAGAGTGTCGCCTTCCTTCAGTTTGGTTGGGTCCTTGAGGGGGACGATTTCTGCGCGTTGGGCAATGGGCTTTGCCATGAAATCCTGCCAAGTGAGGATGTGCTTGGAGAGCTTCCAGGAGCGGCCTTCATCGATGACGGAACCGCGAACTTCCTGAGGGGTGAGGAAATT
>Ga0209692_10004501_pt1 | contig 12551 bp, 8 predicted proteins | sample tdDd472_FD_187129 | JGI IMG/M metagenome (GOLD analysis project Ga0209692, IMG submission 187129) | Marine sediment microbial communities from the Atlantic coast under amendment with organic carbon and nitrate - tdDd47.2 (SPAdes)... | ecosystem: Environmental > Aquatic > Marine > Coastal >...
TACCATTTTAGTATTTAGTATTGCCTTTGGCATAAGTGTGGATGATACCATTCATTATTTAGCCAAATATCGTCAGGAACTATCAGAAACAAACTGGAGTTTACGTGCCGCAGTCGTTTTGGCCTTGAAAGAGACTGGGGTTAGTATGATTTACACTTCAATAATTCTCTTCTTTGGTTTTGGTATTTTTAGTGCATCTCAGTTTGGCGGAACGGTTGCCCTTGGATTATTAGTGGCAGTCACCTTACTTATTGCACTGTTCTCAAACCTTATTCTTCTTCCGGCCTTGTTATTAACCCTTGAGAAATCAATTACAAACCAGTCGTTTAAAGAGCCTTTATTGCAGATTTACAACGAGGACGAGGACATAGAATTGGAAGAATTGACGATTGAAAAAAAAGAAATTAAAGCTGAATAACCTACATAGAATTGATTTATGCATACGATATCAGACCTTCAAAAAATTATTGAGAAAGAGTTAGATAAGCAAGAGTTTGTTGTTGAGCCTAAAGGCTTGTACCAGCCTATTGAATATATTATGGACATGGGAGGAAAGCGTATTCGTCCAACCTTATGTTTGGCTGGATGCTATCTTTTTACAAATGATATCTCTTTAGCGGTTAGACCAAGTTTATCTTTAGAAATATTCCACAATTTCACCTTATTGCATGATGATATTATGGATAATGCCGATGTTCGTCGTAACCAGGCAACTGTTCACAAAAAATGGGACGACAATACGGCTATTCTGTCAGGTGATGCTATGTTGATTAAAGCCTATCAGTATGCTACAGGTATCGATGTTAAATATTTAAAAGAGGTACTTGATTTATTTAGTCAAACGGCAATTGAAGTGTGCGAAGGGCAGCAGTACGATATGGAATTTGAACAGCGAGATAATGTTTCTGTTGATGACTACCTCAATATGATTCGTCTAAAAACAGCGGTGCTATTGGCTGCAAGTTTAAAAACAGGTGCTATCATTGGTGGATCAAGTAAAAAAGACGCTGATTTATTGTATGAATTTGGTGAGAATATTGGTCTGGCTTTTCAATTACAGGATGACTTTTTGGATGTTTACGGTAACATAGAAACGTTTGGAAAAGCTATTGGTGGAGATATTGTTGCCAACAAGAAAACATTTTTGCTTATTAATGCGTTACAATTGGCGTCGGGTACTTTGCGAAAAGACTTAAAAACATGGATTAATGCCGATGAGTTTAACGCTGATGATAAGATAAAAGGCATTAGAAATATTTATAATTCACTGGGAGTTGATGCTTTAGCCAAGGATAAAATGAATTTTTATTTCGATAAAGCTATGACAGCATTAGATCAGGTGAATGGTCGCGAAAGCATGAAAAATGAACTTCGTCAGTTTGCCATTAAGTTGATTGAAAGATCCCGATAAAGGAACATTAACAACGTAAGATAATACGCATAATATGGAAAAATTGGTTGGTACCATCATTCAAATTGTTGGTCCGGTAATAGATGTCAGCTTTGATTTACAAGATCAGGAGCTACCTAATATCTTAGATGCTTTAGAAATTAAGCGCGAAGGTCATCCTTCCATTGTGATAGAGTGCCAACAGCATATTGGCGAAAACACTATACGTTGTATTGCAATGGACTCAACCGATGGATTAATGCGAGGTCTTGAAGTATCGCACTTGGGCAGTCCTATTATAATGCCGGCTGGCGAGAACGTAAAAGGTCGTTTACTTAATGTAGTCGGAAATGCTATTGATGGCATTGGCGAGGTTAGCCGACAAGGCGGCAGCCCAATTCATAAAGATCCCCCTGCTTTTGCCGATTTATCAACGCAAGCTGAAATTCTTTTTACAGGAATTAAAGTCGTTGATTTGATTGAACCTTATGCCAAAGGAGGTAAGATTGGTTTATTTGGAGGTGCAGGTGTTGGAAAGACAGTGCTCATCCAAGAGCTAATTAATAATATTGCCAAAGGACATGATGGTTTATCGGTGTTTGCTGGTGTAGGTGAGCGGACACGTGAAGGTAATGATTTATTACGCGAAATGATCGAATCGGGCATCGTCAATTATGGTGATGAGTTTAAAGAAAATATGGAGCAAGGGGACTGGGACCTTTCTAAGGTTGATAAAAAAGCCCTTGATACATCGCAAGTAACCATGGTCTTTGGTCAGATGAATGAGCCTCCAGGGGCTCGTGCTCGTGTGGCCTTATCCGGGTTAACGATTGCGGAGAGTTTCCGTGATGGTGATGGCACTGGTAGTGGCCGTGATGTATTACTCTTTGTGGATAATATTTTCCGATTCACTCAAGCGGGTTCTGAGGTATCTGCTTTATTAGGACGTATGCCTTCGGCAGTAGGTTATCAACCAACCCTTTCATCAGAGATGGGTGCTTTACAAGAGCGTATTGCGTCTACTAAACATGGTTCTATTACATCGGTACAGGCCGTGTATGTACCAGCTGATGATTTAACTGATCCTGCTCCAGCAACAACATTCGCTCACCTTGATGCTAAAACAGTATTGAGTCGTAAAATTGCAGAATTAGGAATCTATCCTGCAGTTGATCCTTTGGATTCTACTTCCCGTATGCTATCTCCTGATATTGTAGGAGATGACCATTATAATACAGCACAACGTGTGATTGAAATTCTTCAACGCTATAAGGAGCTGCAAGATATTATTGCTATCCTCGGTATGGAAGAATTATCTGAAGATGATAAATTGGTGGTTCATCGTGCGCGTCGTGTTCAACGTTTTCTTTCACAACCGTTCCACGTGGCCGAACAGTTTACAGGCTTAAAAGGAGTATTTGTTTCTATTGAAGATACTATAAAAGGATTTACGATGATATTGGATGGAAAGGTTGATAAGTATCCTGAAGCAGCCTTCAACCTTGTGGGAACTATTGAAGATGCTATTGCTAAAGGGGAGGATTTATTGAAACAAGCAAAATCAGCCTAATGGGAGATCTATATTGTGAAATAGTGACACCCATAAAGGTCATTTATAATGCACCTGTAGGACTTGTTACAGTTCCGGGTGATAAAGGAGCATTTACCCTTTTAAAAAATCATGCCCCAATTGTTTCTGTACTTTCCAAAGGTAAAATAAGGGTGATAGGTAAGGATGGACATGAGAATTTTTTCAATTGTGAGCGGGGCGTACTTGAGTGTGAAAATAATAAAGTAACGATCCTTATTCAGAAAGGCTAAGGTTGTTTAAAGATAAAATGATAGAAATCCCGATACTACGTCGGGATTTTTTTATTTTTGACGTTTAATAATTTTACATCTGAGATAACATTCTCACTTGCATACGTGTTCAAGCATGAAAATTCTTATTATTCGTTTAAGCTCAATTGGAGATATTATTCAGTGTATGTCAGTTATTACTGGCCTGAAAAATAAGTATCCGGACGCTAATATTCATTGGGTGGCCAGAGCCGATTTAGCATCATTGGTAAAGATTGATCCACGTATTGATAAGATCTGGGAGTTTGATCGGCAAGAAGGTTTTACGGGAGTATTTAAGCTTGGATCAAAGCTTAAGAAGGAAAAGTATGACTATATCTATGATGCGCATAGTAATATCCGCTCTAATATCCTTAAACTGGTTTTGTGTCCATTTAGCCTGTGTAATCTTTTGAAAAAAAACAGGCTTGTTACGCGACATAAAGATCGCTTAAAGCGATTGTTGCTCTTTAAATTTGGCATTAATATGTTGCCAAAACCTTTTAAGGCATTGAATTCATTTCGACAGCCAATACAGAAGTGGGACGTTTCAGAGTTTAATACCCCTTTCGAGGATTGGCGTTTTCCACGTGAAACCGAACTAAAGATAAGTAATCTAGTACTTGATAAGATGCCAGATAATGCCAAGTGGGTGACGCTCGTTCCCTCAGCAGCATGGGAGCTTAAACGATGGCCTGTAGCCTATTGGCAAGAGTTGGTTAAACTTCGAGAAGATTTACATTTTGTGGTACTTGGTGGGCCAAATGATGCTTTTTGTGCCGATATAAAAGCAGTGGCTCCTGGTCGTGTGATCAATTTGGCAGGTGCAACATCATTAATGGAGAGCTTTTGTGCAGTATGGCACTCGCCTTACGTTATAAGTGGTGATACTGGCTTTTTACATGCAGCAGACCTTTTTCAGAAGAATGGTCAGGCATTGATTGGGCCTACGGCTTTTGGTTTTCCTTCTAATCCAAAGATGAAAGTGATGGAAGTCGATTTACCATGTCGTCCATGTACAAAAGATGGTAATGTAAAGTGCAAACTAAAAGAGGAGAAAAAATGTATGACGGATATTTCTCCTCAGGTAGTTGCTGATACAATTAAATTTTGAACTATTTAAGCTGAGCTTCAATATAGCTTGCAACCGCGGTATGCCCGTTTGAATTTGCAAAATCAAGTGATGATTCCCCATCAATATCAACCATTTTTAGATCGGCACCATTGGCAACCAATAGCTTTACAACTTCTAACTGACCTTCAGCAGCAGCCATCATCACCGGTGTCCATTTTTCTTGATTGTCAGTAGCGTTTACATTAGCGCCTGCATTAATAAGCATTTTGACTGCTTGTGTGAAAGGACCTGTAGAGGCAAACATTAATGCAGTGCGGTTCATGCCATCAACCATTTCTATTTTGGCTCCTTTATCAATCAAAACCTTCATCACATGATGATGGCCATTATACGCGGCCAACATAAGAGCTGTATGCTGGTTTTCATCAACTGTATTAATATCAATTCCTGCCTCCAAGGTGGAGGATACTTTCTCAACATCACCTTCTAACGCCGCTTGAAGGAACAGGGACTTATCTATTATTGGAGCATCGATTCTATCGCTATTTTCTTGCCTCTTGTCTTCTTGAGATTTCTTATTACTATTGCATGCAATATTTAAACTTAAAATGGCAAAGGCCATTATCTGATAAATTCGTTTCATGTTTATTAATTTTCAGTTTAAACTCGTAAATGAATTTAATCATTGACTTCGTCAATTTTAGAAGCACTTGTTAATTTAGATAAAAAAAATCTTATGCTCATTTATATAAGTGATTCTAAAATATGTGACGAATTTACGCTTTTTAACGGTTTTTTAATTCAGTTTGTAAAGAAAGGCTAGAAAAACGGGTGAATGTTTAAGCAGGTGGAGGCGTTCTTCCCTTGTTTTCGTAAGGCAAAGCCCATATGATATTTTAGAAATTCACTATTTTGGCATGGCTTAGGTTCGCTTATCGACTCATTAGAAATATCTGACAGCATTATGTCAGAATATGATTGATGGTTGAATCAATGAAGGATTTGAGTCCTAACCAATGCTTTTGTTCGAAAGATCCCAACTAGTAGCCATCGCTTGGCAATATCTGGCCTCTAAATCCATCTGGAGATTTTGTTCCGTTGTAATTTGGTGTTTTCGTGATATATCGATCCATAAAGCCTGGCCTAGGCTTTATCAATCACAGCAATGTTATCTGGTTTTCCAATAGTTTTATAAACAATCTTTGAACAGTGATTTTTGAAAATACTTCTTAAGTAGCAATGGTTAATGAGAAACCGCATAAGGATGTGTAATGATTTTGAAAAGACGGTCAAATGCCTTTTATTACCATCAAGGATGCACAAGAAGAGTTTTTTATCATCGAGTGGTTGGCTTTAGGCTGAGGTTAAAGCCTAAAATATGATTTAATGTTGAATTACAATCTTTTTAGTAATTGATCCATGCGTGGTGATGAGTGTTACGATGTATAATCCATTCTTTAACGTTCTTAAGGACAATGCTGAGGAATGAATGGTTTTTTCAAGAACGAGACTCCCGGTAATGCTGTATATACAGCAGTTTGAGTTTTTTATGTAGGAGTTATCCGTAAAATATATTTGCTTATTGGTCTGATTGAAGTAAAACAAATCATCATCCATATTATAACGTGCTGCAGTCGGTGCATTATCCCATCCAGCTAGTCGGGCCAATATCCACCACATAGCATATGCCTTCCGGTTTGCAGTGATGTGTTGTGTATTGTGCTGCCCAAATTTGATATCTCCCTGTGGTATATTTTTGTTTTCATAGTAGGTCTGTCCGAGCTGCCCCTGGTCCTGGAACGTTTTGTAATAATTCCCACCGTATTCATCCGAATCACCGTCATCACTGCAGTCAGAATAGTAATAATCATTCATACAATGACTGTCGATGCTAAAGTAATCTAGGCAATAGTAACTGTTCTTATTACAATAGTCGGTAATAAGATCGGCTTGATTTTTGGGTTTACCTGTCCCAATATTATCGTTTACATTAGCATGCCCTGTCATAAAAATAAAATGAACGGGCCGTATTCTTTGCCCTGCTCCTGATCCGATCTTAGTCCCTCGGATACCATACTCATCAATCAGCATTTCCATTCCCGGGAGGTAATTGGTCTCTACCTGATGGCCGGCAATATCACACCAAGCCCACATAACGACATTAATTTCACTATTGTTGGGATCGTCAAGGAAATTACGCGTGGTCTGTATAAAAGCGGTCTCATCTCTACTAAGGTCGGTAGCATCAACACCGGGTTCACCATATGATTCAAGTGCATAATCGTAAAATGCCAGGTGATCGTCAACATTCATGTTTCGGCTAATAGCAAATAACTGTTCATCACCATTTTTATAATTTGGTAAACCATAAAGGCCAAAACTTACATGTGTGCCATGCGAGGTGTGTTGATAGGCTATTTTAAAATTATTGCGAGCTTTATCAATGTATTGCTGTGGTATGCTTCTAAGAATATCTTCTTTAGCAACGTTATAGTCAGCAATATATGATTGCGCTTTGATATTTGTCATCAGTATCAATAATGCCGGGAGTAAATATATTTTCATCATTATTGAATTTTAAGGTTGATCAAATATACTGGCAAATACAGCTTATGGCAAGTATTAAAAATGCTATTATTGCATTATCTGAATAAATTATGTACCAGGCGTATGGTTGAGGATCTAGTATTTTAGTGAATTAGGGTTGTTACGTGGCTATTGTTTAACTGTAAGGCTGAAGAAAGCAGGGATATTTTCTAATATATCGCTTCGGCAACCTTACGCGAACTCTCAGTTGCCATCATGGTGTAAAAATGAAGAATAGGAACATTGTGTGCAATTAGTTCTTTTGATTGTTGAACACACCACTCAACACCAACCTGTTTTACGGCATCATTATCCTTACATTTACGAATTTCCTTTGCAAAATCTTCCGGAATATCTACATGAAAAATTTTAGGCAGAACTGTTAATTGGTTCAATAAGGTAATCGGTTTTAAACCTGGTACAATTGGAATGGTAATGCCGTTGGCTCTGCATCGTTTTACAAAATCGAAGTATTTCTCGTTGTCAAAAAACATTTGCGTAACAATGTATTCTGCGCCTGCATCAACTTTTTGCTTTAGCCAATATATGTCAGAGTCCATATTAGGAGCCTCTTCATGCTTTTCAGGATATCCGGCTATACCATAACTAAAAGGAGTTTCAAAGGCATCGAGTAATGTGCCATCTAAAAAGTGCCCGCTATTAAGGCTATTTATCTGATTAACTAAATCAATTGCATAGTTATTGCCTTCGACATTCGCTTTTGCTAAGTGTCCTCTGTTGGAGTTATCGCCACGTAAAAGTAATACATCATGAATCCCTAAGAAATTAAGATCAATAAGGGCATATTCTGTTTCACTTTTAGTAAAGCCACTGCATATGATATGTGGTACTACTTTAATGCCATAACTGTTCTGAATTGAAGCTGCTACGGCAACTGTCCCAGGGCGCTTTCGCACAACTTTCCTTTCGAATAAACCCTTCTGCATATCTTTATAAACCATTTCATCGCGATGAGAGGTTATATTGATATAGAGTGGGTTAAAGTCTTTAAGTTGATCAATTGTATTAAAAACTTTCGCAATACTATTTCCTTTAAGAGGAGGAAGTAATTCGAATGAAAAACCTGTTCTACTTGATGATTTTATAAGTTTTGCAACAGTCATAGTTCGGTTGTTTACAATTTATTAATTGTAACACTGATTAATTGATTCAGTCGAGTTCCAATAATTATCCCAAATGGGTTAAACTTCATAATCCAATTGGGTTATACAAGATAACTTAGTTGGATTATGAATTGTTTCTATCTGAAATATTTAATCCTTCTACTATTTATAATCTAAATTGAGAGGTATCCATTTCTCAATATCTTCCACTGATGTTTGCTTACGTCGAGCAACATCATCCACCTGGTCTTTACCAATTTTCCCAAGTCCAAAATAGATCGCATCAGGATGAGCCAAATATATACCACTAACTGATGCGTTTGGATACATACTGTAGTGTTCAGTAAGCGTAATGCCAGCATTATCTTCCACCTCAAGCAGATTAAATAAGGTTCTTTTTTCGCTATGATCAGGGCAGGCTGGGTAGCCTAATGCCGGACGAATACCTCTGTAACGTTCACGAATCAAGTTGTCATGATCAATCTTTTCCTCGGGTGCATATCCCCAGAAATCGGTACGCACACGGTAATGCAATAATTCAGCAAAAGCTTCAGCTAAGCGATCGGCTAAAGATTTTAGTAAAATACTGCTATAGTCATCGTGATCAGCTTCAAATTTTTCTATCCATTTCTCAATGCCTATACCTGCAGTTACAGCAAAACCACCAATATGATCGAATCGCATACTTTCTTTAGGAGCAACATAATCACTCAAGCAATGAAATACTTCTTTACCTGGTTTGTCCTGTTGCTCGCGCAAATTATAAAAGCTAGTTAGTAATTCCTGTCTCGATTGATCGGTGTATACTTCAATGTCGTCACCAACGCTATTGGCAGGAAATATTCCAAACACTGCATTAGCTTGAAGCATTTTCTCATTTACAATACGATCGAGCATTGCTTCAGAATCCTGATAAAGCTTTAAAGCTTCTTCAGCTTTCGCTTGTGCATCTTCTGTTTTATAGCGTTCTAACCATTTGTTTTTTGAAGCTTCGTCAACAACCGAATCCATATTCTTATAATTGCCTGTTAAGCGCCAAGCCTGATAAAAGAAGGTCCAGTCGATAAACTTGCGAATCTCATGAATTGGATAATCTTCTAAAACTCGAACGCCAACTTCAGCTGGAAGTGGTGTAATAGTATTACTCCAATCAATTTGGTGCTTTTTAGCTCTTGCAGCTTCAATTGGTAGTATAGCTATGTTCTTTTTACCTGCATTACGCTCTCGCAGACCTTCGTATTCAGTTTTCAGATCAGATACAAAATTATGTTTTTCCTTTTTAGATAGTAAAGCACTAACGACCTGTACACTCTTAGATGCATCTTTAACGTAAACAACAGGTTCTTTATAGTTAGGCTCAATCTTAACTGCTGTATGTATTTTTGAAGTCGTTGCACCCCCAATCATCAATGGTAGTTTCATATTACGCTTTTCCATTTCTCGCGCAACAGATACCATTTCTTCCAACGAAGGCGTAATTAAACCGCTGAGACCAATGATATCAACTTCTTGTTTAACAGCCTCCATCAGGATTTTTTCTGTAGGAACCATTACCCCAAGGTCAATTATCTCGTAGTTATTGCAAGCCAGGATAACACCAACAATATTTTTACCAATGTCGTGGACATCTCCTTTAACGGTAGCCATAAGAATTTTTCCTGCCGATGAACCACCTGAGCCTGTTGCTGCTTTTTCTTCCTCGATAAAAGGTTGAAGTATGGCAACTGCTTTTTTCATGACACGGGCCGTTTTTACCACCTGAGGTAAGAACATTTTGCCTGATCCGAATAAATCACCGACAACGTTCATCCCATCCATGAGTGGCCCCTCAATAATGTCTAATGAAAATTCATACACTTGGCGAGCCTCCACTAAATCCTCTTCTAAGAAATCAGGAATACCTTTAACCAAGGAATAGGATAAGCGCTCCTGAAGGTTATTTTCGCGCCAAGCTAAACGGTTATCTTCTTTGCCTTCTACTTTTTGATCTTTTAATTGCTCGGCAAATTCGATTAATCGCTCAGTAGCATCTTCTCTACGATTAAGGATAACATCTTCTACACGCTCCAAAAGATCACTTGGGATGTCATCGTAAATCTGCAACATGCTCGGATTAACAATACCCATATCCATACCCACCTTAATGGCGTGGTATAAAAATGCAGAGTGCATAGCTTCACGCACGACATTATTACCTCGGAATGAGAAGGATAAATTACTTACCCCACCACTCACTTTAGCATACGGTAGGTTTTCTTTAATCCATTTAGTGGCATTAATAAAATCAACACCGTAGTTATTGTGCTCTTCAATACCCGTTGCAATGGCTAAAATATTAGGATCGAAGATAATGTCTTCAGGTGCGAAATTAATTGTTTCGGTTAGCAGTTTATAGGCACGACCACAAATCTCTTGACGATGCTCAAAGGTATCGGCTTGTCCTTTCTCGTCAAAAGCCATAACCACAACAGCAGCACCATATTGTTTAATTTTTGAGGCTTGTTCAAGAAATTGCGCTTCACCTTCTTTCAGACTAATTGAGTTAACAACCGCTTTTCCTTGCAGGCATTTTAATCCGGCTTCAAGTACTTCCCATTTCGAACTATCTACCATTACAGGAAGCTTGGCAATATCAGGCTCTGAACCCATCATGTTAAGGAAAGTTACCATCTCCTTTTTAGCGTCAAGCATGGCATCATCCATGTTAACGTCGATTATTTGTGCACCGCCTTCAACCTGGTCGCGCACAATAGAAAGGGCTTCTTCGTATTTTTCTTCTCGAATGAGACGCGCAAATTTACGCGAACCAGCCACATTGGCACGTTCTCCAACATTAATGAAGTTAAGTTCTTTAGAGAAAGTAAGTGGTTCTAATCCACTTAAACGTGTTGCATGATCGCGTTCAGCCGCCTTATGAATCTGAGCTGCATCAATCATTTTGGCAAATTCGCGGATGTGATCCGGTGTTGTGCCACAACAGCCGCCTAATATATTGATTAGTCCATTATCAAGATACTCCTTAATTTGTGGAGCCATCTGATGAGGTGTTTCATCGTATTCGCCAAATTGGTTTGGTAATCCGGCATTAGGATAAGCACTGATTTTAAACGGTGCTTTCTTACCTAACTCCTCGATATATGGACGCAAATCGTTGGCGCCAAATGAGCAATTTAATCCTACCGATAACAGATCGACATGTGACACTGAATTTAAGAAAGCTTCCATCGTTTGACCAGAAAGCGTACGCCCACTGGCATCAGCTACCGTTGCCGACACCATTACAGGCATCTTTTCAATACCATTAGCTTCTAATGCTTCGTTAATCGCAAATAAAGCAGCCTTGGCATTAAGCGTATCAAATATGGTTTCTACCAAAAATAGATCAATACCACCTTCTAATAAGCCTTCTACTTGTTCGCGATATGATTCTTTTAGGTCGTCAAACGAAACTGCTCTATATCCTGGGTTATTTACATCGGGCGATAGGGATGCGGTTTTATTCGTTGGTCCTATGGCACCGGCAACAAAGCGTGGTTTTTCTGTGGTTGAGAATTCCTCTGCTGCTTCGCGTGCAATTTCCGCCGATTGAATATTTAGCTCCTTAACAACAGCTTCCATTTCATAATCGGCCTGAGAAATAGATGTGGCGTTAAAGGTATTGGTTTCGATTATATCCGACCCGGCATCAAGGTATTGCTTATGAATCCCTTTAATAATTTCAGGCTGAGTAATCGAAAGCAGGTCATTATTCCCCTTTAGTGGTGAATTATGATTTCTAAATCGGTCGGCTCTAAAGTCGTCTTCTTCAAGTTTATGATTTTGAATAAGGCTACCCATAGCGCCATCAAGTAATAATACCCGCTTTTTAATGACTTTATACAACAATTCCGTTTGTGTCATATCAGTTACTAATATTGAAAAATGTGGTTAATGTTTTTATGGTTTCTTTTACTTCAACTCATATGAGCAGAAAAAGAAGTGGTTTCAGCTAATTAACAATCAATTTTAAAGATAGTTAGTGCTGAAAAGCAAAATTACGATTTTTTTCGCCAAAAAGGGTTAGGTTAAAGGTGAACTATCGCATTATTTGGGAATATTGAGATATCATTACCTCAAGCTAATAGAATAAAAAGTGTAGTAATATAATCAAGAAATAAAATAATTTTATAGAGAGACGAATCGACTTATATGATTGTTGATGATCATCTACAATGGTATATTAATTTCATTTTCTTTTCGCGACTGATGCTTGTCAACAAAACGTTTATTTGTGATGAGGTACATTAATCCTTTAAACTGACGCGCTCCATATGGACACATCTCAATGCAACGGGTGCACGAAATGCAAGTTTTTTTATTAGTCTTTCTAGGATTATGGCTATCAATGGCACCAACGGGGCACGAGCGCGCACATATACCACAGAAACTGCAGTTAGAATTAGATTTTGCAACTAAAGGCACCACCCCAGCAGGCCGTTCAACTTTTGGTTTTTCTACGTTAAGGTTGTCATTGTCAGTTATTCGAGAATGAAGTATG
>Ga0209692_10004502_pt1 | contig 12550 bp, 8 predicted proteins | sample tdDd472_FD_187129 | JGI IMG/M metagenome (GOLD analysis project Ga0209692, IMG submission 187129) | Marine sediment microbial communities from the Atlantic coast under amendment with organic carbon and nitrate - tdDd47.2 (SPAdes)... | ecosystem: Environmental > Aquatic > Marine > Coastal >...
ACGAAAACGACGGGAAGCTTTTTTCCCGGCGTCCGACCGTCGATGCTCATGCATCCGCTATCGGGTCCTTCAAGCGCCATGTGCTTTAGGTCCGGTAATCGGCATTGATGTCGATGTAACGATGGGTGAGATCGCAGGTCCAGACAGTGGCCGCTCCCGAGCCGACACCCACATCGGCCTCAATGACGATATTGCGGCCTTTCATGTGTTGGGCCACCGGCGCTTCATCGTAACCCGGCACCACTTGTCCATCCTTGGCGACTTGGATACCGCCAATAGTGATGGCGATTTTGTCGCGCTCAGCCTTTTGTCCAGCCTTGCCAATCGCCATGACGACCCGTCCCCAGTTGGCGTCTTCACCGGCCACGGCCGTCTTGACCAAAGGAGAATTGGCGACGGCCAACGCAATAACCTTTGCAGCCTCCCGGTTTTCCGCACCTGTGATGACGAATTTCTCCGCCCCCTCGCCGTCTTTGGCGAGCTGTTGGGCCAAATCGGTACAGACCTCATTTAAAGCCCGTTTGAAATCGGCAAGATCGGCATCCGGGTCATTACCCGCCTTGCCGGTAGCAAATAACAGAACCGTATCGCTGGTCGAGGTGTCGCTATCGACAGTCACGCAGTTGAACGACCGGTCAGACGCATCGGACAGAAGTTTCTGCAATAGACCTGCGGGTAGGTTTGCATCGGTAAACAGGAAGCCGAGCATGGTCGCCATATCGGGGGCAATCATCCCCGAGCCCTTGGCAATGCCGTTGATCGTCACCTCGACGCCACCGAGCGTCGCTTTCGCCGTCGCTCCCTTGGGGAACGTATCGGTGGTCATGATGGCTCCCGCCGCTCCCGACCACGCACCGGCCTTCAAGGCCTCTTTTGCTTTGGGAAATGCAGCCGTGATTTTCTCGTCCGGCAAAGGTTCGCCGATAACCCCCGTCGAGGCGAGAAACACCTCATTGACCGCGCAGTCGAAAACCCGCGCCGCAGCCGCAGCCGTCCGTTCGACCGACGCAATACCGGCCGAGCCGGTGAAGGCGTTGGCATTCCCCGAATTGACCACCAGCGCCCGCGCCGTTCCTTTGGGCAGGACCTGACGACACCAGTCAACCGGCGCGGAAGGACAGAGCGACTTGGTGAAGACCCCCGCCACGGTCGTCCCTTCGGTCAATTCGGCAACCAACACATCCTCGCGATTGGCATATTTTACGCCGACAGCCAGAGAAGCAGTCCGCACACCATCAATGGCGGGCAGTTGGGGGAAGGCCTTGGGGGCCAGGGGGGAGCGGGTCAACATGACCGCTAGTTCCTTCTTTTCGTCATATAACTCTAGTTTTCTTTGAGAGGTTTGCCGTCCGGACCGAAACGCTCGATAGAAGCGGCTTTGCGCAGTTGATCGAGCAGTTCGGCGCCAATTTCACGGGCCATTTCCGCTTCGACCTGCTCGCGCACTTCGCCAAGCCCCGGCGCTTTGGTCATACGCTTGTCTTCAACTTTGATGACGTGCCAGCCAAATTGGGTCTGCACCGGCTCCTTGGTGATTTCATCCTTGCCGAGGGCGAAAGCCGCCTCAGAGAAAGACGGCACCATCGCGCCAGCCGTGAAGAATCCAAGATCGCCACCGTTGGCTCCGCTCGGTCCTTTGGATTTGCTCTTGGCCGTTTCGGCGAAATCCTTGCCATTGTTCAACTCGGCAATGACTTCTTTGGCCTGCTCTTCGGTTTCGAGCAGAATATGCCGGGCGTGAACTTCCTCTTCGCTTTTGAATTCTGCGACAAACTTCTTGTAAGCCTCCATGACCTTGTCTTCGGTCACACGCTTTTCGATATACTTGCCGAGAAAGGCCCGCTGGATCAGTTGATCTTCGATACGCGCCAGCTGCTTCTTGACCTCTTCATTATCTTCCAGACCGTTCTTGCGACCTTCTGCGGCAGTCAGCTTGCGGTCGATGACACTGTTGAGCAACAGACCATACACCGCATCGAACGGCATTTGCCGGAACTGGGGCGGCAGCAGGTATTGCGCGTCCTGGACCTCATCGAGATAAATCTTGTCACCATCGACAACGGCAGCAACCACTTCCGTAGCGGGCTTGTCTTCGGCCCACGCAGCGCCGGAAATTCCGAGAGCCATTACACCAGTCACGGCCATACGGATCAGACCTTTTTTCATCGTACTAAGAATCCTTTCGTTGCTACCTGCTTTCTTCGTCCATTCCGCCGGTCGGGAAGCGGACGATTAACGTCGACTACGGATAAACCACACATGGACCGGCTGCGGCAAGAAAGGTTTCATGGAAAATGGAGCTTTTTTAGGGCGTTTTGACCGTGACCCGCGTTGACAGAACACCGCTGTCGCTCTATCTCTTGCCGGGCTTCGGCTCTCTCCGTTTTGGGGGACGACGGTTTTCTTTTTTTCTTTTGAAAGGGTGTGCCATGTTCGGCGCCATCGCCAAAAAGATTTTTGGCTCCGCAAACGACCGCTTCGTAAAAGGCCTTTATAAGGAAGTAGAGGCCATCAACGCCCTAGAGCCAGAGCTTGAAGCCTTGAGCGACGAAGAGTTGAAAGCCCGCACCGACTGGTTACGCGAACGCCGCGCCGAAGGCGAACCCCTCGACGACCTTTTGGTCGACGCTTTCGCCACAGTCCGCGAGGCCGCAAAACGCACCCTCGGCCAACGTCACTACGACGTTCAGTTGGTCGGCGGCATGGTTCTGCACCGCGGCATGATTGCGGAAATGAAGACCGGTGAAGGTAAAACCCTAGTCGCCACCCTGGCCGTCTACCTCAATGCTATCGGCGGCGGCGGCGTTCATGTCGTTACCGTCAACGATTATCTAGCCACTCGCGACTCCGAATGGATGGGTCAAGTTTACCGCTTCCTCGGCCTGTCGGTCGGCTGCATCAAGCATGGCCTGGACGACGAAGAACGCCTGCAAGCCTACGCCAGCGACATCACCTACGGCACCAACAACGAGTTTGGCTTCGACTACCTGCGCGACAACATGAAATTCGAGTTGAACCAGATGGTTCAGCGGGAATTCAATTACGCCATCGTCGATGAAGTCGACAGCATCCTGGTTGATGAAGCGCGGACGCCGTTGATCATCTCGGGACCGACCGAAGATAATTCCGATCTTTATACCGCCATCGACAAAATCATCCCGAGCCTCGTTGAACAAGACTACGAGAAAGATGAGAAGTCCAAGCTGGTGACGCTTACCGAGCAAGGCAACGAACATCTCGAACAACTGCTCATCGAAGCCGGTTTGATGCAAGACGGCGGACTTTACGATATCGCCAACGTGGCCCTGGTCCATCACGCCAATCAGGCGCTTCGCGCTCACACCATGTTCGAGCGCGATACGGATTACATCGTCAAGGACAACAAAGTCGTCATCATCGACGAGTTCACCGGCCGTATGATGGAAGGCCGCCGTTATTCCGATGGCATGCACCAAGCACTGGAGGCCAAGGAAGGCGTCGAAATTCAGAATGAAAACCAAACCCTGGCCTCGATCACCTTCCAGAACTACTTCCGCATGTATCCCAAGCTGGCCGGGATGACCGGTACGGCAATGACAGAAGCGGGCGAATTTTCGGAAATCTACAATCTCGAGGTTATCGAAATTCCCACCAACGTTCCGGCGGTCCGCATCGACGACGACGACGAGATTTACCGCACGGCGAATGAGAAGAACGAAGCCATCGCCGATCTGATCGAAGAATGCCAGAAAAACGGTCAGCCCATGCTGGTCGGTACGGTCAGTATCGAAAAATCGGAACAACTGTCGGCTCTGCTGAAAAAGCGCAAGATCAAACACAATGTTCTGAACGCCAGATTCCACGAACAGGAAGCCTATATCGTCGCCCAGGCCGGTGTGCCCGGTGCGGTCACCATCGCCACCAACATGGCCGGTCGCGGCACCGACATTCAGTTGGGCGGCAACCTGGACATGCGCATTAAGCAGGAATGCGAGGGTCTCGAAGGCGAAAAGCTGGACAGCAAGATCGCCAAAATCACCGAAGAGGTGGAGACCTATAAGGGACAAGCCTTGGAGGCGGGCGGCCTCTATGTGGTCGGCACCGAGCGCCACGAAAGCCGCCGGATCGACAACCAGCTGCGCGGTCGTTCCGGTCGTCAGGGCGATCCGGGGCACTCTAAATTCTTCCTCAGCCTCGAAGACGACCTGATGCGCATCTTCGGTTCCGAACGAATGGACGGCATGCTCCAAAAGCTCGGCCTCGAAGAAGGCGAAGCCATCGTGCATCCCTGGGTCAACAAGGCGTTGGAGAAAGCTCAGCAAAAGGTCGAGGCGCGCAACTTCGACATTCGTAAGAACCTGCTGAAATTCGACGACGTGATGAACGACCAGCGCAAAGTGATCTACGAACAGCGCAAAGAACTGATGGCGGCCGAAGAAGTGGCCGACACCATCCGCGATATGCGCGAAGAAATCGTCGAGGAACTGGTCGCCGTCAACGTGCCGGAAAAAGCCTACGCCGAACAGTGGAACGTGGACACGTTGCATGAGGAAGTCCTCCGTATCTTCGGCCTCAATCTCCCTATCGCCGATTGGGCCAAGGAAGAGGGCATCGCGGATACGGAAATTCATGAAAGGGTTTTGAGCGCGGTAAATTCCAAAATGGCCGAGAAGGCCGCTAACGTGGGCCCCGACACCATGCGCATGGTCGAAAAGAGCCTGCTGCTGCAACTTCTCGATCAGATTTGGAAAGAACACCTCCTGACGCTCGACCATCTGCGCCAGGGCATTGGCCTTAGAGCCTACGCCCAAAAAGACCCCTTGAACGAATACAAGCGCGAAGCCTTTACGCTGTTCGATCACATGCTTCAGCAACTGCGCGAACGCGTCACCATGTTGCTGGCCTATGTGGAATTCAAGGACGAAGACGCCGAAACCGAGCTGGGTCGGCCGGAGCAGGAAATGCACGAAAGCCGCCAGGACCCGGCCTTCGCCCAAGACGACCCGGACGCCGGGGAAGGCGTTTTGACCAATAACCCGGTCCTTGCCCGTAAGGGATCAGGCGAGCGCGACCCGAACACCCCCGAAACCTGGGGCCGTGTAGGCCGTAACGAGCCCTGCCCCTGCGGTTCTGGTAAAAAATATAAGCAGTGCCACGGCAAGCTCTAGAGTTTCTGGCAGCCAGAAAACATAAAAACGCCGTCGCACGATTTGGCGGCGTTTTCCGTTTGACAGGCTGCGCATAGCGCTCCTAACGTTTGCTGGAAGCAACCAACAGGCAGCCATGACCACCGACCCTTTTGACGGTCTTTTTGACCTTGCCGTCGAAACTTACGACAAACTGACCGCCCAGGCAGAACAAGAAACGCCCATGGAACGCCCATTAGCCTGCGCAAAAGGCTGCGCAAGCTGCTGCTACCAACCGGCGATTAGCGTAACGCCCATCGAGATATTTCACATTGTCTCCCATGTGCGAAACACCTTCAGCGAGGCCAAACTAAAGGGGTTACAGGAACGGTTGAAAGCACCCGGGATTTCACTGGAATACGGCGGCATGAAAGCCTGCTGCTTTCTCGAGAACAACCTCTGCTCCATTCATCAGCATCGACCTTTTGCCTGTCGTAGCGCCAACTCATATGACCAGGAAGCCTGCCTGAGTTCGGCAAGGCAAGCACGGACAGGAAGAAGCAGCATCCCTATTTACAAAGGGCACTTAGCCGCAACTCAATTAGTTCTCAATGCGCTCTATAAAGCCGTTAAGGAAACCGACCTGGAAAACGGCCTGTTCGACCTTCAATCGGCCATGGCGATTGCCCTGAACGACCCCAAGGCGGAAAAGAAATGGCGCAAGGGCAAAAAGGTATTTGGCTCAAAATATCTACCGGGGCGCCCAAAAGACAACTAGAGAGAGTCTTTGCGGGTCGTGCTTTCGCATACCGATTCTTTCCGCACAAAAATGCGAGATTTTTTTTCGCTAAAAACGGCAAGATTTTGTGGATTCGCCTATCAGCCACCACAACCTTTTGATACAGCTTTGATTTTATTGATTTTTTTCTTGCCCCTCGAATCGCACTTTGATTCACTTAACTATTCGTTAGGGATTTTTTTGGGGAACCGACTGTAAGTCCGGCAAAGGATTAGCGGGGGGATACTGTGCTAAACGCCGAAGATCTTCTGGCAATGGCGAGACGCAAGTCTGTCGAAGGACGTTCGCGGCTTGCGCAGGTAGTTTCCGATCTTTTTCTTGATCGGAACACCTTGAGCGATGCCGAAAGATCAATGGTTTTCGACATTCTCCACCGGTTGATCGGTGAGGTCGAAAGAGACCTGCGCGCCCAACTGGCTGATCGCTTAGCCGAAATACCGGATGCCCCCAAAACACTGATCAATGAACTGGCAAACGACGACATCGAAATTGCCTATCCAATTTTAAGTAAAAGTCCGGTCTTGGCCGATGAAGACCTTATCGAAATCATCCACCACCGCACAAAAGAACACCGACTGGCCATCGCCATCCGCTCCGATCTCAGCTCTCCTCTTTCCGAAGCTCTGGTCGCGACCGGAGATGAACAAATCATCCGTACCTTACTCGAAAACGAGAGCGCCAGCCTGTCCATCGAAACCATGCAGTATTTGGTCGAGGAATCGCGCCGGGTCAATTTCTACCAAGAACCTTTGGTGGGCCGAAAAGACCTCCCGGAAGACCTCGCTCTTAAAATGCTCGATTGGGTCAGCGACACGCTGAAAGCGCATATTTTGAACAAACACGGGTTTTCTGAAGAAGCCCTCACGCCACTTTTTTCCAGCATTCAAAAGACAGCTGCTCATCGGTTCGGAGTCGAAGCGAAGGACCCGATGCGAGCTTACGCCCTGGCCGATACCCTGGAAAAGTCCGGCAACCTAACGCCTGATATTCTTGTGCCAGCTTTGCGCGAAGGGACTGTTTCTTTATTCTTCGCCCTGTTTTGCAAACTAACCCAACTGGACGGCGCCCAGGCGCAGCGCATTGTTTACGACCCCAGCGGGCAATCCCTTGCCATCGCCTGCCGCGCCATTGGTTGCCGGGCTGAAGATACCGAAGCTCTGATAGACTTGGCTGGAAAAGGTAACAAGGCGCAAAGCACAGAGACAAAGAGAACACACCGCCAAGCTCTCATTGATTTTAACAACATATCCAAGGAAGACGCCCGACAGGTTCTTCTCCAATGGCGCTCAGGAGACCTGGGCAGCGGCAAACTCCAATTGGCGGAGGCCCGCTAAATGTCCGGCATTACTGGTCTCACCCCAAAGAGTTTCGACAACCTGACGTTTGGCCTCGTTGATCAGGAACCGTCCACAGATGCCGGGAAACTGGCAGCTCGTCGTTTTGAAGACATCGCCCGTCTGGTTTCCGATTGGATTTGGGAAACCGACGCCGAACGTTGCCTTACCTTTGCCTCTCTCCGACTTATGGACCTCGCCGGAATTCATCCCATGGAGGTAAAAGGGCGGAAGCTTGAAGAAATCGGTCTAACAGCTACGGCACAAACCCCCATTGAATGGGGGAAGCCTTTCCGTGACCAACCCTTTGAGATGATGGATAGGGAGGGCCAAACCCATCATTTTCTTGTCAGTTCCCTCCCCGTCTTTTGCAAAACGACGGGAGCGTTTCAGGGCCTACGCGGAACGGCAAAAGACATTACGCAACAAAAGGCCGACAAAGTACGCCTCTTGCAAATGGCCAACTACGATGCGCTTACGGGTCTGCCCAACCGAATTCTCACCATGGACCGGCTCGCCCAAGCCATCGCCCGAGCCCAACGAACCGATAAATCTGTCGCGCTTTTCTTCGTCGACCTCGACCGTTTTAAAAAGGTGAATGATACCTTGGGCCACGCCGCAGGCGATGCGCTGCTCGAACAAGTGGGGGAAAGACTCTCGTCTTCCATACGCCAAAGCGACACGGTCGGTCGCTTAGGGGGCGATGAATTTCTTGTCATTCTCCCCGATTTAAAGTCCACCGAAATTTGCGAAACTATCGCCCAAAAGATTATTACCCAATGCAACAGGCCCTACCGTCTTCTCGACCAGGAAGCTGTCGTAACAGCAAGCTTGGGGGTAACGGTCTTCCCCAATGATGGAGGCGATGCCGAGACTTTAGTGAGAAACGCCGATGCCGCCATGTACCGCTCCAAAATACGGGGAAAAAACACCTTCCGTTTCTTCGCCCCTGGTATGGGCGCTATTGCGCGGGAGCATCTGGCGCTTGAAAACCGAATGCGCCAAGCTTTGAACGAAGACCAGTTTGAAGTCCATTATCAGCCGATTGTCGACACCCGTTCCGGCAAGCTGAAAGGCTTGGAGGCGCTCTCCAGATGGACCGATAGCGAACTGGGTCCCCAAGCTCCGGACAAATTTATCCGTGTAGCTGAAGACTCGGGCCTAATCGTTCCGCTAGGCGAAAAGGTTTTGAAAACCGCCTGTCACCATGGGGCCGCCGCCGTTAAACGCCTTGGCTACCAATTGACGACGGCCGTAAACGTGTCGGCCCGCCAATTCACCGGCGGCAACTTGGTCGAAACAATCAAAGAGGCTTTATCTGACAGCGGGCTACCCGCCGAATGCCTGGAGCTGGAGATAACCGAAGGGGTCCTGCTGGAAGAAGCCCCAAAAACGGCTGAAACACTGAACCAATTAAGTCGTCTTGGCATCAGCCTATCCATTGATGACTTTGGGACAGGCTACTCATCCTTGAGCTATCTGAAAAAGTTTCCCTTCGACACTTTAAAAATAGACAAGAGCTTCATCCGCGACATTCTCGAAGAGCCCGAGAACGAAGCCCTGACCACGGCTATTATTGCCATGGCCCATGGCCTGGGTTTAAAGGTCATTGGTGAAGGCGTCGAAACCGAAGAACAGAGAATACTACTTCAGAAACTGGGTTGCGATATGGCGCAAGGGTACTATTTCGGCCATCCCATGGCGGAACGCGATTTCGCCAAAACTTGGGTTTAGAACCTAGAGCGGATTTGATTTAATCTTAATCCGCTCTAGCTCAGACCCTTTTTACCCATCTCCAGGAACTTTTCACGCCGTTTGGCTTTCAAGACGCCGCCGTCCAGTTTGAGCAACTCCATCAATTCGGTCTCGATGGCGTCGCCGACCGACTGCATGGCTTTTTCCCGCTCACGGTGGGCTCCACCGACAGGCTCTGCGATAATGCTGTCGATCACACCCAACTGTTGAAGATCCTGCGCGGTAAGGCGGAGCGCCTCGGCGGCGTCCTTGGCGTTTTCGCCGCTACGCCAAAGAATGGAGGCGCATCCCTCGGGCGAAATCACCGAATAGATCGAATGCTCCAACATCAGGACGGAATTGGCCGTGGCGAGCGCAATCGCACCACCGGAACCACCCTCACCAACGATAACGCTGACGGATGGCACCTTCATTTGCAGGCAAACTTCGATGGACTTGGCGATGGCTTCCGCCTGGCCGCGTTCTTCAGCATCGATACCCGGGAAAGCCCCCGCCGTATCGACCAAAGTAATGATCGGAAGATTGAACCGCTCGGCGGTCTTCATCAGGCGCTGAGCTTTACGATAGCCTTCGGGGCGAGCCATGCCGAAATTGTGCTTAACTCTCGAGGCCGTGTCGTCGCCTTTTTCATGACCGATGACGACAACCGAATAGCCACGGAAACGCCCCAATCCACCGACGATGGCCTCATCCTCGGCAAACAGCCGGTCGCCCGCCATGGGGGTGAAGTCCTCGATCAACGCCGCAATGTAATCCTTAAAGTGCGGTCGGTCTGGGTGCCGCGCGACAAGGGTTTTTTGCCAGGGGCTCAACCTCGAATAGGTCTGGCGCAGCATCTTATCGAGTTTGGACTGAAGCTTGCCGATCTCCTCGGCAATATTCATTTCGTCGGAACTGGACAAGTGGCGAAGTTCGGCGATCTTGCCTTCCAATTCGGCGATGGGTTTCTCAAAATCGAGGAAATTATGCACTGCGCGTTTTCTCCAAACCAAAACGGTTTTTTGATTGTAATACTGCTTGCCGGGTTATAGCGCGACCACGTCTGCCAAGCCAGTATGAATGAACCTCCCGGTCATTTTGTTTTATCCAACCGCAACCCCGCCAGGGGATGGGCCGTTTCGACCAGTTTGCGTTTTCCGTCCTCCAATACATGGGTATAGATTTGGGTTGTCGAAATATCGGCATGTCCCAACATCTGTTGCAGGCTACGCAGGTCCGCTCCATGGGCCAGAAGATGGCTGGCGAAAGAATGACGTAACACATGGGGCGAAACGCGCACCGGATCAATCTCCGCCTTAAGCGCCAAATCTTTCAGCCATTGAGCGAAAGCCCCCCGCCCCAAATGCCCTTCCTTGCTTGTCGCCGGGAATAGCCAAGGCTCCTGATCACGACGCTTAACGCCATCGCTCAAAAACGTTTCGCGCACCGCCAGATAGTTTTCCAAGGCCTCAATGGCTGGCGCGCTCAAGGGCACCATACGCTCTTTGGCCCCCTTCCCTCTTACGACCAGGGTCCGACCGCCGGGGCGCACCGCCGACAAAGGCAAGCCGACAAGTTCCGATACCCGCAGCCCCGTCGCATACAGCACCTCCATCAGCGCAATCATCCGACATGCTTTGGCGTCGCCGCCCGACCGCGCCATTTCAAGAAGGGACGACACCTCTTCTTCGCTCAAATATTTCGGCAAAGGGCTGCCCTGCCTGGGCGCATCCAGCACACTCGAAGGGTCCTCTTCACGCACCCTTTCGGCAAATAAAAAGCGGAAAAACTGCTTGATGGCGGACAGTCTGCGCGCCGTCGAACGAGGCGCCAGCCCTCTCCGTTTCACCCCGGAAAAATAAGCCCTCAGGTCTTCAGCCGAACATCCTTCGAGGGTTTGCTTGCGTCTGACCAGGAAGCGCTCAAGATCGGTCAAGTCCCGCCGATAGGATGCGACCGTATTGGTCGCCGCCCCCCGTTCGGCAAGCATCATCTCGAGAAAGGCCTCGACATGGCGGGACGGGGTGAACTCCCGCTCCATTTTTCCGGCTCTTTCTCCCGGCCCGCCGTTCATGCCTCTCCGATCTAAAGCCCAGCGCCGAGCGCGGCTTCCAGAGCCAGAGCGCGGGCTTCCTTTTCGAGTCCCACAGCAATCATCGCCTTCAAGACCCCGGAAAGGAACATAGGATCGATCTCACCGGGCGCGGCGCTCCCCATACCCACGAGAATATAAACAAGCGTTTCACCGACCCGTCCCTGCTCGGCGGCGTCGCTCAGCACATACCAAACGGGCGGCGGCGGAGATTTACGAGGGGTCGCCTGCAAGTTCCCCTGCAACAGATCGTACCAGCGAGCCTTGGTCACACTGCCTTCCAGCGCATTGGCCAGAACAAAGAACAAATGAGCCTTCTCAGGCCCATCGGAAAGACCACGGTTCAACCGCCACCAATCGCTGAGAAAGCTCGTCGGCACGTCGATCAGATTGTCTCCATCGGCAATACGGGCCAGAGGAAGTAGATTTATGTAAGCGGTCCGGTAGATATCCTCGAACACCGCACCGGAGCGGATCAGACGATACCAAGCCGCTGCGGCTTCCACATCGCCGGCCATCATATACATGCGGATAGCCTGAGAGGCGAAAGGCAGCATTTCATTGTCCGGCTCGATGCGCTTAAGAATTGGCAGAAAAACGCGGGCCGTGGTCATCATCAAACCATCGACTTCAGCCAACTGATTGGCCTTGACCAGCACTTCAACAAGAGCAGCCGGAATAGAACGGCCCAAAGCGGCCTGGTAAAGAATGGCCCGCCCCATGGCGCCACCCAGTTCGTCGGCCTTGTTCAAAGGCTCTTCCAAATCTTCTTCGGTAAACGGCACCGCACCATAAATCTGACGCAGGGCCGTAATGTCCAACGACCCTGACGCCTCGGCCCGTTCCGCCACCCTCAGCCGGGTTTTGACGGGTAAATAGGGGCTCACGGCGATGGCCCGTAAAAGCGACGGGCTATTGGGCAAAATGCTATTGTCGGGCAGAGGGGCCTGGGCCGAACGCATCATGGCGATGGTCAGGGCGTCGGCCCCTTCCAACGTTTCGAGAGAAGCCGAGCCCTTCGATGCGATGGCGTCGACCAGCGAGAAAAATACCGGCTCGTCGGCTCCCTCATCGCGCATCAACTGTGCGCCGAGGTAAGCCTTGTCGTGTTCACCAGCCAAGGCCTGGCAAAACACAAAAGCCTTGCGCCAATAAATCTCTTCACTTTCCAAAATCTGCTCGCCAACGATACCGCAAGCTTTCGGGTAATCGCTGGTGAGAAAATAGGCGTCAGCCTCAGCCTTCACCAATGCAGCACTGGCGACGCGATTGGGAACGGACTGAAGCAACTGCCCGACGGAAAGTAGGTCTCCCATCGCGGCCAATCGGCCAATTCGGATATTCAATAGGTCTTTTCTCACGTCGCCCACAGGCGGCGTCGCCATGGAGAGCATCATGCGGCGCGAAAGATCGCGTAGCGTCGGCGAGGCCAGTCGACCGGGAATTTCAGGCAGCAGACGCTCCACCAGCTCCCGAGAGGCGCCCT
>Ga0209692_10004507_pt1 | contig 12541 bp, 14 predicted proteins | sample tdDd472_FD_187129 | JGI IMG/M metagenome (GOLD analysis project Ga0209692, IMG submission 187129) | Marine sediment microbial communities from the Atlantic coast under amendment with organic carbon and nitrate - tdDd47.2 (SPAdes)... | ecosystem: Environmental > Aquatic > Marine > Coastal >...
ACGGGAAGGAGAACCCGAAGTAGTTGACGACGAAGCACGGGCAAAAGGCATTCTCGATGGAGGATAGTGGGAGACAAAAATTTATAAATAATGAGTACACCCAAAGGAACCGCTCCTGCATCAGGTTTAGGGCAGGGCGGTTATACTACTTCATGGCGGACAACTTATGAGTCCGAAACTTTGGCACCGCAGACATACGGAGATCTGGTAAAGCTATACGGAGACATGCTCCGTCTCTTCGACATAATGGCGTGGTCAAAAAAGACTGAAAACGTAGGTGGACGCTCGGTTACTGTATTTGAAGAAGGAGCAATCCTCGATACAATTGACCTGTCCACAGCAACAGCTATTGGCTCTGCAGGAGCGGATATCTCCGTGATATCTGCCAAAAATGCTGGTCGTATTGGTTTCGATCTGCATATTCCTGCACAGTATACAAACCAAGAAATCGCAGTTCCTTATAAAATCACTGCTAAGTCTGGAAGTGGGCCGTATACCTACACCTGTTCTCCGTGGAACAGCACATTCCAGATTACTACCGAAGTTCCAATTGGTCAAAAGTTGATCCTTGGTGCATCTTCTTACGCTCCTGGTGAAGGACAACCGAAAGCATTGAAACGTGCGTGGTATACCCATACCCATAAAACACGTATCATGAAAGAAAGTGTGTTCTTTGAGGGAGGTCAGCAGGCACTTCAGGAATGGGCACAGCTTGCCCAGGCAACTGACGGCTCTACCTTAGTAAATCGCTCTCTGAACGAGGCCGAATTTCGTCTGCGTGTGCAACAGGCAGACCATATGTTGCTTGGCCAGCCCAACAACAACTCGTTTACCGGAACTAACTCTCTGAGTGAGTCCAACACCCTTACGTCAGACTACGGTCTGATACCCGGAATGTATACCGATGCAATGCGTCAGTATTACACAGGGACTTATGGGACAGATAATTTCGACATCGTTAAGTTTCTGCTTGCCTCTCAGGGAGTAGGTAGCGGTGCTGTAGATTATTACTATGGACAGGAACTCGGTCTGTCAATCGAAAATTCAGGGTTAGGATTCATTCGTGAGTTCTCAGGAGGAACTGATTTGCAAAAGGCTTTAACATCCATCGGTTTTGTGATGAAACAATTCACAAAAAATGGTGTGACGTTCAACCTTTGTGAAGTTCCAGAATTCAGCAACCCGTTAGCATACGGTGCAAATGGTTATAATTTCGAGACTATGGGTCTTATCTTCCCGCAAGGCAAGGTTACTACCCAGATGAATGCCTACAATGACATGGGCTTGTCAGTAGGATCGTCCAAGAAAAAAGCTCTTGACCATGTAGCACTTGGATACCTGAACAATAACGGTGAAAACCGTAAACTCGTTGTTGGAGACGTGGCCGGAGTCAATGGCTTGGGTTACAAAATCACCAATGAGTACGACCAGGTTCAGTGGTATATGCTGACAGAAATGATGACATTCCTGCTTGCATTAAACCAATCCATATTGGTTTTGAAGACTGCTTAGAATTCTTAGGCGGGGAGAGCAATCTCCCCTCCTTTAAATTTAATATACACTTATGGCTATTTATTTTAATGATGAATTGTTGCATCCAAGAAAGGATGGCAACGAACTGGAGCAGAGATATCATGACGAGTTAGAAGAGTTAGATGCTCTGTACAAAAAGAAAGGTGGAGAAATCACCCTGGTGCGGAAAGCAAAGAAGCAATGGGACAAAGACAAAACGTCTTTCCGTCCTGTAGTTCCTTTTGCCCTGCCAACGGCATTTCCTATCTATCTTGAAGGGATTGGTGCGATATCAGTGAGATATTCTGAATATCCACCAGAACGACGCGAGAACAACAGAATTGTTTGGCCGCCCACCCGAAATTTCATTGAAGAAAGGCTGACTCTGACAAAACAAAAAAGAGACCTGGCATGGTTTCTTATTAAGGCAACAAAATTTGTAAGAACCGAAGGGAACAACGATGCATTAACGTGGATCGACGACCCGAATGCGGAAATTATTGAGCAGGCAAGCAAGGTTAAACGAACTGTTAAAATTGACAGATTATTGTTGGACGACGAGTCACCATTACTCAACGAAAAGTCTCTGCAATTGATTGCAGACAGATTTGACATCGACATTACAGAATTGGATGAGGAAGTCTCAGGTTTCGTTCTTCGTGACGCAATCGTAAAAGCAGACGACGCGAAAAATCCCGATGTTAATATCCCTATGTTTCTTGACTTTGCAGGTAAATTGCTGAAACCGAAAAAGGCAAAAAAGAAGCCCGAAGTCAAGAAAGAACCCGCTCCCGAAGCAGAAAAGACCATCTATACGGCTGAGCAGTTGGATGCAATGACGCAAAAAGAATTGAACGAAGTTGCAAAACACTTCAAGGTTAAGTATCCCCCGCAAAACACCCGTATTGAGATGACTGCTGAAATATTAGAGAAACAGCTTGCAACGCAGGCTACTGCTTCTGTTACATAATTGATTGAATTAAATCCATGGGAGGCGTACAGCTTCCCATGGTAAAACTTACTGACATGACAAATTGGGACATATACCTGTTGGCACATACAGTCGCAAATAAAGATGTTCTTAGTAACTGGTTTCCCGTTGATAAATTCAATGCAGAACTAAAGGCTAAGAACATTTTGCATTTAAAGAACAGGCTTGGGCTGCCAGAGCGATATCAGCCAGGGACAATGAGGGCAGGAGCCAGTGCCTCCAGGCAAATAGAAATAGACTTACTGCCGTTTCTTGTTAAAAAACAAGTTCAGGTGCTCAGCGGAGAGGCTATTGTTGTTGATTTTTTCTACATCAATGATTTTTACACAGACGTCTCAATAGCTCCGGAGATTATATCTCAACAGGAACTCGGACAAAGAATCCGTCATCCGTTAAGGAAAGCAACATCAGAGTACCCATGGGCTGTTATAACACAAAAAGGACTGTCTATTCAGCCGAGCACCACAACAGAGGTGTATGTGTCATGGTACAGAAATCCACAGGAGCCGAATATGGTGACTACCGTAGACTCAGACGGAATTATGACATACGATCAACTGAATTCTACCGAACTGGAATGGTCAGATACGAATAAACTTGCAGTCCTGCACATGATTCTACAGGATGCAGGAATTATAACATCCATGCCTGACCTTGAGCAACTGGCACAAAAACTAACCGAAACAGGAATGTAAAATGGACTCGCCAATATTCTTCAACTCGTTTTCAGAGAAAGTAAATAAAGGTGTCTTTAATTTTACATCAGACCTGACAAGTAATATAAAAGCAGCATTCTGCAACACCTTAAATCCTCCGACTGCAGACAATGGTGTTTTGTCAGACCTTACCACTATTGATGCAACAAATATGGGAGACAATAACATCAAGATATTGTCTTCTGTCCAGGCAGACGGAGTGTTTAGCCTTGTATTAAGAGACAAAACATTTACCACCATAGGCATTGTCCCAAGTTTTAGATATATGGTGTTTTATGATGATAAAACTGCCAATAACGCCTTGATATGTTATTACGACTATGGCAGCGATATAATCCTGTCAACCTCCGGGGCGATGCTTGATTATGTTGCCGATGCCCTGGGTTTGTTTAGAGCGTATTATCAATGTCCAAATTAATATAATGCTAAGTATAATTATACCAAGCTACCGAGACCCTTGTCTTAATCCAACCGTTGAATCATTATTGCATAATTCAAAAGGGGAGATTGAAATCATATGTGTTTTAGATGGCTACTGGACATCGCCCATAGATGACCCAAGGGTGAAAGTTATTCACCTGGGGAAGAACAGGGGAATGAGAGAAGCCATTAATGCAGCAGTGGCAATAGCCAAAGGAGAATACCTTATGCGTACAGACGAGCACTGTGTGTTCGGGGAAGCATATGATTTAATCCTCATCCACGATTTGCAGGATAACTGGATAGTGACTCCAAGAAGATACTTTCTGGATGTTGAAAAATGGCAGGTTATGGATCTGCCTCCCGTGGATTACAGCAACCTAAAGATAATGCGAGTCGAAGGTGGGAGAAAGTTCCATGGATACGAGGATAAGAAAACGGCTCAACAGAGAGCCAATATCCTTATTGATGAAACATTTGCCATGCAGGGCAGTTGTTGGATTATGAAACGCTCATGGTGGGATAAAGTTATAGGGAGGTTGGAGTCTGATGGGTACGGCACGCACTACCAGGATTCCGTCGAGATGGTGTTCAAAACATGGAAAAAAGGAGGCAAGCTGATGGTCGATAAAAAGACATGGTTTGCCCATAAGCATAGAGACTTTAAACGCACACATCATTACAGCCATAAAAAAGCTGTTCCTGAATGGAAATACGTGCTTAGGGTCTGGGAGGGATATTATAAGAAGTTAATAAAAAAAGAAAGGATTAATTACCACAGATGAAACCGTATGAAGTATACCAATATCTAGAGGGACATTCGATGACCCCAAGAGATGTCTTGGAAAAAAATAGCAAATTCTGGGGCATAGGAAAATGGAACAACTATGTTCTTCCCTTATTACCGAAAGACTGTTCCAACCTGACGCTTATTGATGTTGGGTGTAATGCGGGACTGCATTGCATGTTAGCCCGTGAGAAGGGATTTAAGAAAGTAATCGGGATCGACAACAATGCTGTGGCAATCGAAAAAGGGAAGCAGTTCAAATCATGGCATGGCCTTGACTATGAATTACGCTTCCAGGATATAGAAGCCTATCTGGATCGTGCACCTGTTGCAGATTATACGATAATGATAAACGCCCACTATTACTTTACCATCTCTGGGTGGTTGGATTATCTGGATAAACTGAAAGCCAAAACAAGATATTGCCTTATTGTTACAACAAAAAGAGCACCACGCACACACATGGCTTCTGCAGATATCCATTATTTGGATCATTATTTTAGTGAGTGGGAGAAGATGGACGGGATTGATCCCCTGCCCATGGAAGACGATCCATCCCCAAGATTGCTGTGGACTAGGCTGTACAAGAGCCCTATCCTTGACAGGGTAAAATTTGACGGACTGATAAACAGGAATGACCAGAAAGGATTCTATCAGGAGCTTGACGACAATGAGAACATGAATCCCATGGATACGGAATATGGGAGATACATGCTAAAATACAGGAAAGGGCAGTGGACAAAGAACGAGGTTGAACTCTACATTGCCAACAAAAAACATCTGTATGAAAACATAAAAGAAAACGGGTTTATAAAACCTATGATTTTGAACCGAAAGAACAAGGTCGTGGACGGAAGCCATAGGTACATAATAGCACAACACCTTGGTAACGAAAGTGGAATATTTAGAAAAGTAAGGTAATGGAGAAAACAATACTATACTATACGCATAACAGAGAGGATGCCTGTTTTGAGCAGAAGATAATGGACAACATTAAGCAAAAAGCAGGCGACATCCCTATCATCAGCATCAGTCACAAGCCACTTGACATGGGGATTAATATCTGTGTAGGTGATGTGGGCTTGTCTTACAGGAATGAGTGGAGGCAGATCCTTTACGGAGCAAAATTGGCAGAGACAAGATTCCTGGTATTCTGCGAATCCGACGTGTTGTACCCACAGGAATATTTTGACTTTGATCCTCCCAGTGACGGAATATGGAGATACGACAATGTGTGGATGTGTTTCAATGGGGAAAGAGCACCGCAGTCATTCAGGAGAAAGAAGTATACGGAAGGTGCACAGATATGCAGCAGGGATTACATCATGGAGAAACTAGAACAGCAATTAGCCGGACAGCCCCAGTGGTATGATGGCAGGGAATATGTCAGGGATAATGGGAAAAAGAGGCTGACCCTGAGGAAGATGCCTTTTGAGTTTTTTCATGGAGACACCCCTCTTATCAGCTTCAAGACAGGAAACGGGGTTAGATTCTCAACTGATGTTATGAGAGGACGAGAATATAGAAAAATAAATCTACCTGGAATAGGCAACGCCAATGATTTAAGAAAGGAGTATATATGCGATTAAATAAGAGTTGGACTACACACATTCCAATGTTGGTAAAGTGTGTGCAACGTGTTGATAAACCAGTTTTGGAACTAGGTGCAGGATTGTTTAGCACCCCATTATTACATTGGCTGTGTAAGGAACAAGGCGTGAAGTTGGTTACTTATGAAAATGTAGAAGAATATTATAAGTTTTCAAAGTCATTCCAAAGCAGGGAGCACAGGATAAGATTAACGGATGATTGGAGCAAGGTAGAAAATAATGGCACGTTTTGGGGTGTTGTTTTTATAGACCATGCACCTGCCGAAAGAAGACATATCGACGCAATTCGTTTTGCAGATAAAGCAGACATAGTGATTATTCATGATTCAGACGAGAGGGAAATTTATCAGTACGATAACGTATACCCGCATTTTAAATACAGATACGATTGGACGGCCTGCAGACCATACACAACCGTATTGAGCAACTTTAATAACCTGAAATGGATTTAAGCATACTGATACCTGCAAGAAATGAAATGTTCTTAGCCAGAACAGTGGAGGATATTATTGAGAACAAGAGGGGAGCCACTGAAATTATTATTGGGCTAGATGGACAATGGGCAGACCCTGCCGTATCTCAACATGACGATGTGGTGGTTATATATGAGCCTGAGACAATTGGACAGAGGGCCATGACCAACCAATGTGCCAGGCTTGCCAGAGGGAAATATATTATGAAAGTAGATGCACATTGCTCCTTCGACAAGGGATTTGATGTCAAGATGATTGAAGGGTTTAAGAAAACTGGGGATAATGTAGCATTAGTTCCTATTATGAGAAACCTATGGGCATTTGATTGGAAGTGCTATAAGTGCGGTTGGAAGAGATACCAAAGTCCTACTCCAGAAGAATGTCCTGATTGTGGTGCAACTGGTGAGCATATACGCAGAAAGATGATATGGAAGGGTAAAGGTAATCCTCAAAGTACATCATACTGTTTTGATAGTGAGCCACACTTCCAGTACTTTAATGATTGGAAGAAGACTGACGAGTATAAGAAGCAATTAGAAACTGGTTTCACTGAAACAATGTCCTTACAAGGTAGTTGTTTTATGGTGACAAAAAATAAATACTGGGAATTAGATCTCAGTAGTGAGTGGTTTGGAAGTTGGGGATCACAGGGGATCGAAGTGGCCTGTAAAATATGGCTATCAGGAGGCAGAGTCCTGGTTAACCATAACACCTGGTATGCTCATATGTTCCGCACTCAGGGTGGGGACTTTAGTTTTCCTTATCCGCAATCTGGACGACAAGTGCAAAGTGCTAAGAAGAAAGCAAAGGATCTATTCTTTAATAATAAATGGGAAGGACAGAAAAAACCTCTCTCATGGTTAGTTGAAAAGTTCTGGCCTGTAAAAGGTTGGACAGAAGAAGATTTAAAAAATATAAAACAATAAACGATGACACAACAGACAATAAACATAGGTACTGTTCCTAATGATGACACTGGAGATGCTATCAGAGTTGCCTATGATAAATGTAACGACAACTTTGATGAGTTGTATGGGTGGCACACATTAGGATTTGCATGTAGTGATGTAACCTCAGACTTAACAACAGGAGAAAAGATAGTTGTTGACATTCCATTTACACTTGAAATAACCAGGGTTTATGCGTCTGTTGCAACTGCTCCTACAGGTTCTGCTTTAACAGTTGATGTAGAAGACGAGGGAACCTCTATCTTTGCATCAGTGTTAAGTATAGCCGCAAGTTCTTATAACGCTGAAAAAACTGGTGCAGTGTTTTCTGGATCAGCTAGTAGTTATACAATGACTAAAGGAGATTTGCTTACAATAGATATTGACCAGATAGGAAGCACCGTAGCAGGGGCAGGATTAGTAGTTACATTAGAAGGAATAAGAAGTTAAAAATAAAATAATATGAGTTTACCAGCAGTTTTAATATTAACAAGCGATGGGAGTATAGTAAAACATGACCCCTATCCGAGAGAGGACATGCAACCTGTACAAGACTTAGAGGATGGGTATGAATGGTTGTTAAAGTACACACCTTTTGCAGCACCTGTATATGATGGAAGATATTATAGTTTAGTAACAACTGATGAAGTGACTACTGAACCTCATCCTACATATACGTGGCTTAATGTGTATAAGAGAACATATTCTCTACTTAAACACAATAATACAGAGATACAGGGGTATGCCAAAAATGCTGAGTCGGGAGCTAATCTTACACTACTTCCTTTACAGGATCAAGTTAAGTATGCTACACTTGCAGTGACAAGTTTATTGCGAGAGTCGGCTGGGCAAACAGTAACACCAGAAGAGGAAGTCGTTAGAACTAAATTTAAGAACTACGGAGTTAAGGTATGGCAAAATGATACAAATCTTCAGGCTAAAATTACGGAAATATTACTTGGTAATGAACCTAATTTAGATGATGGATGGCAAACAACGGAATAATATTCAGGCGTAATAGGTATTATCTTTTAAATCCTTATAAGAAAAAGGACTATAAGAGAAAGTTAAAAGAAATTAAAAAGTTATTTAAGTGAGTAATATTATAAATCCATATATGTTTCTAAGTCTAAAAGAAGGACTTATATCTGTTTGGGAACTAGATGAAACAAGTGGAGGTACGGCTTATGATGCACACGGTAGTAATAATGGAACAATATCTAATGCAACAGTTAATCAGACAGGAAAGATTGATAAAGCATATGATTTTAACGGAACAAGCGCACAAGTAACCTTTAATGCAGCACCTTTTGATTTTGATCCATTAGCTGAAAGTTATACCGTTTCTATGTGGGTTAAAAGTAGTGATCCAAGTCCAACAGGTGATGCACCTTACGTTATATCAAGAAGAAGTGGTAGTGCTGGCGAAGATTACCCCTTTGTATGGTACTGCCTCCCTGCTTCTAGTGATAATCTTACAATGGCTGTTTTTGACGGCTCAACACAAATAACAGTTACTATTACAGGTACAGATGTTTGGGATGGCGCATGGCATTTGGTTACAATGGTAGTAGATCATTCAGCAGGTTATATTTATGCATACCTGGATGATAATTCAACAGCAGAGGACTCCGCACAGATAACTTTCGGCTCATACACAACTGGATATTATGGAAATCATAACGATATGGTATTAGGTACTAATGTAGCTGCTTCTCCGACACGTTGGTATGATGGATTAATAGACCAATTCGCTATATGGAACGTAGCTTTAACAACAGCTAAGATTTCAAAACTATATAATTCTAATAATGGATTAGCTTATACTTCTTGGTAAAATGGCAACAGCAACTAAGACATATAATTTTACAGGTTCAGCCGAGGGGTGGAGTCCAACCGTAGTATCGGGTAACTGTGTATTGTCTTATGCAAACAACCGTTTAGATTATTCAGGAGAAACAGGCAGGAATAAAGCAGGGGAAGGGTATTTTTCAATATCAGGAACATTTGCTTCAATATTTGGTATTAGTACTTCAGCTATCGTAACAGGATATTCAGCAGCTTCTTTTAACGGAGGTTGTGATACTTGGGTTAGTGGTGATTATTTTTACGAGGGTGATGTTGCAGGTGCTAACGGTGCATTGTATATTAATGATGGAACTACTCGTTCATTAATAGCAGACCAGGCAGATTACGCAGGTACGGGTACACACACTCCTTCAGTTGATCCGGGAATATCTGGATTATCATTAGCAGGCTCAACAAGTATCACGCTATACATTTATTGGAGTTCAAAAAATGTCAATAATGCTTCGGCACAGGTTGAGGGGTATGTTGATGATATTTCTGTTTCTATTGAATATACTGCTACAGGGTCATCTTTTAGTGCTTCGCCTAGTACAAGTCCTAGCAGTTCAATTAGTTCTAGCCCATCACCTTCAGGAGGCCCGGATTGTTTTAAGGCGGATACAACATTAGCTACAGCAGATTCTACAGTATATACTGCAGATCATGTGTGTACAGCATCACCATCTGCATCTCCCTCATCTAGTATTAGTTCAAGCCCATCTAGTAGTATATCCGTAAGTCCCAGTGCATCACCGTCAAGTAGTATATCTCCTAGTCCGTCTAGTAGTCCTAGTAGTAGTATATCTTCGTCAATAAGTTCTTCTCCCAGTGTCTCTAGTAGCCCTAGTAGTTCTATATCAAGTAGTCCTAGTGAAAGTATATCTTCTTCTATTAGTAGCTCACCTTCAAGTTCTCCTAGTTTAAGTAGTAGTCCATCAGAAAGTATATCTAGTAGTCCATCAGAAAGTATAAGCTCAAGCCCTAGTACGAGTCCTAGTAGCAGCCCGTCAGTATCAAGCAGTCCGTCTAGCTCGATAAGTGCTAGCCCATCTGAATCAATATCAGCTTCACCTTCAGCTAGCATAAGTTCCTCGCCCAGTGTGAGTAGCTCCCCCAGTTCAAGTATATCGGCTAGTCCTTCTGAATCAATATCCAGCTCCCCTAGTGCAAGTCCATCGTCTAGCCCCAGTGTGAGCAGTAGCCCTAGTACTAGTATAAGCTCCTCACCTTCTGAAAGTATTAGTAGTTCTCCTAGTAGTTCAATCAGCTCATCTCCTAGTATTTCCACTAGTCCAAGTTCTTCTATTAGCAGTTCACCATCAGCTAGCATCAGTGCATCTCCGAGTAGCTCACCATCAAGCAGTCCATCTGTATCAAGCAGCCCAAGTTCCAGTATAAGTGCAAGCCCTAGTGAATCTATTTCTTCATCTCCAAGCAGTTCTCCGTCAAGCAGCCCGTCTGTAAGTGCAAGTCCATCCAGTAGCATAAGCAGTAGTCCGTCTGAAAGCATATCGGCTAGTCCGTCGGCTAGTATAAGCTCATCACCATCTGTTAGTTCAAGTCCTTCTGCTAGTCCATCTGAAAGCATTAGTAGTTCGCCAAGTGCAAGTCCTAGTGCAAGTCCCAGTGCGAGTATTTCAAGCAGTATCAGCTCTAGCCCCAGTGTATCAGCGTCACCATCTGCCTCGATATCAAGCAGTATTTCTGCTTCACCAAGTTTATCAAGTTCGCCAAGTGCGAGTATAAGTGCTAGTCCTTCATCTAGTATTAGCAGCAGTCCATCGAGTTCACCAAGTGCGAGTCCTAGTAGCTCAATCAGCTCATCTCCGAGCGTGTCGGCTAGCCCTAGTACCTCTATAAGTGCGAGTCCATCTACAAGTATATCAGCGTCTCCGAGTGCAAGTATAAGTAGCTCACCCTCAGTGTCGGCAAGCCCAAGCAGTAGCATTAGTGCAAGTCCATCGGCAAGTATTTCGGCAAGTCCATCTGCCAGTATAAGCAGTTCGCCATCGGTGAGTGCTAGTCCATCTACTTCCATTAGTGCAAGCCCAAGTGCGAGTATCTCTGGTTCTCCAAGTGCTAGTCCAAGTAGCTCTCCATCGGTGAGTGCTAGCCCTAGCTCAAGTGTATCAAGCAGCCCAAGTGCAAGTCCTAGTGCGAGCCCTTCCAGTAGTATATCATCTAGCCCAAGTATATCTACCTCACCAAGTTCTAGCATAAGCAGTAGTCCCAGTGCTAGTATTTCAGCCAGTCCATCTATAAGCAGTTCCCCTAGTGCAAGTATAAGTAGTAGCCCAAGCTCTAGTCCCTCAACTAGTCCATCTGCTTCAATATCCTCATCTCCGAGTGTATCCTCAAGTCCGTCTACTAGTGTATCTAGCTCTCCCTCAGCTAGTATATCCAGTAGTCCATCAACTAGCCCATCGGAAAGTATTAGTGCGAGCCCTAGCAGCAGTGTGTCCTCGTCTCCATCTGTGAGTGCGAGTCCCAGTGCGAGTATAAGCAGTTCGCCAAGTGCGAGTATTAGCGGATCACCGTCTGTCTCAGCTAGTCCGAGTGAGAGCATAAGTAGCAGTCCAAGTGCGAGTATATCGTCGAGCCCCAGTGCGAGCATATCTTCATCACCTAGTGTGTCCTCAAGCCCTTCAGCCAGTATCTCTACTTCTCCATCTGCTTCGATATCAAGCAGCCCTTCTGCGTCACCGAGTAGTAGTATTTCTGCCTCTCCATCTGCTTCTCCGTCGCCTGGATACAAGGAGTATACAAGAGGAGACTACGCAGCACTTCCTGGCAATGATAATGATCTTGAGACAGCGTATACTGGTCAGGACTATACAGATGTTGCAACTTTCGACAGTATTAGAGTCGATCAAACCGGAGCTGATGAATACATGCTTCATCAATTTAAGGATTATACTTCAGGCACTGGAGTTACATTTACTTGGAAAGGGCAGGCTGAAATAGCACCTAGTGCATCAACAGTTTATTTACAAATATATGATAGAAACTTAACAACATGGGAAACAATTGACTCTGATAGTGCTACGGCCGCCAACACAGATTTCACGTTGACAGGAGATAAATCTGATTTAACAGACTATAAAGATATTAACAATGTGGTAGCTTGCAGAGTATATCAATTAGCACAATAAAATGGCAACGGCAACTAAGACATATAATTTTACAGGTTCAGCCGAGGGATGGAGTCCAACCGTAGTATCGGGTGCTTGTACATTG
>Ga0209692_10004511_pt1 | contig 12531 bp, 8 predicted proteins | sample tdDd472_FD_187129 | JGI IMG/M metagenome (GOLD analysis project Ga0209692, IMG submission 187129) | Marine sediment microbial communities from the Atlantic coast under amendment with organic carbon and nitrate - tdDd47.2 (SPAdes)... | ecosystem: Environmental > Aquatic > Marine > Coastal >...
GGTCACAGTCCGTGGCGGCTGCAATACGTAAAATCGATTCAATCAGGGAATTGGTCAGATTGGGCGTTACAGCACGTAACATGAAAAAGAGTGTAAAACTGGTAAGTCAGGTACTGGAGCTTGCTCCGGGTGGCGCGTTGTTGTTGGACGCGCGTAAAACTGAAGTGCCCGTTGTGTTCGTCAATCAGGTGCTCGCCGAAATCTCCGGCTTCAGCACCGCCGAAATGATCGGCCAGCCCTGGCATCGCTTTTCTGTCGAAGACCGTCAGCCCGTTAAAGACGAGCAGGACAATCCGTTGCCTGCGGCGCGTCTGTTATGCCGCAGTCAGCAGGGCGGAGCCGAAGGCATCGAGCTGGAACTGTCCGGTTTGTATGACGACAAAGGTCAACTCGAATATTGGTACGGGGTTGTTGCCGAGAGCGGCGCACGCATCTCGGTCGTTAACCCGGCTCATCCCGAGGACGCTACGTTGGCTATGCGCAAGCGTGCCGGCCGCGATCCTGCCACCGGTCTGCTCGACACTGATACCTTCAATGCAGTTCTGCAGCGCGAATGGGTGCTGGCTGCGCGTGAGCACCGCGAGTTAGCCATGCTGGTGGTGCGGATTGATTACTTTGAAGATTACCTTGATGTATTCGGCAAGCACGCCGGTGATGCCTGCCTGCGTAAAGTCGGCCACGCAATCAGCGGCTCACTTCGTCGCAGCGGCGACACGAGCGCCAGACTTGATGACGACAGTTTTGTTGTGTTGCTGAGCGATACCAGTGAGCAGCAGGCTGAGGTGGTTGCAACCCGTATAGTCGATAAAGTGCGCGGCCTTGCCGTGCATCACCCGCGTTCACGCATGGCCCGGTTTGTCACAGTTTCCTGCGGTGCCGCCAGTGTTCAGCCGAGTTGGGACAAGCCGTCGGAGGAGTTGGTCGAGAATGCCCGGCAGGTACTCGATTCCATGGCCGGTTCGGCGCGATTCGGCTGATACAAAGCGCTTAACGAAAAGTCGCCTTTAAAGAAAAGTCTAAAGGGCTATTCCGCCCGGCCTACCGTTTAATCTTCTTCCGGCACTTCAACCAGAGTGATCTGTGCGATTGCACTGAATTTCGGGTGATCAAAGTAATGCAGTTTATCGACTCGTTTAATGCGGCGGGATTCGCTGAGCTTATAAACGGGTGCGCCGGCGCTCATGAAGCCGCGTCGCTCTGTCGGAATGCTGAGGTTCAATTCCAGATGCAGGTAGCGTTCTTTGTATAGCCGCAGATTGCCGCTCAACTCACCGTCGACGAGGTTATTTAGCCTGCGGGCGTAAATGACTTCGAAACTTTCTGCTGCCGATTTCGATTGCACCGGCTGCTGCCAGCTCGTGTAGAGCAATGGCTGCAACGCTCCGCTGCCGTCGACCCGGCTATATTCGTTTTGTAAGCCGCGGTCTGCTGCTTCAAGGACCCGAAACCATTGTTGCGGGTCGTTGCCGGATTCGATAAGACCGACACTGGTGTCCTGCAGTGCTTCTTCGACTGTGCTTTCCTCAGATTCTGTTGCCAGAGTGTCTGCAGCTACCGGTTCTTCGATTATCAGCTCGTCATCCATCGTGCTGAAGGAGAAATCGTCGAAAGTGAATTCTTCTTCAGGGTCACCCGGCCAGGTTTCCGAGGAGGTTGATTCGGCCGACAGGTTGCGAAACACGATCACATCAATCTGATAAACCTTTTCAGGTGGCGCTTCTTCCTGCGCCACGGCAGTAGTCGCAAGGCACAGCAGCAGAATGCCTGCAAAGTGTTGTATCGGGTTACGCATAGTTCATTCCTACGGTTTTCAGGCCTGCAATTCTCAGGCGGTGCCGCTGAGGGCTTCAATGACCTGTTCGATCATAGCGAAGCGGGCTTGTTCGTCTTCCATGGCTCCATTGAAGCGCAGCCGTTGTTGCTTATCAAGCGAATATACCTGCGGATCGTCTGCGATCAGCTGTACCAGCGCTGTCGGGTCGATGCGGGTTTCGCGGTCGAACTCAATCGTGCCGTTGCCTGCGAATACCTCAATCTTGCGGATGCCCAGATGGCTGGCTTTCAGTTTGACGCCGGTCTGGCGGAATAGTGCTTTGGTTGCGTCTGGCAGCAGGCCGAAGCGGTCGATCAGCTCGACTTGCAGTTTGCGCAGTTCTTCATCGTTAGCAGCGCTCGCGATGCGCTTGTAGTGCACCAGTCGCATGTGAATATCCGGCATGTAGTCTTCCGGCAGCAGTGCCGGCAAATGCAGATTCACTTCCGGGCCGTGGGTATGTCCGGTTTCAAGGTCGGGTTCGTCACCGGCACGAATCGAATTCACGGCTTTGCCCAACAGTTCGGTGTACAGCGTGAAGCCGATCTGGGCGATATGCCCGGTTTGGTCGTCGCCGAGCAGTTCGCCGGCACCGCGAATCTCCAGATCATGGGTGGCGAGCACGAAGCCTGCACCCAGATCTTCCATCGATTCGATGGCATCGAGGCGCTTCTGGGCATCGGTATTGAGCACATTGCGTGGCGGCGTTAGCAGGTAGGCAAAGGCCTTGTGGTGCGAGCGACCGATACGGCCACGCAACTGATGCAATTGCGCCAGGCCGAAGCGGTCGGCACGGTTAATAATGATCGTGTTGGCGTTGGGTATATCGAGGCCGCTTTCGATGATCGTCGTAGTAATGAGTATGTTGAAACGGCGGTGATAGAAGTCGAGCATGATCTGTTCGAGTTCGCGCTCATTCATCTGACCGTGGGCGACCCGGTAGTCGACGTTCGGTACCAGTTCGGCGATCTCACCGGCTACTTTTTCAATGTCGGAGATCCGGTTGTGGACGACGTAGATCTGGCCGCCGCGCTTAAGCTCGCGCTGGCAGGCCTCACGCAGGGTGCCGGTGTCCCACTCGGTAACGTAGGTCTTGATCGCCAGCCGTGTTTCCGGAGGTGTCGTTATCAGTGACAGCTCGCGCAGCCCGCCAATCGACATGTGCAGCGTGCGGGGGATGGGGGTAGCCGTGAGCGTCAGGATGTCCACTTCGGCGCGCAGGGCTTTCAGGCGTTCTTTCTGGCGCACACCGAAGCGATGTTCCTCATCGATGATGACCAGTCCCAGATCTTTGAAGCGGATGTCCGACTGCAGCAGTTTGTGCGTGCCGATAATGATGTCGACAGTGCCTTTCTCCATGCCGGCGATCACACTGCTGGCTTCCTTGCCGGTGCGGAAGCGTGATAACACTTCGACATTCACAGGCCAGTCGGCAAAGCGATCGCAGAAGGTCTGGTAATGCTGCTGGGCCAGTAGGGTGGTGGGCGCCATTATCGCGACCTGCCGCCCGGCGGAGGTCATGGCGAACGCCGCCCGCAACGCCACTTCGGTTTTACCGAAGCCGACGTCACCGCAAATCAACCGGTCCATCGGCTTGTCGGACGCGAGGTCTTTCAGTGTCGCGTCGATAGCGGATGCCTGATCCTCGGTGAGTTCAAACGGGAAGCCGGTGGCAAACTTTTCGGCATCCAGATCACTAAACCGATGTGCGGTGCCGGTGCGCGCGGCGCGCCGTGCATACAGGTCGAGTAGTTCGGCAGCCACATCACGAATTTGTTTGCTGGCTTTCTTGCGGGCGCGGGCCCATTGGTCCGTGCCCAGACGATGCAACGGAGCTGTATCCGGGGAAGCACCGCTGTACCGTGAGATCAGGTGCAGGGAACTGACCGGCACATGCAGTTTGTCGCCACCGGCGTATTCCAGCGTCAGAAACTCGGTCGGGATGTCGCCTAAATCGACATGCGTTAAGCCGACGAAGCGACCGACACCGTAGTCTTCGTGGACCACTGGCGCGCCTTCGGTCAGGTCATTCAGGTCGTTAAGAATGGCTTCCGGGTCGCGTACGTTACGGGCTTTACGCCGGCGCGGTGTTGCACCAAACAGTTCCTGTTCGGCAATCAGGTTAATGCCGGCGGCGGGTAGCAGCACGCCGGAATCGACCGGTGCCACGGTAATGGCAACCTCGTGTTCGGCTGCGAGGAATGCCTGCCAGGAATCGACGACGGGCGCGGTTACCTCGCGGCTGCGCAACAGGTCGGCAAGCATCTCGCGACGACCGGGTGACTCGGCGGCAATGAGTGTCCGACCTTCACTGATTTGTAGCCAGTTGGCGAGCGCTTCGGCCGGTTCATCCGAATGCGAGTTGATGAGCAGCGCCGGCGCAGCTTTGGTTACCAGATTCGTGCCATCGGGCAATTCGTTTCTCAGCAACGTGACGGTGCGGCGCTCAGCTAACGCGGCCAGCTGTTGTTCAAGTGGTACGAACAGCTCATCCGGCGAGAGTGCGGGGCGCTCGGTGTCGTGCCGGTACTGCTCGTATTGTGTGCCGATTTGTTGCCAGTCTTCGCTAAGGGTGGCGGTCGTATCGTGCAACGAAATCACCACGCACTCGTCGGGCAGGTAATCCCAGACGCTTTCCGTGTGCTCGTGAAACAGCGGCAGATAGTTCTCTATACCACCCGGGCTGCGGCCCTCGGAGACCTCGCGGTAGATGTCACTGTGGTTCGGGTTGCCTTCGAAGCGCTCGCGAAAGCGCTGCCGGAAACTGCGAATACCGTCATCATCGAGCGCAAACTCGCGGGCCGGCAAACTGTGCAGAGCGTCCAGCGGGTCGAGCGATATCTGCGTTTCAGGGTCGAACTGGCGCAGGGTTTCGATCTCGTCATCGAAGAAGTCGACCCGTACCGGGAGTTCACTGCCCATCGGGTATACATCGATCAGAGAGCCGCGCAGTGCGTATTCACCGTGGTTATTAACCTGGCTGACGCGCTCATAGCCGCAGTTCTGCAGCTTCGTGCGAAAGTCTTCGAGCGTCAGTCGGTCGGACTTTTTCAAAGATAAGCCGAAGCGGCTCATGTAATCGCGCGGAGGCAGGCGATAGAACAGCGTCGGGCCGGCTATTACCAGCGCCTGCAGTTGGTCTTGGGCAAGTTCACTCAACACGCCAAGCCTGCGTGAGATCAGATCCTGATGCGGACTGAAGCGATCGTACGGGAGTGTCTCGGGGTCACTGAGTAGCGCAATCTTCTGCGGGTCGCCGAGAAAATAATGCAGCTGCCGATGCAGTGTTTCGGCTTCGGCAACGGTGTCGGCAATCACCAGCAGTGCTTTGTCTGTGTTCGCCAGGTACTCGGCCAGCCAGAGCGCCGGCGCACAGCCGTAGGCTTGACCCAACCGGCGGTCGTCAGCGGCATCGCCGGTTACGGCGTTCAGGTTGTCGGCAAACAGTGTGTGGGTCATGAGAATCGGGTGTTTGGGTGAACGTCAGACGCAAATAAGCCCCCCGTATTCACTACGGGCAGCCGTCAACAGTGCGCGATTATCGCACAGCTTAAGGGCTTGCAGGTGAAGCGGGGTTTAAATCAGTGCGGCTGGCGGCAGCCTGGGACTGCCTGGAACGGCATGGGCCTACTTTGGGCCTAGCTGGAGCTAGCGCTGGGTCGCTACGGTGTGCAGCACCGTCTGGTATTCGAAATAGACGATGAAATCGCGGTATTCCCAGCGGGTGATGGGCGGGTCGCCGACCGGTTTGCCACTGGCTGCCGGTTCGCCGAACTGTTCCCGGACCTGATCCATGTTCATGCCGCGCCGTGGGCGGTTGCCTGCAGTCTCGGCAGCTTCGCTAACCTCATTGATCAGCAGAGTGTCCGCAACGGCAGTTGCCGGTAGAAATGACACACTGGCAACGGCAAGCACAAGGCCTGCAATCAATGCTTTCGGCAACACGGTTTTGTGTAGCATGGTAACCTCAGGTTTCGCCCCAACCGCATCACTATAGCACTGCCAAAACATGCTTAAAACCACGCAATCGCTAGATTATTTACGCACCTTTGTGTATTGCGCAACCTTATGTCAGACGGGTTTTGCAATGCAGTCTGCAGCGGAGCCGGTTGCTTGAAAAAACCGTTGGTGATTTTTCTCGGGCTGCGTTATCTCAGGCCGCGTCATGCGAGCCAGTACGTTTCGTTTGTCACGATTGCTTCTGTGCTCGGAGTCATGCTTGGCGTTGCAGCCCTGATCGTGGTGATGTCGGTGATGAACGGTTTCGAGAACGAGTTGCGGGACCGTTTGCTCAGCATGACATCGCATGCGAGCGTCAGCAGCAGTGAAGGCTTAGCCGATTGGCAGGCTGTCAGTGCATCGCTGGAATCCGAGTCCGGCGTGGTGGCGACAGCACCGTATGTCGAGATGGAGGCAATGCTCTCTACCGGCCGCGACCTTGCAGGCGCCATTGTTACCGGTGTCGACCCGGCCGCTGAAGCACGACTTACCGGTATCGACCAGAATCTGATCAGTGGCGATTTCGACAGCCTCACCGCCGGGTCCGGCAATATTATTTTAGGCAGCGGGCTGGCGCGCCACCTTGGTGTCGTGCCGGGTCAGCGTGTCACGGTGTTAGTGCCGCAACGGGGCGACGGGCCGGGCGGGTTTCGTTCGAATCTGCGTCGCTTGCTGGTAACCGGCGTATTCGAGATGGGGCTGCAGGATCACGATTCGGTGCGGGCACTGATACATATCAGTGACGCCCGCGAGATTCAGGGTATTGATGCCGGAGCAACCGGTGTGCGTATTCGTCTTGACGATATTTTTGCTGCACCGGAGTTGATGCGAGCCTGGCAGCAGGCTAACGGCGAGGCTTACACCGTTAGTGACTGGACGGTAGAGAATGCCAGTTACTTCCGTGCGGTGCGTATCGAGAAAATTATGATGGCGTTGTTGCTGTCGCTGATTATCGGTGTAGCAGCGTTCAATATTGTTGCCAGCCTTGTCATGGTCGTTACCGAGAAGCGTGCCGGTATCGCTATTTTGCGAACGATGGGGTGCTCACGCAGCACCATCGTCGGTGTGTTTGTTTTTCAGGGCACGATGATCGGCTGGTTGGGCTGCTTGTGCGGTATTGCGCTGGGTGTCTGGCTGGCGCTGAATATAGACAGCCTCGCACCGGCACTGGAGAGCGTGCTGGGTTTCCAATTCATGCCTGCCGACCTGTATTACCTGACCGCCTTGCCGTCGGATCTGCATGCCGGTGATGTGGTGTGGACCAGTGTCGCCGTGTTGTTCATGACTATAGTCGCGACGATCTACCCGGCGCTGCGTGCTGCCGGTGTCGAGCCGGCCGAGGTGCTGCGCTATGAGTAGGCTGCTGCGCCCCTATGAACTCAGTGTCGCGCTGCGCTACCTGCGCTCACGCAACAAGGAGCGTTTCGTATCGTTTATCTCGCTGATTTCGGTGGTGGGCATAGCGTTGGCGGTAACGGTGCTGATTGTGGTGCTGTCGGTGATGAACGGCTTTGAGTACGAAGTTCGCAACCGCATTCTGTCGGTGATCTCGCATGCTGTGATTACCGGTATCGACGGCGCGATCGGCGACCCGGACTATCTGAGCGACGTGGCAGCAGATGACCCGGGCGTGGTGGCCAGCTCGGTGTTTGTTGAAGGGCAGGGAATTCTGGTATCGCAGAAAGACATCGGCGGCGTGAAGCTGCTGGGTGTTGATCCGGCTGCCGAGTTACGCACGTCGTCTATCGGGAGTTTGCTAACCGACGGAGCGTTTGAAGAATTGCAGCCCGGAAGTTACAGGCTGGCCATCGGTTCGGTGTTGGCAGCGGAGCTCGGTGTTGGTGTGGGCGACAAGTTGGTGATGCTGACCACGCAGGGCACGATGACACCCGCCGGTCTTATGCCTCGAACGCGTCGTTTTACGGTGGCGGCGGTATTTCATGCCGGCATGTACGAGTACGACCGGGCGCTGGTGTACACCCATCTGGCAGATGCCGCACGGTTGTTCCGCATGGGGGATGATGTGACGGGCATGCGGCTCGCCATAGCCGAGCCGATGCAGGCTCCGGAGCGGGTGCGTCAAGTGGCACGCAGCTACGGTGGTGGCGTGTACGTTACCGACTGGACCCGCCAGCAGTCGAATTTCTTCCGCTCCATTGAGCTGACCAAATCGATCATCTTTATTATTCTGTTACTGGTCGTTGCCGTTGCAGCGTTCAATATTGTTTCAACACTGGTCATGGTAGTGCGCGACAAGCGGGCGGAGATCGGTATTCTGCGTTCACTCGGTTCTTCGCGCAGCTCTATATTGTGGATATTCGTGCTGCAGGGCGCGTTCATCGGTTTGCTCGGCACGGGCTTCGGTGTTCTGTGCGGAGTGTTGTTGAGTTGGAACCTGCCGCTTATCGTTAGCGGTATCGAAGCGGTCTTCGGGTTTCGTTTTCTGGCTGCGGATGTGTACTTTATTAGTGATTTCCCGAGCCGGCTTGAATGGGATGATGTTCTGCAGGTCGCGGTGATCGCGTTTATCCTTGCATTGGTTTCCACGCTGTATCCTGCCTGGCGCGGCGCGCTCACCCGGCCGGCAGAAGCGCTCAGGCATGAGTAGCGGCATGAGTAGTAGTGGCACGAGAGAATAGATGACACAAACAAATAGCAATGCGGTACTCGCCTGTGAAGGGCTGTCAAAAAGCTTCACGGATGCCGGGCAAACGCTGAACGTACTCACCGGTGTTGAGTTTGCGGTGGCACCGGGCGAGCGGGTGGCGATTATCGGCCGCTCGGGCGCCGGCAAGACGACCCTGCTGCAGCTACTCGGCGGCCTGGATTTGCCGACCAGCGGCAAGGTGCTGGTGCAAGGCCGGGATCTGGCCTCCTTAAGTAACCGCGATCGTGGTGAGTTGCGTAATGAAGCGCTGGGTTTTGTTTACCAGTTTCATCACTTGCTGCCCGAGTTTACGGCGCTGGAGAATGTCGCCATGCCGTTGCTGATGCGTCGTGATGCCGTTAGTGATTCGGTTGCCCGGGCGCAGTATGTTTTGGAGAAAGTGGGGCTTGGTGAACGCTTGGAACACCGCCCCGGTGAATTGTCCGGCGGTGAGCGCCAACGTGCCGCTGTGGCCCGTGCATTGGTTACCAAGCCCGCAGTTATTCTCGCCGATGAACCGACCGGCAACCTGGATAAAACCACCGGGGATACGGTCTTTGACCTGATGCTGAAGCTGAACGAGGACGTGGGGTCGGCGCTGGTGGTTGTGACCCACGATCTGGAACTGGCCGGCCGGATGGACCGCGTGCTGGAACTCGATCAGGGCGTGTTAAGCAACTATCAGGGGTAGTGCTCAATCTTGTAACGCTACTTAGCGTTCAATTTTGTTGCGCCGTTGCGCGGCCCGCATTTTATAGCGGCTCGCGGTCGAGATGCGCCAGATGGTTCCGGTCACGATGTAAGCAAGCGTTGCCGAGGCCAGCCCGACAAACAATCCGCCATAGAGCGTGATCTTCCAGATATCCCCGAGCTCGCTACCAAAACCGGCAAAGCCTAAATCCTCCGGCCACGGTTCTATCGGCACGTTGAGTAGTGTCGCCCCCAATTTGTAGGCGAGATAAAACAACGGGCCCATCGTGAACGGATTAGTCACCCAGACGCCGGCCATAGCCACAGGAATGTTGACCCGCGCAGCCAATGCGAACATGGCTGCGACCAGCATTTGCATCGGAATAGGCAGGAACGCACAAAACACACCAATCCAAATCGCACGCGTGATGCTGCGACGGTTTACCGAAAAGTAAACAGGGTGGCCCATGATGTAGCGGAACGGGTGCAGGAACCAGGGCTGCTCTTTCTCTCTGAACGCCCGCGAAACCCGGGTGAAGTATTTCTTTGGCATCGCTTACGCTTATCTACTGCATTGGTTGAGGTGACGGGCTGTTACGCAGTCACTGTTTGTCTGGTTGGGCGGTCAGCTGTTAATTCAACTATTCGACTAGGTTAACTATTCGACCAACTGTCCTGTTCATTCTGCGGGTCAAGATGGTTTCGATTCCGATAATTGCCAGCCTGACCGTTGTGATCGCCTGGGTATCACCGGCGATACTTGTCGCCGCGGGTCAGCATATCGGCATGACCACAGCGACTTTGTTCAGTGTATACGCACTGGCGGTGGCTGGCATACTTTATTGGCTCCGTGCGCCGTTCTCCGGCAAGCGGGCATACACTGCCGCAGGCCTGTTGCTGCTGGCACGGTGCCTGACTGTTGGCGCTGCAGTTGCCGGGCTTAGCGATGACCTTGCGGATGTTCTGGCTACCAACCAGAGCGGCGCTGCGGTCCTGCAAGGCACGATTGGCGCGGTGTCGGCAGGCTCACCGCGCTACAGCCGTTTTGTATTTCATCCTGATGCTAACGCCCGCACGGCCGGTTGGCCCGATAAGATCCGGGTGAGTTGGTACCGCTCGGCAGAGAGTGCGCCGCCGGCAACAGGCGAGCGCTGGCAGTTTGATCTGCGGGTGCGTCGCCCCGACGGCCCGCTGAACCCCGGCGGCTTCGACGTTGCCCGTTATCTTTGGTTGCAGCAGATTGTTGCAACGGCCTACGTGCGTGACACTGCCGAAAGTGTGCGCTTACAGGTAGCGGAACTGCCGTTTCACAGGGCTTGGCGCCGGAACGTTTCTAATAAGCTGGCCGCTTTGCTTGCGGGGCATCCGGCATTGCCGTTGGTGCAGGCGCTCACCACCGGTCATCGCAATAACCTGACTGATGAGCATTGGGAGGTGCTACGGCGCACCGGTACCAGTCATCTGTTTGCGATCTCGGGATTGCATATCGGGCTGGCCGGCGGCGCAGTGCTGTTGCTGGCACGGCTGATCGGAGTGCCGTTACGCGCCGCGGCAGTGCCGGCTTTGGCGGCTGCCTGTCTTTATGCCGTGTTGTCCGGCCTGGGGGTGCCGGCGCAGAGGGCCGTGCTGATGTTCGCTGCGGCTATGGCAGCGCTTGTTGTCCGGCGTTACTACCGTGCGCAGGATGTGTTCGGTATGGCAGTGGCCATCATCGTGGTGTTGCAACCCGCTGCAGTGTTCTCTGCATCGTTCTGGATGTCGTTCGTTGCTGTCGCGGTCTTATTGCTGGTGGCGGGGTGCTTGCCTGCTGCAACCGGCATCGTTGGTGTCCTGCACGGCGCTGTGCGTATGCAACTGTTGTTGGTTGCAGCGATGAGTCCGCTGGTGCTCGGGTTGTTTACAGAAGTATCCCTGGTAGCACCGCTTGTAAACCTGCTCGTCGTGCCGCTATTCAGTGTGGTGGTGGTGCCGGGGTTGCTGTTGGCGATGGCATTGCTGCCGCTGGAGCCGGTCGGGTTGTTGCACCTGCTGGCCGGGTTGTTGGAGGCCTTGTTCCGGGGTCTGGTCGTGGTTGCCGCATGGCCGGTGGCCGCATGGAGTCCGGCCGGTGTGCCGTGGTGGGCCGTGGTTATGGCCGCACTGATTCCGCTCGTGTGGTTGCTGCCACCGGTATGGCCGGGCAGGCACTTGCTGTGGTTGTGTGGTTTGCCGTTATTGCTGCCACCGTCGTCGGGGCCCGCCGACGGCGTGCATTTGCAGGTACTCGATGTTGGTCATGGCCTTGCTGTGGTGCTGCGCACAGCGAATTACACCTTGCTTTACGATACCGGGCCGCGCTGGCAACAAAGCGATGCGGGCAGTCGTATTATTCTGCCGGCATTGCGCCACAGCGGTATCGACCGGCTCGATCAGGTGCTTGTCTCGCATGACGATAATGATCATAGCGGCGGGCTGGGTTCTGTGGCACGGCGTTTTCCCGGCGCCGATGTATTCGTCTGCAGTCGCTACTCGTCTGCGTATCGCTGGCGGCGCGACGATGTGCTGTTTGAGCTTCGCTATGCCACGGCGGCAGAGCACGCGTCGGAGAACGATCGTTCCTGTGTATTGCGCATCAGCTACGCCGGTCACAGTGTGTTGTTACCCGGCGATATCGAAGCGCGTGCGGAATACCGCCTGCTGCGCGAATCACCGGACTGGTTTGTTGAACCGCACGAACTGTTGCTGCTGCCTCACCACGGCAGTGCCACCTCGTCGACGAATGCCATGGTCGCGGTTACCCGGCCGGCCTATGCGGTCGCTTCGGCGGCGCACGCCAACCGCTGGGGGTTCCCGCGACAGGAAGTTGTGCAGCGCTGGCGGAGGGTGGGCAGCTGTGTTCTGACGACCGGTGATACCGGCGCACTGCTGTTTGAACTGGGTAAAAACGGTGTGGTTCTGAGGCAGTTGTCCCGCAATCATCGCCTCTGGCCGTGGCAGCGTGCCGCAAAGTTACCCGACTGCCCCCAGCTGCGTGAGCGACCGGCTTGAACAGGCTGTGGTGTCGCGGTTTCGGGCGGGTATTTAGGTAGCCCTAAAGCTAGGCAGAAGCGTTGGCAGCGCGGTATAGTTGGCGCTGTCGGGTTATTTATCACCTAAGTTTCTTAATCACGCGGGGAAACGGGCGCAAGATGCTGGAAATAGTGAAAGCCGGTGGCTGGGTCATGGTGCCCATCATCGTATGTTCGGTGCTGGCCGTTGCGATAATTATCGAGCGTCTCTGGACACTGCAGGACAAGCGGGTTGTGCCGCGAAATCTGGCCAAGGAAGTCTGGGCGCTGGTGAAGGCCGACAACCTCACCCATCAACATATTCAGACGCTGCACGACAGCTCACCGCTGGGGCA
>Ga0209692_10004512_pt1 | contig 12529 bp, 10 predicted proteins | sample tdDd472_FD_187129 | JGI IMG/M metagenome (GOLD analysis project Ga0209692, IMG submission 187129) | Marine sediment microbial communities from the Atlantic coast under amendment with organic carbon and nitrate - tdDd47.2 (SPAdes)... | ecosystem: Environmental > Aquatic > Marine > Coastal >...
CTTTTAATAATTTTAATTCATGGAGAAGAATCAAATACAGACTATGTTATTCTTCTCCAAGTTGTTTTTTCTACTGCTTAGTTAAAACATTTCCTAAAAAGATATCTTCTAATTTATCTTTAGATTTTAGTTTGTAAGTCTGTGAAAACAAACCTGTTCCTTGGATATCTAAGTATTTTTCGCCAGATACTTCCCAAGTAATACTTTCAGATGGATTACTGTAATAATCGCTAGTATATGTACCTGTTCCTGTGGTAGATATAACTAATGTAAGGTTCTTATCTACATTTTTCCATGTACCTACTACATTATCTGTGGTCATTTTAATTGATCCAGAATCATCATCATCACTACAACCAGTAAATAACACTCCTAATGATATGCTTAACATAGCTACCATTGATAACAAAAATTGTTTCGAAACTTTCTTCATTTTTAAAATTTTATAAAATTTTGCCTACTCTTATTGCTTTTCGGCATTCGCATAAAATGTTTTTCTCTTTAAACATTTGTTGCGCTTTATGCATATTTTTGAAAAATGCTTTTGATTTTTCTTTCATATAATAATTATATTTCTTCTAATTTCTATATCATAATTTGTTATTAAGTAATGTAATGCGTCCTGTTCTAAGGTATTTGATTTTATTATAAAATGTTCATAACTTACAATTACTAATTAAGATAGTTTTAAAGAGAAAATTCTTATATGTTAATTAGTACTTTAACGTTATGGATAAATTATACAGACTAACGTTTATCATTTGTTTACTATTCATAAATAGTAAATTATCTTATTCTCAATCGGATAGTTTAGATATTTACGACTATAGTTTTGACCAATTATCAAAAATAAAAATTACAACCGCGTCTAAAGTATCTCAAAATGTTGAAGAAGTCCCATCAACTATACTAATAATTACAAAAGAGGAAATAAAAGAGAGAGGCTATTTTATTTTGGAAGATATTTTAGCGGATTTACCGGGATTTCAATTCAGAAATATTCAGGGATTAAACACTTATACTTTTCAACGAGGAATCCCAAATCAAAATAATTTAATATTAGTTCTTATAGATGGAATACAAATTAACGAGCTTAATTCAGGTGGATTTTATGGTGGAGGTCAATATAATCTTTCTAATATTGAACGTATTGAAGTTATATATGGACCTGCTTCAGTTGCCTATGGTACAAATGCTGTATCGGGAATCATAAATATTATTACAAAAGAAACTACAGAAAAAGAAATTGATATTAATGCTTTAATCGGAACATTTAATACTTTATCTGCAAATGTTGGATATTCTAAGGAAAGCAAAAACAAGGATTTTGGAATACGTATTTCTGCTATGGCAAAGCAAACAGATAAAGCTAACTTGAAAGGGCAATCAGGGGATAACAATTGGACAGAATCGTTAGATAATTATGAAAACGATTATGCTGTTGATTTTAAGTTTAAAGTTAAAAAGTTTATTCTTGGGACGAATTACTTACAGAAGAAAACTTCAGGAGCAACATTTGTAAAGTCAGTAGGTACAATTTATAAAGATTATGGAACTTTATGGAATATTCGTTTTGTCAATAATTATATTAAATATAACAATCAAATATTTAAGAATATAGAGTTATCATCGACATTATATAATAGGAATGCAACTGTACTTGATAATTCGGTATTGTATATCGTAGATACTGCACAAATAGGTTATTACAGACCGAATAATTTGACAGGACTGGAAAATGTTGTAAGCTATTCAAAAAATAAATTTTTATTAACAGGTGGCGTAATTTTTGAATATGAGCAGCTTGCAGAATCTTTTTCAATTTCCGTTAGCGATTCTCCTGAACAAAAACCTTCAACGCCTACAGATCCGGATATGGAGAAGAATTTTTTAACAAGTATATTTATTGAGCCACAACTTACTCTTTTTAACAATTTATATGTATCTGGTGGAGTTCGATTTGATCAAAGTAGTATATACGATCAAGTTTTTACTCCTAGAGGAGGATTAAGTTATAAATTAAAAGATCAGATTATTAGATTTTCATATTCAGAAGCATATAGAGCTCCTAAACCATGGGATTATTATGATGGTATGGGAAATAATTCATTACTTCCTGAGAAAATGAATTCATTTGAAACTGCATTAAATTTATCATTTCTTGAAAATTACAAGTGTAATATTATAGCATATAAGAATACACTTGATGGAGCTATTACAAAGCAGGTTTTAACTAATGATTACAGATGGATAAATGAAGGAGAAATTGAAACAGATGGTATTGAAATCTATTTTCAATACGTCTCAAAAAAAATTAAAACCAACTTTAACTATACATATACAGATAGTTATAATAATAAAGGAATTCGAATAAGTGAAATTAGTAGTCATACTGCTAATGCAAATATTACATATTCCTTCAATAATTATTTGAAGCTACATGTAGGAGCAAATTATATAGGAGAAAGAGACAATCCTAAAATAGTTGTTTCAACAAACAGTAAGAAAATAGAACCATATTTGATTTTCAATAGTACATTTTCATTATTGAATTATAAAAATCTGAATTTACAATTTATTGTAAGAAATATTTTAAATACAGAATACTACCATACATCTAATAGAGATCCAGACAGGTATCGCCAGTCTCAAAGAACTTTAATTCTATCTTTTGGTTACAATTTTAAAAAATAACTATATAAATGAGAATCCTTAATTGTTTTGTTATTGCTTTACTTCTACTGTTATGTGACAGAAATAATGTTTATTCACAAAACGATAAGGATAAAATTATTGTAGCATATATCAATAATTTTGCTAAATATACTTCATGGCCAAATGAAAGCGAATTAGATAGTTTTAAAATAGCAATTATTACTGAGAATAAAGGATTAATTAAGGAGTTAAAGGAATTTTCTGAAAACCGAAAAATTAAGGGAAAACCAGTTAAATTGTCTGTTTATAATTCAGATTTAATTTTAGATAAACACGAAATAATAATTGTAACTAACCAAAGGTTAGATTTTCTTGATAAAATCTATGATTTAGTAGAAGGAGAGCCAGTGCTTTTAATTTCGGAAGGTTATATTGATAAAAGAATTGTAATGATAAATCTTTATAAAACAGAAGATGACAAACTACTCTTTGAAGTAAATAAAGCAAATATTGTTAATCAAAAATTAACATTAGATCCAGAAATTTTACTTGCTGGAGGAACAGAAATTGACGTAGCTGAATTATATAGAACATCTCAATTAAGTATGAGGAGTCTGCAGAAATCAATTGAGAAAATAAGAGATTCCTTGGAGTTACTTAATAAAAATGTTCAGATTTCACTAAATTTAATTAGTATACAAGAATCTAAATTAGCGCTTCAGAATAAATTATTATTCCAACGTTCAAAAAAAATCGATTCAATACAGGAAGTGTTTTCAAATCAGGAAATATTTTTGAAATCGCAAAAACTATCTATAGAACAAAAAAACGAAATACTTCAAAGCCAGACAAATAGAGCATCGATGCAATGGGAAGAATTAGAGAAACAGGAACTACTACTAAAAGAAAAACAAAATTTAATAGAAGAATTAAATAATAATATAGAGAGTAAAAATGTTATTTTAGGAAATCAATCTGAACGAATAATAAGGCAGAAACGATTTATTTACTCTATTGTTATTTTCTGCATTCTTATAGTTATTTTGGTGGTAATGATATTAATATCATATCGAAATAATAAGCAAAAAGGTAAATTGCTTGTTAAACAAAAAGAAGAAATTGAGGATAAATTAGTAGAATTAAAAGACTTAAATGAAAAATTAAAACGTGCAGATGAATATAAATCTATTTTTTTGGCTAGTATGAGTCATGAGCTTAGAACTCCATTGAATTCTATAATTGGCTACACAGGAATTCTTCTTATGGGAATGACAGGTGAATTAAACGAAGAACAAAACAAACAACTTTTAAAGGTTAAAAATAATGCTAATCATCTGTTAAGCTTAATTAATGATATTTTAGATATTTCAAAAATAGAAGCAGGAAAAATTGAACCTAATATTGAGGAATTTAAGCTTAAAGATGTTATTGATGAAGTAATTGAATCCATTATACCAAAAGCTGAAGAAAAGCAAATTATTATCACTTCTGAAATAAATAAATATTTGATAGTAAAAACAGACAAAAGAAGAGTTAAGCAAGTAGCACTTAATCTGTTAAGCAACGCAGTTAATTATAGTGAGGCAGGAAGTATTCATGTCTATACCGATTATCAATCAAAAAATAGTTTTAGGCTTACTGTAAAAGATACAGGAGTTGGAATTTCGGAAGATGAATTGGCACGCCTGTTTCAACCTTTTCAACAAATTGATTCTTCTTTAACCAGAAAGAATAGCGGTACTGGATTAGGATTATACTTATGTCGAAAATTAATGTCTTTGCTTGGAGGCTATATAAACGTTAATAGCAAATTAGGAAAAGGAAGCGAATTTTATATTGAAATGCCTGTAAATAATAAAAACTAATAGAATGAAAAGTGTCTTAATCATTGAGGATAATGAAGATAATATGTACATGATTAAATTTATATTAGAAAATAATAATATAAAAGTAATTATGGCTGAAACAGGAATGGATGGCTATGAAAAAGCGATTAAAGAAAAACCTGATTTAATTCTTATGGATATTCAATTACCAGACCTAAATGGATTGGAGGTTACAAAAAAGATTAGACAATCATCTATCGCAAAGTCTATTCCAATTCTTGCTATTTCATCATATGCCATGACCGGAGATAAAAAAAAGGCTTTAACCGCAGGATGTACCGGCTATATTGAAAAGCCAATAAATCCAGAAACCATAATGGATGAAATAAATAGATATTTTTCATAAAAATCAATTAACAATAAAATGAAAGAGCAAATAAAAATTCTCATAGTTGATGATAATAGGGATAATTTAGATGTGATGAAAATTCTTCTTGAGAGTAAGAATTACATTGTACATTCTGCCCTTAATGGGAAAGAGGCTCTACAATTGCTTTATAAAGATAATTACAATCTAATTATTTCAGATATACTTATGCCTGTTATGGATGGTTTTCAGCTATGCAGAGAATGTAAAAAGAACGAAAACTTAAGAAATACTTGTTTTGTATTTTATACAGCCACTTATATTGATTCTAAAGATGAAGAATTTTCTTTGTCTTTAGGAGCTCAAAGATTTATTCGTAAACCTCAAGAACCTGAAGCTTTTTTAAATATTATTAAAGAAGTAATTGAAAAAGATAAGAATTTTAAGGCTGAACCTCCTGTAATTAAAGAAGAAAATGAAAAGGAAATACTAAAGCTTTATAGTGAGCGTTTAGTTGCAAAATTAGAGAAAAAAAACCTTGATTTAGAAAAAGAAATTGAATCTCATAAAAAAACATTTAAAGAACTAATCGAGGCGAAAGAAAAGGCTGAAGAATCTGATAAACTAAAAACAGCCTTTCTTGCTAATATGAGTCATGAAATACGGACTCCTATGAATGGAATAATTGGTTTTACAAATCTTCTGAAAAATCATAATTTAAGTGGTAAAGAGCAAGATAAGTATATTGATATAATACATGCAAGTGGGAAACGACTAATAAACCTAATTGAAGATTTAATTAATATCTCAAAAATTGAAACTGGACAAATGGAATTAACTGTTTCGGAGTTTGATTTAAGAGATGACATAGAAAATATTTACAATTATTATAAGTCAGAGGCTGATAATAAAGGCTTACGTATTTCTATTTTATATTCTTCATCAGTAAATAGTTTAAATATTAAAACAGATAGAGACAAATTTAATTCTATACTTTCAAATTTGATTAATAATGCAATTAAGTATACTGAAAAGGGATTAATAGAAATAAAATGCGAAAAACAAAATAATAATTTTGAGTTTTATATTAAAGATACTGGAATAGGAATACCTATAGAGAGGCAAGGTGCAATATTTGAGCGTTTTGTACAAGCAGATATTTCTGATATAATGGCTAAACAAGGAGCCGGTCTCGGTTTAACAATAACTAAAGCATATGTTGATATGCTTGGAGGAAAAATTTGTATGGAGAGTGGATTGAATAAGGGCTCTGTATTTCACCTTACTTTACCACAAGATTTGAAATTCGAAGAAAAAGAATATTTAACTAGAACTGCAACTATTCTTAAAAAAACAGGTGACAAACATAAACTCAAAATTTTAATCGCCGAGGATGATGAAGTATCAAGTTTATATTTGAAATTGATATTGGAAAATTTTTCAAATGAATTATTTTTTGTAAAAAATGGAAGAGAAGCAGTTGAGTATTGTATAAATGACAAAAACATTGACCTCATTTTAATGGATGTTAAAATGCCCGAATTGAGTGGCTATCATGCAGTAGAGCGAATAAGAAAATTCAACAAAGATGTTGTAATAGTTGCCCAAACAGCCTATGGTCTTAGCGGTGATAAAGAAAAGTTTATGAGCGTTGGATGTAACGATTATTTATCAAAACCAATTAATGAAGATGACTTAGTTAAAATTATTAAAAGATTTTTCACAAATAATATTCATAGTGAATATAAATCATTTAAATATAAAAAAGAGCCCTAATTAAGGCTCTTTTTTCTCTAAATATTTCTATGAATAAAAGATGTAATAGTTAAAATACATCATGAATTTCAAGCTCAATCCCATTAAATATAAATTTATCTCCTTTTTTCAGTCCTTGAATCTCTTTATATATTGGTACCTGAGGTGAAATTGCATAGTAAATTTCATTTTCGAGTTGAATTTTACCTAGACTTGTTGCAATTACCATTTTCTGCTTATTTGTAATAACAACACTTCCAAATTCAATTACTTCAGATATTTTTTCAGTATTAATTTTTTCTAATAATGCCAAATCATCTAAGGCTCTTTGATATTGTGCTGCAAACATATCTTTTTTATGCAGAGCTTGAGCTTTGAATGAATCATATTTATCACGCGGAATACCATATTCATTAGCACTTTGTTGCATATCATTCATTGCATTTTTTGCATTATCGGCACGTTCTTGTAACATATCATTACATAAATCAATAATTTTTCTTTTAAGTTCAAGCATTTTCATTATTCAATTATCAAAAATAAAAAGAGCCTAAATGTAAGGCTCTTTTGTAACTGAAGTGTAATAAATCTATTGTATTTTTTCTTTTAATTCATCGATGGTTAATTCATGATCAAATGCACTATAAACTTCGTAATAATTTTCGCTATCATATACGTAATCGTATGCATAAATAGCAAATTCTAAACGATCATCTTCAAACATTAAAATTTTCATTATATCGCGAATCTGAATAGAAGTTAAACATTTGTTTTTAGCAATATCTTTGGCTGTTGTAAGTTTAGTATCATCAAAATTCTTGGATGAAATATTGGTTTTAATACTTGAAAATTCAGAGTTTGAAACGGCATAATCACATTTTTCTGAAGATGTATTTGAAGTTTCATACGATGACGATTCACTATAAGATGATTCTGAGTACGTAGTTGTTGTTGAAGAACTTTCGCTCACATTCATAGAAAAGTTTACGTTTTCACTACTACTTGAACTACTTGAAGCACTAAGCTGGATTTTAACCGATGTATTCTCGTCATCCGAGTCAATACTCATAGAGACTGAGGTATTTTCCTGAGTATCATTGCCGTTAACCGAAACATTCAAGTTTACATTTTCTGAATTATTTACTTCCTCAGTATCCGAAGAAGCCAAATTGTATTCAACGTAATCATCATCTGAATCTTCTTCTGGATTATAAACTTCAAAGCTATTGGTTCTAAATTTATATTGGCCTTTCTTATTTTGAGTAATTTTAAATACCATTTTTTGAAAGTTCCCATCCATATCTTTAAGGGCAATATTCTTCTTAATTGAAGGAATACTTGCGTCATCGAACTTTATTTTCAGATTTGAATATTCATTGAAAATTTTAACGTTAGCAATTCTTGATTGTGGTGTTTCATTCATTAATTCACCATCAACATAAAGACTAAACTTTTCGCCTTCTTCGGCGAATATAGTAAAAATACTGTGTTGCGAAAATACTGTAAGCGTAAAGAGAATAAAGCTAATAAGTGTAAATAATTTTTTCATAATAATAGGTTAATTTAAATTGAATTATAAATATAAATAATAAAGCACTTTTATATGCAATTCTTATACCAATAAATAATTGTATAAAAGTCTTCAAGGATAGAAATACTTTTTCCTTAAATAAAAAATCTACATTCTATAAATATGTTGTTTTTGTAAGGATTTCTAATGATTTCCGTCAAATTATAAAAGCAAAAATTATGTTAAAATTTTTGATCATAATTCCAATATTATTTTTTTCGAGAAGCACATTCGGCCAAACCTGTTGTTCGGGAGGTGTTCCTTTATCCGGAAATATTGGTTTTATTGGTGAAGAAAAAGGTTTGTTTCAATTTGAACTTAGTTATGATTATAATTTTTTAAATACCCTTTATTTCCAAAATCAAAAGCTTAACGATAATTCTAGGAAAAGAACAACACAATCCATTCTCTTTAAATCAGGATATAATATTTCTAATTCTTTTTCTGCCGACCTTTTATTTTCTTATGTACAACAAGAAAGAGAAATTAATCAATTCAATAATATCAATTATACACGAACAAGGGGAGTTGGAGATGCTATTGTTTTATTAAAGTATAAGGTTCATGGAATAAGTAATTTTAATCAGATTTTATTAGTAGGATTAGGATCTAAAGTACCAATTGGTAAAAGTGATCTAAAAACTGATCAAGGAATTAGTTTAAGCGCAGATCTGCAGCCAGGTTCGGGTTCCTACGATTTTATTTATTGGGGACATTTTCAACGACAATTTAAACTCAGACCTACATTAGTAGTATTGTCTAGAATAATCTACAAACAAAATGGTAAAAACGATAACTATTTAGGAAGTCAAACATACCAATTTGGAAATGAATTCCAATCTCTTATTGGAGTAGGAGATATTTTTTATATTAAGAATCTATCGATTACTTCTGGACTTTCTTTACGATATAGAAATACATCTTTTGATAAAGTTAATAATGTAAGATTAGCTAATACAGGTGGTGAATGGATTTATTTGGCACCTTCTATTGGATTGAGTATTAACTCCTTCACAACTTTAAATATTAGTCCCGAACTTCCTATTTATACTAATTTAATAGGGACACAACTTTCAACAGATTTTAGATTAAATACAGGACTACATATAAAATTAAAAAACTATAAATCAATTAAAACAATTAAAACAATAAAATTATGAAGCCATATATTATAATTCTAATATTCGCAATTTTTATTATTTCATGCGATGATGATAATGTTGTTGTAAGTTCAACAACAACAAATAATAATAATCAAAATAATGATACTACAGATACGGATGCAGATGTCTTTTATGAATGGTTAATACCAGTGGAAGAGGTATTTGATGGCGGTCCTGGAAAAGATGGCATACCTGCATTAACAAATCCAATGTTATTGCAAGCTGCGGATGCTAATTATCTCGATAATAATGATTTAATATTAGGGATTGTTTCTGGGAGTGAGATTGTTGCTTATCCTCATAAAATACTTGATTGGCATGAGATTATTAATACTAGCGTTGGAATTCATCATATATCAGTAACTTACTGTCCTTTAACGGGAACTGGTATAGGATGGAATCGAACCGTAAACGGTAAAATAACTACATTTGGAGTATCAGGATTATTATATAATTCAAATTTAATTCCTTATGACAGATCAACCGATAGCTATTGGTCTCAAATTCGATCAGATTGTGTTTATGGAGAACTTGCAGGTAATACAGTTGAGGATATTAAATTAATTGAAACAACATGGCTAACATGGAAAATAATGTACCCAAGCACCCTTGTTGTTGGTGAAAATACTATATTTAATCGGAATTATAATGTGTATCCATATGGTAATTACAATGAAGAAGAGTGGCTTATTTTTCCGGTTAATCCATTAGATAATAGATTACCCTTAAAAGAAAGAGTACATGGCATAATAATTAACAATAAAGCTAAAGCATATAGATTTTCAAGTTTTCTAAACCAAAATGTGCTTATAACAGATAATTTTGAAGGAAGTGAGCTTTTGATTGTCGGAAACAGTACAAAAAACTTTATAGTTTCGTTTTTTAATGATAATTCTTTAGTATTTGAAGCCGTACAAGATCAATTGCCAATAATTTTATCTGATAATGAAGGGAATAAATGGGATGTATGGGGAGTTGCTCTAGAAGGACCAAGATTGGGAGAACAATTAACTAATACAAATTCTTTTATTGGTTATTGGTTTTCATGGGGTGCATTTTTTCCTGATCTTGAAATATATCAATAAAAAAACATCAGAATCTAAATTCTGATGTTTATAATAGAAAATTAATTATAATTATTTTTCTTCTAATTCTAAATTTTCGAGTTCCTCAAGTTTTTGTTCAAGATCTTTAGTAATTTCTTTTTTATCAATCTTTTCTATCTCTTTTATGCTTTCTTCCATTTCTAATTTAATTTTTTCTTTATCTATTTTTGAAAGCTCTAAATGAACCTGTTCTAGCTCTTTTTGAATGGCCTCCATATCGACATTTTCTTTTATTGATTCACGTACTCTTTCCATTTCTTCTCTTATCTCCTCCATATCAATATTCTCAATCATTTCTTTATGAGCTTTTTCCATTTCAATATTAATCTTATCCATATCTACTTGAAAATCTTCCATGTCGAAATCAAAATCAAAATCCAACTCTTCCAAATGTTTCATTTGGTTCTCAACATTTTTCATAATTTCATCGACATCGATATTTTCCATATCCTCCATTGCTACCGCAACTTCTTTTTGCATCTCTTCAACATCGACATGAAAATCTTTCATCGACTCATGAATTTCCTCTTGCATTCCTTCGAAATCCATATTTTCAATATCTATCATTGCTCTACGGATATCTTTTTTTGCGTTCTTTAAATCTTTAATAGTTTTATCAATTTCTGGCTGATACTTATCGTAATCTTTTTCGTTAACTTCTTTACCATTTACAAATAAATCAGTTGCTTTTCCATTCTTTAAAGTGAATTTCATTTCTATTTTCTTTCCATTCTCTTTAAAAGTTTTTGTAACGGTATTATCATCAATATCTATTGTTTCGCTATGATGGTCGTGATGAATACGAATAGTATCTTTTTTAGCAACTTCAACAGTTTTGTTACGAACAGTTTCAATTGGAGTCTTTACAACTTGCTCTTCTAGAATAGGCATTTCTTTATCTTTTAACAATACGCTTACTGATTCAAAGTTTGTCATTTCAGCAGAATAAGTAAAAGACAATGCAAATATTCCAGATAGAATAATTAATGATGCTATTATTTTATCAGTAAAATTTGTTTTTATTTTTGGTTTCATAATCATACGTTTTATTCGGTTTAACAAATGTTTTTTATTACCTGAAAAAGCTACCGCGGCGTAATGCTTTTTCAATGTAAACTCTTGTACAGATACCAGTGCTTTTGCATAAATTAATGATCCTTCGCAAACAGTTAAAGCAATATCATCACAACAATTTTCTCTTTCTTTTCTAATTTGTGATGATATAAACCAAACAGCAGGATGGAAGAAAAACACGGTTTCAATAATAGTTTGTAATACATTAATAATATAATCGTTTCGTCTAATATGAGCTAATTCATGAGCTATTATAGCTTCCATTTGATTTGAAGGCATACCTGTTAACATTTCAACTGGAATAACTACAACAGGCTTAAAATATCCTAAAACAAAAGGAATTTTTGCTATTGTCGATTCAATATATTTTATTCTTTGTTTTAGCTTAAGCTTTTTTTCTAATTCATTAAAGATTTTAATCCATTTTTCAGGTAATTGATTAGATTTTAAGCGTTTTAATCTATTCGTATACAGATAACTTAACATAAACTTAAGGATGAAAACAAATACTCCTAGCATCCAAATATTTACGATTAATGGAAAATAAACATCTATTTTTTCAAAATAGTTTTTAGTTCTTTTAAATAACTCATTATAAGAAATATCAACATTGTAATTGCTAATATTGATTATCTTACCTGATTTAGTATTATCTGTTTTTTCAGTGTTAGTAAAATTTAAATTTGTATTTAGATCAGGTTTATAATTATTATAAAAATTAAAAACAGATAATCCAACAATAAGTAGGAGCGACGTGACAGAAATTAAATATCGGATTTGAGCAGACTTTTTTCTAAACATGTAAAGTGAAATACCAATTATTAAAGCCACTAAAAAACCTTGCCAAAGAATATGGAATAAACTCCATCCTAAAGCTGAGATTACATGATCTCCTAATAAATTAGTTAATGTTTTCATTTCTTACTTTGATTTATTCTCTATTTCGGATATTAAATTCTTGATTTCTTCTAGTTCTTCTTTCGATGGTTTATGATTTCCTAATGCTTGCATAA
>Ga0209692_10004513_pt1 | contig 12529 bp, 6 predicted proteins | sample tdDd472_FD_187129 | JGI IMG/M metagenome (GOLD analysis project Ga0209692, IMG submission 187129) | Marine sediment microbial communities from the Atlantic coast under amendment with organic carbon and nitrate - tdDd47.2 (SPAdes)... | ecosystem: Environmental > Aquatic > Marine > Coastal >...
TCCTTCGCCGGTGGCGCCGATGCGTTCAATACCCCCGCTCTTCTCGCCGCCGGACTCCGACCGATCACGACATGTTCGGATCTTCTGCGTCCGGGAGGCTATCTCCGACTCGGGCAGTATCTCGAAAAGATCGATTCGACCCTCGATCGCAATGGCGCCGCCGATCTCGATGAACTCATCATCACAACCGCCGGCGACACACCGAGCGCACTCGAAGCGGCCAGGCAGAATCTCCACACCTACGCCGACAGCCTGCGGGAAGATCCCGAAGTCGCTTTCGGCAGCTACCGGCGTCAGCACACCAAGACCAGCCGCACCCTCGGGTTGTTCGATTGCATCGAGGCGCCGTGCACCGACATCTGCAGCGTGAACCAGCAGGTTCCCGGCTATATGCGACGAGTGGCCGCCGGCGATGTCGAAGGCGCGGCAGCGATCATCGCGCATGACAATCCCCTTCCCAGAGTCCTCGGGCGAGCCTGTCACCACCCTTGCGAACCTGTTTGTCTTCGGACTCACCTCGACCAACCCGTGGCGATCCGTGAGATCAAACGATTCGCCATGGAAAACGCCCACTTCGATGTCCTACCAGGGAATTCCGGTTCCACATCGCCCGGCGTGGCTGTAGTCGGGGCCGGACCCTGTGGACTTGCCGCAGCTTCCGAGCTTGCCCGTGGCGGAGTCCGGGTCGTGCTCTTCGAGTCGAGAGAAGAAGGCGGTGGAATGGTCTCGGCGACCATTCCCGGTTACCGAACCTCATCTGAGGCCGTCCACGGTGATCTCGAAGATATCGTGGCCCTGGGGGTTGAGGTGAGGTACGGCGTTTCAGTCGGGAGAGACCTCAGTCTCGATGATCTTCTGAAGAGTGAATTCTCGTACGCGGTGGTCGCGGTCGGGGCCCAGCGAGGGCTTCGGCTCGGACTCGAAGACGAGGACGCCCACGGTGTGTTGGACGGGCTCGACTTCCTGCGTCAGGCTCGTCACGGTGCACCTGGCGGGCTCGGTCGAAGAATCGCCGTGATCGGCGGCGGCGATGTGGCCATGGACTGCGCTCGATCGGCGCGCCGGCTGAGCGACGGTCAAGTGGAAATCCTCTACCGCCGCACCATCGATGAGATGCCGGCCCACCCCGAGGAGATCCGGGATCTCCTCGCCGAAGGAATCACCATCCGCGAACTCGTCGCGCCGCGGGAGATTCTCGCTGACAACGGTCTCCGGGCTCTCCGGTGCGCCACGATGACCCTCGGGGAGCCCGATGCATCGGGACGACCGCGTCCGGTCGAAGTTCCCGGTGGGGATCTCACCCTCGAACTCGATACCCTCATCGTAGCGATCGGTCAGCGGACGGATCTCGGTGTCTTCAACGGCAGTGATGTCCAAACATCCCGTGCGGGCTACCTGGTTGTCGACAAGGAGACATTGGAGACCTCCCTGCCGCGGGTCTACGCAGGTGGCGACCTCCGCGACCCCGGACCGTCGAGCATCGTCGATGCATGCGGCGACGGCGGCCTCATCGCGAAATCCATTCTGGCCCGCGAAGGAATTCAGATTCCCCATGCGGATCGAGTTGGCGTAAATTCGCCGGTTCGAAACCAGTGGGTCGATCTGCTCGCCCGGCGCGCACACCGCTTACCAAGGGTCGAGGTTCCCAGGAGAAAAGAGATCGACCACAAGGGCTTCGACGAAGTGATCAATACCCTTGGAGCCGATGCGGCGGCGCGCGAGGCGGCGCGTTGCCTTGATTGCGACCACCTTTGCAGCACGTGCGACGGTGTCTGTCCCAACCGCGCCATCGCGACCTATTTCATCGATCCGTTGTCCCCGTCCCCGGAATCCAGACAAAACCACGAAGGATCTACAACACCCGAACAGGCTCCTCAGGTCGCCGTGTTCGCTGATTTCTGCAACGAGTGCGGCAATTGCGCGACATTCTGTCCGACCGTGGGGACCCCCTGGCGCGACAAACCGAGGATCTATTTCGACCGTGGCGAGTTCGAGGCCGAAAACGACAACGCTTTCATGATGCTGACCATCGACGGCTTGCCGGCGATTCAAGGCAGGTTTCGGGGTGTCACAAAACAACTGGTGCTTCGGCTCTCGACTTCAATGGCGGAGAACACCCAAGCCTGGCATTCTGAGCGTGCGAAGGACGTCGGAGAATCCCCCGAAGCACCGACCGACGCTGAACAAACGGCGGTCTTTGCAACCTCGGAGGCCCCTTCGACTCGCTCGTCGAACTCGTTCACTCAGGGTGACATTGGGGCCGGTGACTCCGAGATGCTCGAGAACGCATCGGATGCCGAAGCGATCATGACCACCCTCATCCGCGGACTGACCGGATCCATGCCCCACCTACCGATGCCGGAGGCCCGACCGGAGTGGCTCGTCACACCAGGCTGATCCAAACTTCTCATCTCCTCCGAGAATGGCCGGAGCTTCTTTTTGGAAGCCCCGGCCATTCTCGGAGCTACAATGATGTTCACGGAGGGAAGTCGTTTACATGAGAACACGATTCGTCAACATGAGGATTCCCGCGGGCGGCAACGAGGTTCAGGAAGTCGAGATCGTCGTCGACGACGGCCGTTTTGAAGAGATCCTCCCCGCCGGAACCGAAACCGCCGCCGGTGGCGAACAGTGGGTCAACCTTGGTGGCGCGCTCGCGCTCCCGGGAGTCATTGACGGACATGTTCATTTTGATGATCCGGGATTCACGCACCGCGAGGACTTTGCCAGCGGGACCGCCTCGGCCGCGGCGGGTGGCGTGACGTGCGTCGTCGATATGCCCTGCACTTCGTTGCCGCCGGTCACCGACACCGAGGCGCTCGCGACCAAGGTCCGCGCCATCCAGACCAAAGCCCATGTCGATTTCATGCTCTGGGGTGGTGTTTCCGGGAACGCCATATCCCGCGATGACTGGCGGGAGAATCTCGCCGATCTCGTCGAAGCGGGTGCCGCCGCCATCAAGGTCTACTGCCTATCGGGGATGGAGAGTTTTACCGAGCTCGACTATGGCCGGATCCGCCAGGTCCTCGAAGCCACCGCCGAATTGGGGATTCCAGTGGGGGTCCATGCCGAAGATTCGACCATCGTCCGCGAACTCACAAACGAGGTCCGCGGTCAGGGCGGAGATGATCCCGCCGATTACGCGGCGTCACGACCGACCCTTGCCGAGGTCGCGGCGGTGAGGGAACTCATCGAAGCCTCACGATCGACCGGTGGACAGGTCCACATTGTCCACCTTTCGAGCGGCGCCGCCCTCGAACTCATCACCGAAGCCCGAAGAGACGGGGTGGCGATCAGCACCGAGACCTGTCCCCATTATCTCCAGTTCACCCTGGACGATCTGCTTGGCCAGGGTTCTCTGCTCAAGACCGCGCCGGTGGTCAAATCCATGGCGGATCGCGAGCGTTTGTGGCGCGGTGTCGCCGACCGGGAGATTTCGTTTGTTGCCACCGACCACGCACCGGGACAGTGGCCGGAGGAAAAGAGCACCGGATCGATATGGACCGACTACGGAGGGGTTCCGGGTGTCGAAACTCTCCTCCCCTATCTCTTCTCGGAGGGATTTTCCGCGGGCCGAATCACCCTCGAACAATTGGTCAAGCTCACCGCAGCCCATCCCGCACGGTTCTTTGGGATCGAGAATCGAAAAGGCGCCTTTCGCGAGGGTCACGACGCCGATTTCGTGGTTCTCGACGAGAACGTCCGTTGGAAGGTGATGGGCTCCGAGCTCCACAACCTCAACCGATACACGCCGTTCGAGGGCCACGAATTCACCGGCCGCGTCCGAGCCACCTATGTCCGAGGCCAAGCCGTTTACGAGCGAAAGCCCGATGGGCGCGAGCTCTTTGCCCCGGCCGGCTGTGGCCGCTGGATCCAGCGAGGTCTGGAATGAACGAGCCTCCCGGTTTCTCGCCGCCGGTGAAGGTTCTTACGGGTGGAACCATCGTCACGGCATTCAGATCGCCTCGCGTATTCACCGACGGTGCCTTGGCCTGGCAGGGTGATCGGATCCTTGATCTCGGGGACACTTCCGAGATGATCGGAAGATACCCGGACGCAGTCGTCCTCGACGGCCGTGGGGGTCTTGTCCTTCCCGGTCTCGTCAACCTCCACCACCACTTCTACTCGAGCCTCGCGCGCGGGTTGAATCCTGGCCGGCAGATGGACAATTTCGGCGAGATCCTCGACGGGCTGTGGTGGCGTCTCGATCGCGCCCTCGACGCCGATACAATCCGCGTTTCAGCGGAATTGGCTCTCGCCGACTCAATCCGTTGGGGCGTCACCACCGTCTTCGACCATCACGCGTCGCCGACGGTGATCGGCGGCAGTCTCGAGATCATCGCCAAAGCTGTGGAAGACGCCGGACTCTCCGCCGTCCTCTGTTACGAGATCACCGATCGCAACGGCCACGACGGCGCCATCGAGGGCCTTGAAGAAAACCTCGCCTTCTTCGCGAACCGTCGCGACGACGCCAGGATCCGCGGGATGCTCGGCTTCCACGCCAGCTTCACGGTTGATGATGCAACCCTGCGTGGGGCCGCCGAAGAACGCCCGGCCGGGATGGGCTGCCACATCCACGTCGCCGAAGACCCCCTCGATCTCAGAGTGTCCAAGGTGATCTACGACAACGGCCCTGTGCAACGCCTCGAGCGCTGTGGCCTCATCGACGATCGGACTCTGGCTGTTCACTGCATCCACCTTGGCACCGATGATCGCCGGCGGCTTGCAGAAGGCGGTGCGGTCATCATCCACAACCCCGAGTCCAACGCCAACAACGGTGTTGGGCGGCTCGATCTCGAAGGCGCGGCCGATGACGGCTGTCGGGTCGGACTCGGCACCGATGGAATGTCGTCGTCCGTCCTCGGTTCACTCCGCGCCGCCTTTTTGGGTGTTCGCGGCGGTCGGCGGGATCCCACGGCGGGATTCACCGTGGTCCCGGAATTGCTCGCGGTCAACGCCGAGGTCGCCGGGCAGTTTCTCGACGAGCCTCAACTCGGTCGTCTCGAAGTCGGTGCTCCCGCCGATTTCTTTGTTCTCGACCAGGCCCCACCGACACCGGTGACAGCCGAGAATCTGTTCGCTCAGATGGTTTACGGCGCCGCCGGATCGCCCGTGCGACACACGGTCGCTCGAGGACGGGTCGTCATGGAGGACCACCGGATCGCGACCCTCGATCCAACGAGGATGGCCGAGCAGGCCAGAACGGCAACCCCCGGGTTGTGGGAGCGATTTCACGCTCTCGGCGTCTCGCGACCGGAGTGGTTGCCGTCAAAGGACTGAGCATGAGGGGGTCCTCGCTGTCGATCCCTGCGGCTAATCCTCGTCGTCGTGACCGTCAATGTTGATATTGACGCTGTTGTTTCCCCGGATGATGTCGTGGAGTTCGCTGAATCTGGCAAGATCGAGCTCGACGATCTCGTCGCGATGATCCCAAAAAAGCGTGGAATTCTCCACCGGCACGCCATCGATCACCGGCGCAGCAGGTTGATCGATGGACTCCAGACGAGCATCGAGGACCGCGGCGAACTCCTTTGTTGTACGGGACGATCCGTATCGCTGTTCAAGATCGGCCAGCACCACCTGATCGGAAATCGTGGTTTCTCGTAGTTTCTCCGTGACGGCGCTGCCCTCGATCACATCGGCAACATTCTCCGCCCATCCCACATAGGTTGAATCCTCGATCCAGATGAACTCGGCAGGCGACATTCCGTGCATCCGCAGGGTCTCGATCTGCATCGTCATCACGCTCTGGATTGCCTTGAGAATCTCCATGCCGGTCTCCCAATCCTCCGGGTCTCCCTGCTCGAGCTCCCGCTCGATCGTCTGCCACTCGAGATATCGGGGAAGGAGATCACGCCGGATGTCGAGGAAGACCATGAATCGATCGGTGCTGATGATTCCGTCCGCCGGCTCGTCGAATCCAATCTCGTCGTTCATCGCGGTGAGACGTTCCTCGGATTGTGCGATATCGACGATGGGACCGACCAACGCCTTGCCCTGCCGATACATCCCGGGTCCATAGATCAAACCCAGGATGCCGAGAACAGCGATCACGGTACCGATAAGGCTCCAGACAACGGTCGATGTTTTGGTCATGTCTCCCCCTCCGCTAGTCTAACGGGAAAGCTGCGCACAAGGTTCAGTTTCCGACGCCGATCTCCGGGACGGGTCTTTTAACCCCAGAGATGGCATAATCGCCGAGGTATTGCTGTTCCAAACCGGTAGCGGAGACTCTTTCGCGAAGGAGCAACTCAGGGTGGCACAACCATCGTCCAAGAGCGGTCCAGGCAGTCTGGCACTCGTTTCGAGCCCCGAATACGTCGATGAGATGTATCAGCAGTGGAAGAAGGACCCATCGTCTCTGCCGGATGAATGGCAGGCTTTCTTCTCGGGTTTCGAATTCGGTGCGGGGTCCGGGATGCCTTCGTCGCAGGAGGCCGCCGATCAGAGCAAGGTCGCGGGCCTCATCTTCGCCTATCGCAACGTCGGCCACTTCATCGCCGAATTCAATCCCCTCGGCGACGGCGATCTCCACGATCCGATTTTTGATCTCGAGACCCACGGCCTCGGCGAGGAGCACCTCGACCGCATCTACGATACGGGCCACCTCGGCGGGCCGAGCCGAATAACTCTGCGCGAGCTCATCAAGTATCTGCGTGAGTGCTACTGCAGAAAGATCGGTGTCGAGTACATCCACATCCAGGACCGCGAGATCCGGCGCTGGTTGCAGAACCAGATGGAGCCGGTTCTCAACGAACCCGAAGTGGCCAACGAGAAAAAGCGGGCAATCCTCGAGCAGCTCATGCACGCCGAGGCTTTCGAGTCCTTTCTCAACACCCGCTACCAGGGCCAGAAACGCTTTTCCCTCGAGGGCATCGAAGCGGTGATTCCGGCTCTCCACCTCTTCATGGACACCGCCGTGGAAACCGGTGCGGAAGAAGTTGTGATGGGTATGGCCCACCGCGGACGCCTGAACGTGCTGGTCAACATTCTCAACAAACCCCTCGATCTGGTCTTCCACGAGTTCGAGGACAACCTCAAGACCACTGATTACGCCGATGGCGATGTCAAATACCACCGAGGATACTCCTCGGACTACACAACGAGTTCGGGGCAGCAACTGCATATCAGTCTGACCGCGAATCCGAGCCACCTCGAGGCCGTAGACCCGGTCGTCGAAGGAAGGGCAAGGGCGAAGCAACGGCGGCGCAACGACGCCGAAAAGCGATCCAAGGTCATTCCGCTGCTGCTCCACGGCGACGCGGCCTTCGCGGGGCAGGGCCTGGTTGCGGAAACCCTCAATCTGTCCCAGTTGCCGGGCTATCGCACCGGCGGCACGGTGCACATCATCATCAACAACCAGATCGGATTCACCACAACTGCGAGCGAGGCGAGGTCGTCACGGTATCCCACCGACATCGCCAAACTCGTCGAAGCGCCGATTTTCCACGTCAATGGTGAAGATCCCGAGGCGGTTGCCTGGGTTGTCGAACTGGCGGTCAAATTCCGCCAGGAATTCCACCGCGACGTGGTGGTCGATATTCTCGGCTATCGCCGTCATGGTCACAACGAGGGCGACGAGCCCGCGTTCACCCAACCGTTGATGTATCAGAAGATCGCCAATCGGCCCTCGGTCCGAGAGCTGTATCAGCTCCGACTCGAAGGCGAACACGCGATCACCCTCGATGAAAGCGCCCGCTACCGGGACGAACTCCAAAGCCTCCTCATCGAAAAACACCGAACGGCTCAGGAGAGTTGTCCCGTCGAGGTCGACGATATCCACGCATTCCACGACCTGTGGACCGGATTCAACAATCCCTACACTTTCGATCCCGGCGACACCGGTGTCTCGCAGGCCGCGCTCGATGAAGTCATCACGGCTCTGACCACTGTTCCCGGAGGTTTCAATCTCAATCGCAAGGTCGGCCGTCGCCTGCCCGCAAACAGGAAAACCATCGAAGAACACGGGAATGTCGACTGGCCCCTCGCCGAACTCCTCGCATTCGGAACCCTACTGCGGGAAGGGCTGCCGGTTCGACTCTCGGGCCAGGACAGCGTCCGCGGGACCTTTTCCCATCGCCACGCGGCCTGGTACGACACGCACTCCCAGGAAAAGCACGTCCCCCTTAACCACATCTCGAAAAACCAGGCCAGGTTCTGCGTCTACAACTCGATGCTGTCGGAAGCGGCGGTCCTCGGTTTCGACTATGGCTACTCGCTGGTGGAGCCGAATATGCTCGTGCTCTGGGAGGCACAGTTCGGCGATTTCGCCAACGGCGCCCAGGTCATCATCGATCAGTTCATCTCACCCGCACTGGATAAATGGCAGCGTGGGAGTGGGATCGTCATGCTCCTGCCGCACGGATACGAAGGCCAGGGCCCAGAACACTCCAACGCCTATCTCGAGCGCTATCTGACACTCTGCGCGGAGGAGAATATCCAGGTCTGCAACTTGACAACGCCGGCCCAGTACTTTCATGCCCTGCGCAGACAACTCAAGCGGAATCTGCGTCGACCGCTCGTCATCATGGCCCCCAAATCGCTTCTCAGGGCCGCAAAGTGCGTTTCTCCGGTGGATGAACTCATCAACGGTCAGTTCCGTGAGGTTCTGGATGACCCAGCGCCACCCCAAAAACCCCACCGTCTGGTGCTGTGCAGCGGCAAGATCTTCTACGATCTTCAGGCGGGACGGGAAGCAGCGGGCACCGAGGATGTGGCCATTGTTCGGGTCGAGCAGTTCTACCCGTTCAACCGGGAGATGTTCCACCGAATCACCGAGCGCTATCGCGGCGCCAAGGAGATCGCGTGGGTTCAGGAGGAAACCGCCAATCGCGGAGGTTGGAGTTTCATGATGCCGCGTCTGCTCGATGCATTCCCGGACCATCCCGTCAACTATATCGGTCGGGCGCCGAGCGCTTCTCCGGCCACCGGATCGGCGAGGGTGCACCGGGAGCAGCAGCAGGCCATTGTCGATGAGGCCCTCGGTGACTGACGGGGCCGCAACGTTGAATCACGAAGAGTCTTCAGATCCAGGTACCCAGGGCGCGTGGAGGTAGCAATGGCGGTTGACGTCAAGATTCCCGAGATCGGCGAATCCATCACTGAGGGATTTCTCGCCGAGTGGTCGCTGAAGGACGGCGCGGCGGTCGCGGCCGAGGAACCCCTCCTCGTGCTGGAGACCGACAAGATCACCATGAATGTGACCGCGGAGGTTGCCGGCAGGCTGGAAATCCTGGTCGCCGAAGGCGAAACCGTCGAGGTCGGCCAGGTCGTCGCTCGAATCGATCCGGACGCGGTTGGTGACACTCCGGCGCCACCTCCGACGGTATCAGCAGAACCGCTGGAAGCTTCAGCTCCAGCAGAGCCCGACAACCCCCCCGTGGCGGCAACGGCGCCAACCGATGCCGCTGAGTTGAATCAACTCTCTCCAGCGGTTCGTCGTCTGGTCGAGGAGCACGCGATCGACCCGTCCGCCATCGAGGGCACGGGTAAAGACGGCCGGATCCTCAAGGGTGATGTCCTGGCCTTCATCAAGGAACCGCAGCCCAAGCCCGATGCGCCAACGGCTCCCCCCCGAGTGGTGCCGAAAACGCCGGCGCCGGTTCCGACACCCGCTGCCGTCGTCGACACCGGCCAGAGACAGAGCCGGAAGCCCATGTCACGTCTTCGCCAACGACTTGCCGAGCGGCTCGTTGAGGTTCAGCAGACGACCGCCATGCTGACCACCTTCAACGAGGTGGACATGAGCCGGATCATGACGCTGCGATCCGAATACCAGGACAGCTTTATACAAAAGCACGGAGTCAAACTCGGTTTCATGTCGTTCTTTGTCAAAGCCGTCGTCGACGCGCTCAAGACCGCCCCGGAAGTCAACGCCTTTATCGAAGGCGAAGAGATCATCACCAACCACTACTACGATATCGGCATCGCGGTGAGCAGCGAACACGGGCTCGTCGTACCTGTCATCAGAGATGCGGATCGACTTTCGTTGGCGGGAATCGAAACCACCATCGGCGATCTCGCCTCAAAGGCGCGGAACCGGACCCTCGGGATCGCAGATCTTCAGGGCGCGGTCTTCACCATCACCAACGGCGGCATCTTCGGGTCGTTGCTCTCGACACCGATTCTGAACCCGCCGGGCAGCGCAATTCTTGGAATGCACAGCATCAAGAAGCGCCCCATCGTGGTGGACGACGAGATCGTCATCCGGCCCATGATGAATCTGGCCGTTTCTTACGATCACCGGCTCGTCGACGGCAAAGAGGCCGTGACGTTTCTCAAACGGATCGTCGACTGTCTCGAGAACCCCGAACGTCTGCTGTTGGAGGTCTGAGTCATGGAAAACTTCGACCTGGCCGTCATCGGCGCCGGTCCCGGCGGGTATGTCTGCGCCATCCGCGCAGCCCAACTGGGGATGAAGGTCGCCCTGGTCGAGGAGCGCGCGACCCTGGGCGGCACCTGCCTCAATGTGGGATGCATTCCGTCCAAGGCATTGCTCGAGTCATCGGAAGTATTCTCCGAAACCATGAACCACGCCGGAAACCACGGTGTCGTGGTGGGCAAGATCGGCCTCGATCTCGAAGCCATGATGGCCAGGAAAGACCGGATCGTCGGTGAGCTCACCGGTGGCGTCGCCATGCTGATGAAGAAGAACAAGGTGCAGGTCTTCGCCGGGCGCGGCGAGCTCACCGCACCGGAGATGGTCCTGGTCCACGGCGCCGACGGGGCGACCGAGATCGGGGCGAAGCACATCTGTCTCGCCATGGGCTCCACCGTCATCAATCTCCCATTCCTCCCCATCGACGGGGATCGCGTGGTTTCCTCCACCGAAGCTCTGGCCTTCGACTCGGTCCCCAAACACTTCGTCGTCATCGGCGCCGGAGCCGTCGGGCTCGAACTCGGCAGTGTATGGCGGCGTCTCGGCGCCAAGGTCACCGTCATCGAAATGCTCCCGACCATCACCCCGTTTGCCGACAAGCAGATGGCCAAGGCTCTGGAACGGGCGCTCAAGGAGCAGGGGCTCGAGATCCGGCTCGAAACCACGGTCACCGCCGCCAAGGTGATGAAGACGAAGGTCAAGCTCACCGTGGAGAACGCCAAGACCGGCACCGAGACGATCGAATGCGATCGCGTTCTCGTTGCCGTCGGACGTCGCCCGGTAACCGACGGGGCCGGACTCGATCAAGTCGGGGTCAAGATCGATGACAAAGGTCGGGTCGAGATCGACGATCAGCTCCAAACCAACGTCGCCGACGTCTACGCCATCGGAGATCTGGTTCGGGGTCCCATGCTCGCGCACAAGGCCGAGGATGAAGGCATGGCGGTCGCTGAACACCTCGCCGGAAAACCCTCCCACGTCAATTACGACGTCATCCCCAACGTCGTATACACCGACCCTGAACTCGCCATGGTCGGCCGCACCGAGGCAGAACTCAAGGATGCAGGAATTCCGTTCAATACCGGTCGCTTCATGTTCAAAGCGAACGGGCGGGCAAAGAGCCTGGGCAACGAGACCGGGATGGTGAAGTTCCTCGCCCACAAGGAGACCGATGAAATTCTCGGGGTCCACATGGTGGGGCCGCGGGTCTCGGAGCTCATCGCCGAGGCGGCCATGGCCATGGAAATGCGCGCCTCTGCCGAGGATCTCGCCCGAACCTGTCACGCGCATCCGACCCTGGCCGAGGTGGTCAAGGAAGCCGCTCTCGCGGTGGACAAGCGGGCGATCCACGGCTGAGCTTTTTCGACCGATCGGCGCGAAAGTCATAAACTCTCGGTGCTGCGATCACGTAGAATAGTCGTGATCGTGAAAGCACAATCTCAACAAGGCCGGCGTCTCGTTTTGGGCATGCTCGTGCTGAGCTTGGTGGGTGGGGCCGTAGGCTGCGGTGGAAACAATGGAGGAGTCTCCTCCCCCACCGATCTTCGCGTCTACCGGGGAGCTCTGGCTGAACGCCACTTACTGACCGGTTCCCTCGAGGCGGTAGAGGGCGCCGAGATCAAGGTTCCCCGGACCCGAGAGCACCGTCTCCAGATCCAATGGTTGGCTCCTGACGGCGCCATGGTTGCCGAGGGAGACACGGTCCTCGAGTTCGACAACTCTTCCTTCACCGCCAATCTCGATCAACAACGCACCGCTCTGCAACGAAGCCGGCGGACCATCCTTCAGACCCGAGCCCTCGGTGAAGCTCGACTGCGGGATGCTGAGGCGGGGGTTCAACGGGCACGGATCAGCCTCGCCAAGGCTGAGATCGACGCTTCGGTACCCGAGTCTGTTCGGAGTCGATACGACCATAAAAGCTTCGAACTGGCTGCGGCCAAGGCGCGGACCGATTACGAGAAGGCGGTGGCCGATCTTCGTTCCACCACCGCCGCTGTGGAATCTGAGAACCGGGTCGGCGATGAGGAGTACCGGAAAGTCGAGCGTGAGTTGACCGTGGCCGAAGAGGCTCTCAAAGCACTCGTCCTCACCGCGCCACGCGGCGGGATCATCGTCGTCGACGAACACCCGTGGGAAGACCGCAAATACCAG
>Ga0209692_10004517_pt1 | contig 12526 bp, 8 predicted proteins | sample tdDd472_FD_187129 | JGI IMG/M metagenome (GOLD analysis project Ga0209692, IMG submission 187129) | Marine sediment microbial communities from the Atlantic coast under amendment with organic carbon and nitrate - tdDd47.2 (SPAdes)... | ecosystem: Environmental > Aquatic > Marine > Coastal >...
CATTTCCTTCTTGCCGTCGCCATCGACGTCACCGGCGGTGAGGAATCGGCAGAGCTTGTCCTCGAGGCTCGCCACGAGAGCCCCTTCGGAGGGATCGGTGCCCGCGTCGTAGCGGCGGATCTCGACCCGGCCACCGGCGACCGCCTCGATGGCGACATAGAGCTCGTCGGTGCCATCGCCATCGACATCCTCGACCAGGATCTCCTTGGCGTGACGATCGCCCAAATCGGCCACGTCGACCCGCCCCTCGCCGGTTGCGGGGACATAGCGAACGACCCATCCCGGCTGGGATGAGCCATCGAGCTTGTTTGGCAGACTCGGGGTGGCGTAGATTTCGAGTACGCCGTCGCCGTTGAGGTCACCGACCTCGATTTCATGGACGAAGGTGTTCGGTTCGCTGTCGATCTCCACGACTTCCCATCCGTCACCCGATGGTTTGACGACCGCGACGATTCCCTGGTCATGGGTTGCGACGGCGAGTGCCTGTGAGCCGTCGCCGAAAATATCGGCGATCTCGACATCGCGCATTCGGCTGAACTTGCCGCCGAAATCGGCTTCCCAGAGAATCTCCGGCTCCTCGCCTGCCTGGAGGAACTTCAAGGACGCACCGCTGCCGCCCGCGGTGAGGATGCCGATCTCGCCGGGACTCGGTTCGTAAACCATGGCCTTGTGGAAGACGTTGGAGTCGGGGTCGGAAACGGCGGTGTAGCTCCATCCGTCACCGGTTTCGGTGAGGATGCCGAGCTGGGCGGGCTGGGGGACCGGACGGCCATCCGGTCCTTTTTCGAGGACCGCGAGGGCAAGGAGAAGGCCAGTGTCAAGCGTTGGGGGCGGCGGTGTCGCCGGCGCACATGCCAGGGTGAGAGTGAGAAGCGGAATCAGAGCGATGAGTGAACGAATCATTCGATTGTCTCCAAACTGAGGAATTCCACCTGGGGCGGAGACCGTATGGTACCGGATTCTGCCGAGCGTTGGCCACCCCATGGGCGGTCGATGCGTTTGGTGCGGGCGTCTCGCCCGCAGGATGGGGCGGTGGATCGGCACCGGCCTTCTGGGCCGCTGTGACGCGTTGGCGTCCCAGCGGCCCAGCGTTGCACCATCGGCGTGGTCGTTTGTGGGTTGATTGAGAGGCTCGGACCACGCCGATGGTGCGCCGGCGGCCTGCTACTGAGCCGGGACGCAGTGGAAACGGCGTTTTACCCGTGGAGTGCCCGGCAGCGCCATTGTGCGCAGCGCGTTGCGGCGCCGGGAGGTCATACCTGCACAACAGCGTGCCCCGCACGTCCCGCCGGGGCGACGTTTCTTCGAGGTTGGGAGCTGTTGCGGTTTCGGTTGCGGTCCACGGCCGCGGATTGTGCCGCTGTTGTGGTGCGGGCGTCTCGCCCGCAGGATGGGGCCGTGGATCGGCACCGGCCTTCTGGTCCGCTGTGACGCGTTGGCGTCCCAGCGACCCAGCGTCGCACCATCGGCGTGGTCGTTAGTGGGTCGATTGAAGGGCAGCGACCACGCCGATGGCGCGCCGGCGGCCTGCTACTGAGCTGGGACGCAGTGGAAACCGCGTTTTACCCGTGGAGTGCCCGGCAGCGCCATTGTGCGCAGCGCGTTGCGGCCCCGGTTGGTCATGCCTGCACAATAGCGTGCCCCGCACGTCCCGCCGGGGCGACGTTTCTTCGAGGTTGGGAGCTGTTGTGGCTTTGGTTGCGGTCCACGGCTGCGGATTGTGCCGCTGTTGTGGTGCGGGCGTCTCGCCCGCAGGATGGGGCCGTGGATCGGCACCGGCCTTCTGGGTCGCTCCTGGCGACCCAGCGTCGCCCAATCCATTGTCACCCTGAGCGAGCGAGTGCCGCCGAGCAAGTCGAAGGGTCCCCCGAAGCAAGGAACGACGGTGAGGACTGCGACACGATGCCAACCCTCGGGAGATTCTTCGACTCGCTTCGCTCGCTCAGAATGACAGGACGGGTGAATGCCGCCGCGCTGTGGTTCTTTCATCCCCGGCCTTCTGGGCCGCTGTGACGCGTTGGCGTCCCAGCGACCCAGCGTCGCACCATCGGCGTGGTCGTTTGTGGGTAAATTTGGAGGCTCGGACCACGCCGATGGTGCGCCGACGGCCTGGTACTGAGCTGGGATACAGTGGAAACAGCGTTTTACCCGTGGAGTGCCCGGTATCCCGGTCTGCACAGCGTGGTGCCATTTGTTGCATTGTTCGGCGGCGGGATTCTCCGGCAGAGGCAAATCGTTGATGCCGATCAATGCAACGGGTGGCACCGGAGAACTCGTCACGTGCGTTCCTCGACCAGGCCGTGGCGGAAACCACCGACACCGAATAGGAAACGGGGTTCTCCCATCCCCGGCCTTCTGGGCCGCTGTGACGCCATTGCGTCCCAGCGACCCAGCGTCGCACCATCGGCGTGGTCGTTTGTGGGTCGATTGAAGGGCAGCGACCACGCCGATGGTGCGCCGGCGGCCTGGTACTGAGCTGGGATACAGTGGAAACTGCGTTGTACCCGTGGAGTGCCCGGTATGACATTGTGCGGAAGGTTGAGCTTTGCCGGATGGTCGGTGGGGCACAATGTCAAACCCCGCACGTCCCGTCGGGGCGAAGTGTCCACGAGGTCGGTGGCTGTATCGGCTTCGGTTGCGGTCTCGATCACGGGATATACGACGGTCGCTGTCGCTGTCGCTGTCGCTGTCGCTGTCGCTGTCGCTGTCACTGCCGCTGTCGCGGATACGGTTTCGGTCACGGATACGGCAACGGATACGGTCACGGTCGCGGACTCGGATACGGCCACGGCCGCTGGTACTTTGCCGCATGGTAGACTCCCTCCGTTTCAGGAGGGTGTTGCACAGATGAAACAAATTGCGGTCCTTTCGTTCGTCGTTCTCGGTCTGGTTCTGCTTCTCTCGTGCGGCGGTGGGACCGCCGTGGAGGAGGCGGGCGTGAGTCTGCCGGCGGGGCCGCACCCGGTGGTGATCATCGCCATCGACGGGCTCCGGGCCGATGCTCTGGGTGCTTACGGAGCACCGGTGGCAACGCCCTCGTTCGACGCGCTGGCGGCAGAGTCGATGCGCTTCGAATGGGCCTTCGCCCAGGCGCCCGAGATGGTGCCTTCGCTGGCCTCGATGCTGTCCGGGTTGTACCCGACCGCCAACGGCCTACGAGCATCGGGAGATTTTCTGCAGGCTGAGGCCGTCACCCTGACCGAAGTCCTCGGGGGGGCAGGCGTTTCAACAGCAGCCTTTGTCGAGGGAGCACCGGGTGGGTCCGATTTCGGACTCGCCCAGGGTTTTGATTCCTATCAGGTCGTGAAGAATCCCGGTCTCGACGGTCGGATGTGGATGAGCGAGCACGCCGATTCAAACTTCGTGCTGCTCATCGCCGGCTGGGGGGCGAGCGCGTTGGACGAGATCGATCAACTCCTGGGCACCGAAAGAGCCGTCAGCAGCGAGCGGATCAACGAGGTTCTCGCATCGCGCGACGGCGACAACCCACTGCTCTTCAGTGACGACGAGATGGCGCGGATTCGAGACTGGTACGCCGCCCGGATCCAGCTCATCGATGCCTTCATCGGCGAGTTCATGAACGAGTTTAAAGCCATTGGGCTCGACCAGAAGGCGACCCTGGTCGTGCTCGGGACCAACGGTTTCGCCCTCCAGGAGCACGGCGATCTTTTTGGTGAGACGCTCTATGCTCCGGTGACGCGCGTTCCTATGATGATCCGTTTCCCCGGTGGTCAAATTGCGGGTGCCAACTCGAAGGTCGTCGAGGTCATGGATCTCATGCCGACGCTGGTCGAGCTCTCCGGAGCCGAGGCCCCGGCGGGCGTTCAAGGCGCCAGCCTGATGCCGGTCATCAACGGCACCGCGACGCCGCCCTATATCGCATTCGGTGAGGGGCAGGGTGGTGGTGGTCAAAGCTTCGTGGGGCTGGCGGGTTTCCGTGCCGTCACCACCGGAGATGACGGTATGGTCGAGTTCTTCAACACCGCTGCCGATCCCCTCGAACTCACCGACATCGCCGAAAGCGAGGCGGATAAGCTCGCCAAGCTCACCGGAGATCTCGAGGCGTGGTCCAAGATGATCACCGCCACCTCCCTCGATCCCGAACTGCGGACCGACGCTGCACTCGATGACGAGACCCTCAAGCAGCTCAAGAGCCTGGGATATATCCAGTAGTCGCTACTTGAAGAGCAACCCGTTGACGAGGGCCATGAACTCCTTGGCGAGTGCTTCCCTCCGAGAGAAATCCATAGTGGGCTGATCCGGACCGGCGGAGGCGCGGACATAGACCTTGACATCATTGGTGCGCATGATCTGGTCTAGGGAAAGCACCTCGGTCGAGCCCTCTTCGGCGCCGGATCTGACGGCACGAACACGACCATCCTGGCGATTCTCGGACTCCACTTCGTAGTCGAGATCAGCCAGGGCGATGTGGCACGCGACCCAGACATCGTCGGGTGAGCCGGTATAGTTGATGACCCACGGGTCGCTCGATGGTTGCGTCGCCGCGCACCCGAAGTTCACCATCACCACGAAAGCCGTGGCCAGAATCACCGTTGCCAATCCCAATCGCATTCTCATATCCCGCCCCTCAGCCTCATCCGAAAATTCATAATTCATAATTCATAATTGAGAATTATTTTCCTGCCGCCTGGTCCTCGGCGTACATCTTCTGCCACTTCTTGACCATCTTCTCGATCCCCTTGTCGAGCTTCTTGTGGCTCTTCTGGGGGTTCTCGGGGATGGTTGCCGTCATGGTTCCACGCCAGACGATCTTCATGGTTTTGGCGTCCCACATGTCAATGACCAGAGTTCCGGCCTTTTGTTCGACGGGTGTGGTCGCAGTCATCCCCACGGCGCTGTTGCCCCAATAGGGATCCCACGCCCAGCCCGCACCAAAGCCGTAGCCGGCGGTCGTGTGAGTGTTGACTTTGAAGTCACGGTCCGATTCGCCGTAGTAGGTGACCCAGAGATCCGGGTCGTCGGTGTTTTCGACCATCCCGCCCTGGCCCATGTAGTACTCAATGGCGTTCTTGATTCGTGAATGCATCAGCGGGTTGTTGTCATAGACCGAAACCTCGGGAGTCGATGCCCAGGCGTAGGTCTTGAAGCTCTTCATGTCGACCGTCCGGTCATAGTCGATATAGGACTTCTGCGCGGCCGCGGGGGCGGCGATGCTCACGATGGCGATGGCAATGATGGCGGTGAGGCCGATGGTTTTGTACATGTGTTTCTCCAGCCCTACTTCTTTTCCTTGGCGCGCATTTCGCGGAACTTTTTCACGACCTTGTCGATCCCATCGTCGATCTTTTTGATGACCTTCAATGGGTCGTTGATATAGACGTTGGTGATCGTTCCACGGAAGAGGGCCTCTTTCTTTCGCGCATCCCACATGTCGATGATCATGGTGCCCTTTTTGAAATCGGTCGCGATGGTGCCGGAGGTCATCCTCGGCCCCCAGTAGGGTCCCCATGCCCAGCCGGCACCGTATCCGTAGCCGAAGGTCGAGGTCATGAGCTGGGTCTGGTTGCTGGTCGAGGCGTGGTAGGTGACATAGACATCCGGATCGTTGAGATCCTCCACCATTCCGCCTTTAACCATGTAGTACTCGATGTTGTTCTTGATCATCGAGTCGACCTCGGGATAGTCCAATTTGAGTGAGGTGGTGTTGGTATCCACCCAGGCGAAGCTCTTATACGATTCGAAGTCGGCGTAGGTGTCGTAGTCGACATAGACCTTCTGGGCTGCGACCGGGGAGGCGGCAATGAGCAGGATCAGGACAATTCCAAAAAGTGCGATTCTCATGTGATCTCCTAAAAAACCAGCGAAGCGTTGAGGGTCAGCGAGGTCTGACGCAGATCGACCTTGATTCGGTTCTTGCCCCCGGTGTTCTCATAAACCACATCGGAACTCGAGAGCCCCAGCCCGATCCCGAAGTTCCGGAGGAAGTACCACGTGACGTTGCCGAACGTGGTGAAGACCCGGCCCTCGTGCTCGCCGATAGAGAGGTTGATGAATGAGGTCCTCAAATCGAGGATCAGGTTGGGCAGGAGTGCGTAGTTGACGAAGAACCCGACGGTCGGGACCGGCGCGAGGACGCTCTCGGCTCGGTTGCCGAATTCCTCTTGATTCAGATCGCCTTCCAGAATGTACCGCCCTTCGAGCGCCAGCGAGTATTTGTAAAAGCCGACGCCGGCGAGGATACCCGCCTCGGTTTTCTTGGTGTTGGTTAAGCTGTACTGGTAGGTGACGGTGCCGACTTGATTGCCGAAGTCACTGTTGACTTCGCCCAGAAATTCGACATCGAAAATCGGAATGGTGCCTGAGATGGCGGCGTAGGCATCTCTTGAGAAATCGGAGTAGGCGATGCGGATGGCGTGTTTCCGGTTTTTAGTGAACCGATAGAACGCATCGAGACCCCATGTCGTGATCTGATCATCGAACCCGAGCAGTTCCTCCAGGTTGATCAGCGCTCCGAGTTCCCGCCCCGCGGAGACATCGCTGGTCAGCTCACTGAGGTTGCCAAAGAGCCTTACATTCCACCGGTCGCCGAGGAATCGGTTGGTCTGGGTTGCATCTGATTCTTCGGCGAGGGACGCCTGCGCCGGAATCAGGATTCCCGCCACAACCAAGAAAATGATACCGAGCTTTGAGGTTTTCATCGCTGCCTCCTGAATGATTCTGTGCAGAGGCGAAAGTAGCACATGCAACGCAGTGCCTTTACCGGTAAGTGACAGCCATCCTCCGCGGAGGCCGCATCAACCCTTGAAGATCGAGCTTCCCTCCATCTGCGAGGGTCGCTCGATCCCGAACCAGTCGAGGATGGTCACCGGAAGATCGATGATGTTGGGGTTCTCTGCAGCCAGGCGATGGCTCGAGAAGAGGGTGCCCGGCACCAGATCCTTGGCCATGGAGTGGTCGCCCGACCAGGCCCAGGGGTTGAGATTGGTGATTTCGGATCCCGTGGCGCCCATGAACGAGGTCGAAGAGTTGCGATAGCCGGGAGTGTAACCGACCAGCATCTCGGCCATCTCACCGACTTTGGGACCGGTGTACATCTCGTCCCGGTCGTAGACCTTGGCGATGGGTTTCTTGCCGGTCTCGTCGTCGACGACGGAGTGGAGTTCACGCTTGAGCTTGGCGGTCATCTCGCCGGCCTTTGCCGGATCGATGATCCCTTCGCCCTCGCGACCCTCGAGGTTGAGATAGAGGGCGTTGAACCCGATCCCGTAGGCCGCAGTCTTGCTCCAGTCGATGTCGAAGATCGAAGTCTCGGGCTTTTTCTCGGCGCCCTGCTTGAGGGCGAGCCAACCGTTGTCGCGGAGCCAGGTGTTGAGGTGGAACTGACGGCCGAACTGGGTGAAACCGTGGTCGGAACAGATCAGCAGCAGGGTCTTGTCGTCCACCGCCGGCAGGACCTTGCCCACCAGCTTGTCCATCTCGGCGTAGAGATCCATGATGTAGCCGGCGAAGCGCGGATCACTTTCCGCGTGCAGGGGGTGGGTTTCGTCCATGTTGCGCCACATCATGTGGGCGTCCTGGTCGGTGGACGAGACATAGAAGTAGAAGAGCCCGGTGTCGAAGCCCGACCAGAGGTGATCGAAGAGCGCCATCCGCTCCTTGAGCACCAACTCGGCCTGGCCGACATACTCCTCGTCGTTGAGCACCTTGTAGTCAAACGCCTTGGTGTCGCACGGCAGGCCCTTTGTCCAGAAAGCGCCGATGTCGCGGGCGATCTCGGCGCCGAGTTCGGCCGGATAAACCACCCCCTCGGGCTGGTGGACCGGGTCGATGTTGATCGGTGTCACGTACAGCTTGAAGTGCGGGCCGACCTCTTTGAGGAGGAAGCGAGCGTTTCCCCGGACGGCGCCAACGATGGGCAAGAGCTCGAACTCGACCGAGACCCAGGGCGAGTACTGGCCGCGTTTGAGGAGGATGCTCTGGCCCTGGATATCCAGGCGGACCCCATCGGCCTGTCGATCGATGTAGGCCGTAAAGGGGATCTTGGTGGTGTTGATGTAGGGGTCTTGAGTGTTGTCCTGAAGGGTTTTGAGCCCGTTGACCGGCCCGAGAAGGTTGGCGTGGACGACATCGTCGTTGATGTCGACATACTGGACTGTACCGCCTTCCATCCCGGCATAGTCTTCGAACGGATCCGAGGTGAAATAGCTGAAGAGGCCGTAGGCATCCGCGAGATCGGGTGTTCCCATTCCTGATATCGCCATGGTGGTGGTGTCGTCGACGGGATAGTTGGTGGGGATCTTGGAGACCCAGGCCGGGATGCCGCGCTCGGTGAGATAGCTCCAGAACGGGGTCCCCTGGCGTCGACTGACCGGTCCGCCGCCCTTGATGGGGAGGTGGACATCGCCGACGGAGAAGACCACTTCGGGCTCGGTGTTCTCGAAAATCGAGAAGACCGGCATGTAGGTCTTCGGATCACGTACGACAAAGTCTGTGATTCCGTGCCCACCCGGAGACATACCCGTAATGAAGCTCGACCAGGCCACAGGGCTCAATGCCGGCATGGTGGTGCCGAGCTTGGAAAAACTGCCCATCTCGGCGAGTTTCTTGAAATTCGGCGCCCGGCCCATGTCGATGAGCGCACGGATCAGGGTTGGATCCATGCCGTCGAGACCGAGGACGATCACCCGTTTGTCGGTTGTGGAGCCGCCACCGCAACCCGCCGAGACGCCTGCCAGTCCCGCGGCGGCGCTGCCTGTAAGCAAACGGACGAAGTCGCGGCGATCGATACCGCCGAGGTCGTTCTTTTGGTTCACTCGGGAGTCTCCCTGACACCGGCGGTTCTGTCTCGATTTCCGCCGTCATCACGTACGACACGCGCCGGGCGGAGGATATTCCTGTCACCGGGGCCGATGCAAGGTTGAACCGCAAAGACCCCAGGCATCGCAGACATTGCACGGAGTTACCGCAGATAGCGCAGATGGACGCAGATTCCATCGCAACATCGCAGTTCAACGCACCGACGTCGGCGATGGGCCCGAACTCTGCTCCTCTGCGTCTCTGCGTATTTATTGCGACGGTGCGATGTCTTTGCGTCCCTTGCGTCTTGGCGGTTCAACCTCGCTGCGAGAAACGCGCTAGAATACGCCGCATCGCCGTCCGGGCGATTCCGACCACTGGAGCCCCGAAGATGTCAGCTGAGAAGAAGAAAGACCGTTATCGCGAGACCCTGCACCTGCCGAAGACCGCCTTCAGTATGCGTGCCGGGCTTCTGACCAAAGAACCCCGCTTTCAGGAGCGGTGGGAGGCCATTGATCTCTATCGCCGGCAGCAGGAGCAACCTCATCCGGCCGGAGCCTTTGTCTTCCATGATGGACCTCCGTACGCCAACGGCAATATCCACATGGGCCACCTCATCAACAAGATTCTCAAGGACCTGGTCGTGCGCAGCCGGCAGATGGCGGGCCACGAGGTCCAGTTCATCCCGGGTTGGGACTGCCACGGGCTACCCATCGAACACAAGGTCATGAAGGAGATCGGTGCGGATGCCGCCGATCTCGGCACCATGGAGATTCGGCACCGCTGCCGCGACTACGCCGCCGGTTTTCAGAAGATCCAGGCCGAACAGATGATGCGGCTCGGCACTTCGGGCGACTATGACCACCCGTATATGACGATGCTCCCCGCCTACGAGGGAGCCGTCCTGGAGGTCTTCGCCGCGCTCGTCAAACAGGGCCTCGTCTATCGGGATCTCAAGCCGGTCCACTGGTCCATCGAGAACCGCACCGCTCTGGCCGAGGCCGAGCTCGAATATCACGACCGGCATGATGTCTCGGTCTATGCTCTCTTCGAGGTCAGGAATCCGGGTGCGCTTCCGGCCACGCTCACGGCGCCGGCCGGCGAACGGGTGGATCTCATGATCTGGACGACGACCCCGTGGACTCTGCCCGCGAACCTGGCGGTGGCCGTCGGGCCGATGGCCGAATATGGTCTCTATCGCTTCGAACTCGACGGCGCATCACGCCTCGCGATTCTGGCCCCCGATCTCGCAGTCAAGGTCCTCGGCGAAGAGACCGAGTGCCTCGGTCGCTGCAAGGGTTCCGAACTCGCCGATGCCGGTGTGGAGTATCTCCACCCGTTCATCGATCGAACTTCGCCGGTGGTCACCGCCGACTACGTCACCCTCGACGACGGCACCGGGCTGGTTCACACTGCACCGGGCCACGGTCTCGAAGACTATGAAACCGGTCTCCGCATCGGCCTCGACATCTACTGTCCGGTCCAGGAGGATGGGACCTTCGATGAAACGGCGCCGGAGTGGCTCCAGGGTCTCGATGTCTGGAGCGCCAACCCGAAGGTTGTTTCCGCTCTCGAGACTTCCGGGCATCTCTTCAAACACCATAAGATCCTTCACAGCTATCCGCACGACTGGCGATCAAAGACTCCAACCATCTTCCGCGCCACCGAACAGTGGTTCGTCGGTGTCGATCGGCCCTTCGGCGACGAGGGGGCGAGTCTTCGCCAACGTGCCATGGATGCGGCTGGCAACCACATCACATTCGTGCCCGAGTGGGGTCAGAAGCGGTTCGCCGGGATGCTCGAGACCCGACCCGACTGGTGTATCTCCCGCCAGCGTTCCTGGGGTCTGCCGATCCCCGCCTTCCTCTCCGAGCACGGCCCGGTGCTCACCGAGGCGACGGTTTCCGCGGTGGCGCTCTTTGTCCGCGCCAACGGATCCGACGCCTGGTTCACCGATGACCCGCAGACGATCCTCGCCGACTACGATCCGGTGGCCGACGAAGCTGCGCCGGAGTGGTTGCGCCAGGCGGGCCGCGATGGAATCGCTCAACTCGTCAAGGGCAGCGACATCTTCGATGTCTGGTTCGAGTCGGGCTCGTCCTGGAACGCCGTCATGCGCGAGCGCGGGATCGGCTATCCCTGCGATCTCTATCTCGAGGGATCCGACCAGCATCGCGGTTGGTTCCAGCTGTCGTTGCTCCCAGCGCTGGGGATGACCGGCCGCTCGCCCTTCGAGACCGTACTGACCCACGGATTCATGGTCACCGCCGAAGGCGAGAAGATGTCCAAGAGCCTCGGCAACGCCATCGATGTCGAGGATCTTCTCAAACAGCACGGCGCCGATATCTGCCGCTGGTGGACCGCGTCGCTCAACTACACCCACGACATGAAGGTCGATTGGGAGTTTTTCCGGGTCGCCTCGGACGAGTACCGCAAAGTGAGAAACACGCTGCGGTTCATGATCGGCAATCTGGCGGATTTCGATCCTGCAAAAGATCGGGTCGAGCTCACTGATGACGATCGCACAAGCCTCGACTGGTGGGCCAAAACCAAGCTGGCAGAGCTCATCTCAAAGGTCGACGCGGGATATCAAAGCTATCAGTTCAAACGGGTGGTCGAGGCCATCTTCGAGTTCTGCAACGACACCATGAGCTCGGTTTTCATGGCCGCCGTCAAAGACCGGCTCTACTGCGACGAAGCGGACAGCCGTCGCCGCCGGCTCACTCAGACCGTGCTGTGGGATGCGGCGACCGTGCTCATCCGGATGGTGGCGCCGGTGCTCGTCCATACGGCGGACGAGGCATGGCTGGCGCTCCACGGTCTCGAGGAGGACGATCTCAGCTGCGTCCACACCGAGGCCCTGCCGGATGCCTTCGATCTCGAGATGGGCGCCGGATGGCCGGCGGTGATGGAACTCCGCTCCCTGGTGCTCAAGAATCTCGAAGACGCCAAGCAGGCCCAGGGCATCAAGAACACCCTCGACGCCGGGATCGAAGCGACGCTGCCGGCGGATGAGGCGGCGGCCGTCGAACCGTTTGCCGACGAACTCGCGGATCTCTTTGGAGTCAGCCGTTTCACCATGAAGGTGGGGGGCGAGACTTCGGTGATGGTCGTCGACCTCCGCGAGGAGCCGCGCTGCGAGCGGTCGTGGAAGCGGGACGGCACGGTCAAGGAGCGCTCGGACGGTGGAGTCCTCTCGGATCGCGATGCTGCAGTGGTTGGCGTGAGTTGAATCTTTTCTGGCGGGTTGTTGCTTACCCGGCCCGCCTCTACAAGCGGTTCATCTCGCCGTTCATGCCGCCGGCATGCCGGTTCGAACCGTCCTGCTCGGTCTATGCCGCCGAGGCCATCGAGACCCACGGGTTTTACGGCGTTTGGTTGGCGGTCGTGCGGATCCTCAAGTGCCAGCCGTTCCACTCGGGGGGGTATGACCCCGTGCCTCCGAGGAAGGGTGATGGCGAAGGAACGACATCGCAGGGTTGAACCGCGGGGGAATCGCCTCTTCCGGGACGTAAGGCGTGGTGCCATTTGTTGCATTGTTCGGCTGTGAGTCTCTGAGGCACTGGCGAATTGTCGGTGCCGATCAATGCAACGGGTGGCTCCGGAGAACTGGTCACGTGCGGTGAGGGATCGTGTGCTCGGCGGCGGGTTCTTTGATCTCCGGCCTTCTGGGCCGCCTCTGACGGCCCAGCGTCGCGCAATCAGCGTGGTCGTTCGGTGGTAACGGGGAGGGGCATCGACCACGCTGATTGCGCGAGCGGCGGCCTCA